>Ga0182019_10000675_pt1 | contig 16775 bp, 17 predicted proteins | sample 812E2MmetaG_FD_120483 | JGI IMG/M metagenome (GOLD analysis project Ga0182019, IMG submission 120483) | Permafrost microbial communities from Stordalen Mire, Sweden - 812E2M metaG | ecosystem: Environmental > Terrestrial > Soil > Wetlands > Permafrost | place: Sweden: Stordalen | collected...
AAATCTATGCCTATTCGTTTAATATTCATGTCGGACTCCTCCGCTATTTATCTGATAAGCTAATCATATCAGTTTGGCACATTGATGCCGATAGGTGGGAGGAGTCCATTCCATTGCCCTACATCAATTACAACGGTTCACTTCTTGCGCCCGACAAACAACATAAGATTTACACTGCTAAAATAAACACCTTCCGAATCCGCTTGCTCAAGGCCGCTTTGCCAGCGATTTAATTCATCGCTGGTAATGACACCCGCCTTGAGGGCTTCCTGTTCGAGCCTATCCGCGAGCGTTGCCTGGCGAGCCAAAGCATAACTGGGGGTAGCAACAGGAATCACCTCAAAGGAAATATCCGCCAAATTTTGTTGTTTGAATAAGCGGTATAATTTTCGCCCCGAATAACCATTATGCAAAAAAGATTCTGCCAAAAAGCGAGCCAGACGGCTCTCAATATCAGTATCATCGCTATCTGTAGACAAACTACCCCAATCGGTATCCACAACGACCACCCAGCCGCCCGGTTTTGTGACCCGGGTCATTTCAGCTAAAGCTAATTCAGGATGGTGTAAATGCTGAAACAAACGCTCGCTACGACAGGAATCGAAATAATCCGTTGCAAGCGGCAATGACACAGCATCAACGCACTGATGTTCGACCCAGGCATTGACGCCTGCTTGCTCGGCGCGTTGCAAGGCCTCGGCAATCATTGCCTCATCGTAATCTGCGCCTATGACCAATCCGCTGGCGCCTACCAGGGGTGCTAACGGAATCGTGTCAGTACCCGGGCCGCAGCCCAAATCCAACACTTTATGCCCTGACTGAATTTGCATAAGCTCGTAAGAACGTTGCTTAATGTGATTAAGCAGATTTCCAGTGACACGGAGAAATTCCGGGTCTACATAACCTTTGGGTTGTGCCATTGTTTATCCTTCGCAGTTTGTGTGTCGTTGAGGTTACTTTCAAACCTGTGTATCACCGGCAACAAGTTTCGACCAGTATATCCCAGCAAACAGGGTTTTGGTTTTGGTTTTGGTTTTGGGTGTTGCTGGCAAGCTTTAACTTGTATAATACCGACAACACGTCTATCTCAACCATCCCAAAACATCTTGAAATCAGATAATTATATTACGCCCCCGACTGAATCAAAAGACGAGCATTCGACGAATAATCTTGTTGATTCTTTCAATAAATATTTCGAGATAGTACCCGCGATTTCCGATGAACTTAAAAACAAGGTTTATAAACTGCGTTATCAAGTCTATTGTATTGAAAATGCTTTTTTAAATTCCGAAGACTATCCTGATAACCTGGAATTCGATGAATTTGACCAGCGATCCATCCATTACCTGATCCGTCACCGCAAGTCCGGCGATTATGCCGCGACCGTTCGTCTTATCCTACCAGATGCCTATAACCCGGAAAAACTATTTCCACTGGAACTGCATTGTGAAATTGATAATGTTGCCGTGATGCAGCCTATTGATCGAAAGCATCTGGGAGAAGTATCACGGCTTTGTGTATCGAAAGCGTTTAGAAAAAGAAAAAATGATACGAACCCATTAGAAGCTATCGATTCTGATCGGGAGGATTATTTTACGCTAGACGAGAAACGGGCTTTTCCTCTGATTAGTCTCGCTTTAATCGCTTGTACCGTTAAAGCAAGCTATGAAAACGAAATTCACTATTCATTTGGCACTATGGAGCCACCGTGGTTTCGTTTAGTATCGGCATTCGGTATCAATTTTATAAAAATTGGTCCGCTGGTCGATTATCACGGCGAACGATGGCCGTCTGTGATAAAAGTAGCGGATATGATTGATTGTGTAGCTAAAAAAAAACCGAACACATGGGATTTACTCACAAATAAAGGCGTTTTTTTGCAAGCTGGGCCTAAAAAAGTGAGTTAAAGCGTAATGACCGCAGGGCTAATTAATAAATCAGCCGATTGAAGCATGGCATACGACGTGCTTTAGCCGTCCGTCCAGATAGCACATATAGATTATTGAACGACTAAAGCCGCAATACCATTAACAATAATCAGGGGAAACATCAAAAGTTCACCGATGCTTCGAGATAAAAGCTTCTACCCGGCATAGGCAAAATGTTCGGCAAGGTGAGCGCCGTCGGTTCGTAATACTCTGTATTGAGCGCATTGCGTAAAGAGGCGGCCAGATTGAGATGTCCGAACAGCTTTTTACCCCGTAGCGTAAAGTCGATGGTTTCATAATCGCTCAACTGCTGATTGGTACTGCCGGTTCTACCGCCTATCCAGTTAAGCTGGGGCTGTAACTGCCACTGAGGTAAAAACTTCCAGGCCAGCGCCGCATAAACATGATGCGCGGGTACGCCCGTCACCAAGCTTTGGGTCGTCTCGTTGACGGCATGTACCCAGGCGTAATTACCTTTGACGCCCCATTGCTCGCTCCATTGCCAGTTAAATTCGAACTCTGAGCCATAACCGTTTTGGTTGCCGCTGTTCTGATAGTTGTACACGCCTGCACCCGCCACTGGATCAAGCACTTGCGATATAAGATTGTTAATTTGATAATAATACAGATTGGCGCCAGTACTCAGTGATGACAACGGGCGGTAATTCAAAGCCCATTCATAAGTATTGATGGTTTCCGGCCTTAAATTGGCATTGCCCAGCACCACCGGATTATTCTGGGTATACAGCTCTGAAAAAGTGGGCGCTCTAAAGGCCTTGCCATACATCAGCTTGCTGGTGAGTTGTTTATTAATATCCCACACTAGGGCGGCACGCGGATTGAAGGTTCCGCCGAAATCGGAATAATGATCGTAACGCAAGCCTGCCGTCAACTGCCAATCGGCCATGAGCTGCCATTCATCCTGCGCCACTAACGAGCTGATAGTCCGATGCGTATTCGGCAAATAGCTATAAGGCGTACCCGTTACATTGACCAATGCGCCGCCAACGCCAGCCTGTGTGCCATAGCCGTAATTGCTGCTCTGATTTGCGGCAACTTCTTCATATCGAATCGCAGTGCTAAAGCGCAATAGATGCTTATCAAACCCCTTATAAATTGAACCCAATTCCAGCGAAGGTATCTTCTCTACTCGGCCTAAATTGGTATTGACACCATTAGGAAACGCAACCAGCACACTGCCGGGAGTATTAATATTGCCGTTTGAGCCTATAGGCAACACAGCGTTAGCCGGATATAGCTGTGCTTGAGCCTGAAAATCGGCGTTCAGATAACTGGCGTGAGCCGTAAGTTCCCAATCAGTGAGCCAGTCTTCCGTGGAAAAGCGCGCATCGCCTAAATATTGCGCCCCGTTGGCACTACCATTTGGATCCAATGCGCCGGCAGCGCCTGCACGAAGGCCGCCGTTTGTATTAAATGCCCAAAAGCCAAGATCCCAATACTTACGCTGCAGGTTAAGGTGCCCGTTGTACGTTTCATAGTTGGTATTCATAGCGCCCGGTGCAAGAGAAGCATGGGTTCCAAGCGCATTATCAATGCCGGTTTGGGCATCGGCATTAACTATACGCCCGGAATCGCCATCGGAACGCTGATATTGCAGACTGGTCGCAACGTTCCAACCAGCCCACTCAGCGCTCTGCTGTCCCCATCCGCTCTGGGTGCCGTGATCGCCTGCCCGCACCCCCAGAGCTGTGCCATTGATATCTTTAGCTTTTTTGGTAATGATATTGATGACGCCCGCAAAAGCATCCGCGCCGTACAAGGCAGAACCCGGCCCCCGGATAACCTCGACCTGCTGTATAGCCTCGATAGGCAACTCCGTACCCGTCATTAATGTGCCTCCGGAAGGCGTGGTAATACGGGTGCCGTTTAACAGGATTAAAACCTCCGAGTTGGTCGAATTGGCGATGCCGCGTATGCTGTAATTATAATCATAGGAATTGGGCTGAAGACTGGCATGCACGCCAGGGACGGTTTCCAGCACCTCATGCAGCAGGGTTGCGCCCATGGCTTTAATTTGATCGGCCGTCACCACACTGGTCACTGCGGCAGACTGAAAAACCGGCTTTGGCGTGCCGGTGGCGATAGTGACGGGAATTTCGGCCAGTTCAGCTGGTGACATGGCAAAATAGTCGTCCACCTTGCTGTCAGCCCAAACGATGTTTGAGCTAAGCCAGCCGACAAACACTAAGCAACTAAGCGTTATGGCGAATTTAACATTCATTTTGGCACCCTGGCAAAAGGTCTTATTAGCCTAAGCTCATCCAGCGGCACGGCTTTACCAATGCCATGCCCTTGCGCATAATCGACACCCAGCTCACGCAGTAAGTTGAAGATTTGTTCATTTTCAACAAATTCGGCAATCGTCTTTTTGCCCATAATATGCCCGACTTCGTTAATTGATCTCACCATGGCAAGATCAACTTTATCATCCAAAATATCTTTAACAAATAAACCATCGATTTTAAGAAAATCGACCGGCAGATTTCTCAAATAAGCAAAAGAAGACAAACCGCTACCAAAATCATCCAGTGAAAATAAACAACCACGACCTCTTAACTCATCAATAAACTTAGTGGCATTGAATAAATTGGCAATGGCCGCCGTTTCCGTTATCTCAAAACAAATTTTATTCGTAGGGATGTCCCACCTACTAAATTGTTCTGAAATAAACGCCAGCATAGTTTCGTCAGACAGTGACACGCCGGACAAATTAATGGAACACAGTGCCAACTCATTTAGGAAACCCGGATTGCTGGCGACCCACTCGAATAATTGACTGATTACCGACCGATCCAGTGCCGGGGCCAGATTATACCGCTCTGCGGCGGGCAAAAATGCGCCTGGCGGAACAATATTGCCTTTATCATCCCGAAAACGAACCAGGGTTTCAAAATGCAAACCTTCATCACTTTCAACGAATGGAACTATCAGCTGTCCGTATAGACAAAAACGATTTTGTTCGAGGCCCTGCTTTATTTTTGATACCCATTGCATTTCTCCATGCCTCATGGCTAATTCTTCATCATCAGGACGAAAAACATGCACCCGGTTTCGCCCCCTGTCTTTTGCTGCATAGCAGGCGGCATCGGCTTCTTTAAGCAGGTCAACAGCATTGCAACTGGTATTATTGATAGATGAAATGCCGATACTGACGCCGATGCTAAAGCTTCTGCATTCCCAGGCAAAATGAAAATGCATAACCATATCGCGTAGTTTTTCACAGGCATGAAGCGCCTCATTCAGCGAGCAGTTATACATCAACACGCCAAACTCGTCCCCCCCCAATCGCGCTACAAAATCATGCCTACGTAAATTTTTCCTTAATAAATCGCCCAATTGCCGGAGTAACTCATCGCCTGCCAGATGCCCGCAGGTGTCGTTAACGACTTTAAATTGATCCAGATCCAAATAACACAAAGCATGCTCGGAGTTATCCGCGCCTGCCAGGACTACCGCCCCCTTAATCTGTTTATCAAACTCAGTGCGATTGGCAAGGCCGGTCAAGGCGTCATGCCTGGCTTGATAAGCCATTTGCTCGCTTAAATCGCGTGCTTCTGTTACATCTTCACAAACCAGTAATAAACTGTTTTGCTGCTGTTCATTTTCAAATAACCGAGCGGTAGTTCTAACCCAAATAACCCGCCCATTATGACAAATAACCCTAAGCTCTTGTTTATTAATTAAAAAAGGACTTATTAGGCAATATTCAATCAGCCCCTGCATGATGGGTAAATCACCCGGATGGATAAAATTAAAGACAGGGCAACCCTGTAGCTCCTCAACAGTCAAGCCCAACTGTTTAGCGCCGGTACGGTTAACCGATAAGATGAAACCGGAATCCGAGAGATTGAATACCATAGTCGGATTATCATCATAAAGTGCCAGATAACGGTCTTTTGCACGAGTCAAGGACTGGTTTTGAGTTTCAACTGTAGCAATCAAATCATTGAACGCATCGACCAGGACACCCAATTCATCATGATTAACTTTAACGGCCCGTAACGAATAATTTTTCGTGTCACTGATCGCTTTGACGGTTTCCATCAGTTTTCTAATAGGCGATGAAATAAGCCTTAACAGCGGCGCTGATAAAAAGAAAGCCAGTACCGATACGCTCACTAATACAAAAAATAATACCCCGATAAATTTTATTTTTTGCCAATACGACTGGGTAAAATCGGCCTGAATATAAACCGTTCCCAGCCTATCTCCTTCAACAACAATCGGCTGGACTATGCGTAAATATACCGTTTTAAATTGGGTTTTTTCATCGTTAATAGTCGGGGGGCAAGCGTATCCTTCATTGTTCTTTTTCGAAAACTTAGCAAAAACAATGCCGTGCCCATCATAAAGACAGGCATTCTGCACTTCCGGCAAGGCATTAAGCGCCCCCAGATTTTCATTGGCTAACGCCGTATCCTGAAACAGCAATGCGGCGGTGCTACGATTACCTATAATGGTCGCCAGCATTAACAAATCATCACGGGTATTTTTTTGAAACTCTGCAAGTTCCAGCACTACCAAAAATACGCCGGTAAATAATAGCGATACCACGCTAGGGAAAATTAACGTCAGTAATAATTTACGCTTAATTGACAGATTACCAATAAATTTATTCATTGTTATCGCCCTTAACAACATCAGCGACTTCCAATAATTTGGCGCTAATTTTCAATCCGCTCTGTTTTATCGGTTTCAAATTGATTTGTAATTTTATTTTACCCAGCTTGATAACAAAACCAATCATTCCGCCTTGCGCTACAAACCTGCCGCCTTCGCCCACGACCAAGGTGTTATCAACATCTTGGGCAACCGGCATATCTGCAACGGAAGAGCTGACAAAAAGGATGTGGCAATGCGGCTGTTTTTTGGAACCTAATGCCCCCAATCTGAATAACTTAATGGATCTACCCATGACTGATTGTTGTTCGATAGGATCAATTAATTCGCCAAAAGGATCATTCCCCAAAATACAAAGATTAAAGGTCTCAGAATCATCATCAGCCCAGGTGACAAATTTAGTGAAATTAAATAAATAACCGGCCTTTATTTTATATTCGACCGAGGCATCCTCGGCATATAACGACTGCGAAAGTAATAGACAGCCTAAAGCACATAGCACAGTGATGAGCTTCATTTATTTGCTTTAAGCTGATTGAGGCAAGAGAATAAAAACAGCACCGATGATCCTGTTGAATTGATAGTATTTAGTAGGGTTTAGTCGGCAAAAAACCGTTTCATCACGCTGATCATATAACCATGATCCAATACTCCGGCGCTTTCCCTGATACTGTGCATGGCCCATAGCGGACTGCCCACATCGACTGAACGGATGCCCAATCTGGCAGACGTTATCGGCCCGATAGTGCTGCCACAACCCAGATCGCTACGATGTGAGTAGGTCTGATAAGGCACACCCACTTGTTCGCACCAGTCCACAAACATCGCCTGTGACACGCTTTCCGTACTGTACCGCTGATTGGCATTTACTTTGATCACCGGCCCCTTATTCACAGTGACTTTATGGTCAGGATCGTAGGCTAACGGAAAATTAGGTTGATAGGCATGGGCCATATCGGCGCTAATCATAAAACTTTGCGCCAATGTTCTGGCAAAATCTTCTCTATTTGATTCGGAGCTTAACGCAATGCGTTGCAGAACATCGGTAAGAAAGCTCCCGTCCGCCCCCTTGCTACTTGCGCTGCCGATTTCTTCATGATCGAAGAAGGCGCAAACCAGCGTATTATCGCCTTCTAGTGTCGCATCATCCAGCAAGGCCTGCAATGCAGCATGACAAGAGGCTAAATTATCCAACTGGCTATCGGCATAAAATTCGCTGTTTCCGCCCCAGAATACGCCTTTCTGGGTATCATGCACAGCCAGTTCCCATGATAAGATACGCTCTGTATTACAACCCGACTGCTGTTGCAGCAGCTCCGAAAAATAAACATGCGGCAATGAACCTTCAGCCCATGCCGATAAGATTAACGGTAATTCATTCTGCTTATGGAGCTTTAAGCCGTCTTCATTGACCGCCCTGTTCATGTGGATTGCCAGATTGGGCAATCGTAACAAGGGTTGGTCAAACTTTACCAGCTGGCTAACCAGATTATTTTTATCGTCTTTATAACTGATACGCCCAGCAAGACTCAGATCCCTGTCGGTAAAAGTGGCAAGTATAGGCCCGCCATAAACTTCAACACCCAGCCTTAACAAGCCATCCGCCCCAGTGGCGGCATTTGGCTTTATTCTTAAGCCGGGTGAATCGGTATGTGCGCCGATAATTTTAAAACCGGTTTCAGGCAACGGTTTTTGCCCCAGCACGAAAATAATAATGGAGGAATCGTCACGGATAACGTAATAACGTCCGCCCGGTTGCACATCCCACTTTGCGGTTTCATCCAGCTTTACAAACTGAACAGCCGAAAGCCTGGTTTCAATGCTTTTAACCGCATGCCACGGGCTGGGACTGGCATCAATAAAATCCAGTAAGTTTTGCACCTGTTGCCGGGCGCTCATGATTTTTCTTTTAAATCCAGGGCGGCGGAGTTAATGCAGTAACGCCGCCCGGTGGGCTTTGGGCCATCTTCAAACACATGACCTAAATGGGCATCACAAACTTTACAGGTCACTTCAACCCGGCGTAAGCCATGACTGCTATCAATATGCTCGATCACACCCCCTTCAGGCAAATCAGCCCAAAAACTGGGCCAACCCGAACCTGAATCATACTTGGTCTCAGAAGCAAACAAAGGGCTGCCGCAACATATACAATGATAAACGCCGGTCTTTTTGCAATCTGCATATTTTCCGGTAAAAGGCGGCTCGGTGCCTTTTAAGCGACAAATACTAAATTGCTCCGGCGTTAATTTATCCAGCCACTGGTCATCGTTAATGTGTTCTTTGTCTGCCATAGCCTTATGTCCCGCACCACTATTCAAATGGTGCATTGTACGCGATCAAAACGGCATCACCAAAATTCAATATCTAACGGCTAATACCACATCAACTTCGCCGCCATAACAAAAAGCAGCAGCGAGAAATAACGCTTTAGAATGCTCACCCCAAAAACTTCTATCACAACATGCCTTTTATTATTCAACCTAAGCTTGTGCTATTCTAACCTCAACATTAACGTAACTTATCCAGTAATGAAAATATATCTTGTTGGCGGCGCAGTACGCGATCAATTACTGGGGTTACCCGTCATAGAAAAGGACTGGGTAGTCATCGGTGAAACGCCCGAAGCTATGGTGAAACAAGGCTTTCGCCCGGTAGGCAAGGATTTTCCGGTATTTTTGCATCCGCAAACCCATGACGAGTACGCTCTAGCCCGAACAGAACGAAAAACCGCGCCCGGCTACAAGGGTTTTGCCGTTCACGCCTCACCGGATGTCAGTCTGGAACAGGATTTAATCCGCCGCGACTTGACCATCAATGCCATGGCAATGACGCCGCAAGGGCAATTGATTGATCCCTACGGCGGCTTACAGGATCTGGAAAACCGGGTTTTCCGGCATATTTCACCGGCCTTCGCCGAAGATCCGGTGCGCATCTTGCGCGTGGCGCGTTTTGCCGCACGCTACCGACACCTGGGCTTTACCCTCGCCGCAGAAACCGGGGCGCTGATGCAATCTATGGTCACAGCAGGCGAAGTTGATTACCTGGTGCCTGAGCGTGTATGGGCGGAATTGTTTAAGGCGCTTAAGGAGCGAACGCCGTCAGCGTTCTTCTATATTTTAAAAGACTGCACGGCACTGGCAAAAATATTCCCTGAAATAGACTGTTTATTTGGTGTTCCGCAACCGAAAATACATCACCCGGAAATAGACACAGGCTTGCACAGTATGCTGTGTCTGGAACAGGCGGCGCTACTATCCGCCAGACCTGAAGTCCGGTTTGCGGCCTTGGTGCATGACCTGGGCAAAGGCATCACACCCAAAGAAAACTGGCCGCATCACTATGGTCACGAAACAAAGGGTCTGCACATACTGGAAAATTTGTGCGCCCGCTTGCGCGTACCCAACACATTTAAAGCGCTGGCGATGCACGTCATGCAATATCACACCCATAGTCATAAAGCCTTTGAATTACGCGCCTCAACATTAACCGATATGTTAATCGCGTTAGGCGCGTTTAAAACCAACAATACGCTGCCTGAGTTTTTATTGGCATGCGCTGCCGATGCTAAAGGCCGAACAGGCTTTGAACACGCCACCTACCCTCAAGCCGGGCTGATAAAGTTGGCGGCAAATGCTTCGGCTTCTGTGGATACCTCGATTGTCCTGAATAGCGGCCTTCAAGGTGCCAAAATAGGAGAGGCCATTCGTCGCCTGCGCATAAAAGCGGTTACCGATGTTATAAATACCTACAAACAGATATAAAATGTCGTGGATCAATCGCCCTTTTTAGACATAACAAACCATGAGCTTAAACCTATGCCTTCTTTTGACATCATTTCCGAATTTGATACCCACGAAGTAAAAAACGCTATCGATCAGGCGAATAAAGAAGTCGCCACCCGGTTTGATTTTAAAGGCTCCAATTCGAGCTTTGAACTAACCGACGACAAACTGGTTATGATTTCCGAATCCACTTTTCAGTTACAGCAAATGTTTAGCGTGGTTTGTTCAAAGCTCAGCCGACGCGGTGTTGATGTGGGCTGCATGGAGGTAGGCGACGCCAAAGGCAGCGGCAAAATGATGCGCCAGGAAATCACCCTAAAACAAGGTCTGGATACATTGCTGTCCAAAAAAATCGTCAAATTGATTAAAGACAAAAAGCTAAAAGTACAAGCGGCGATACAAGGCGATAAAGTCAGAGTGACGGGCAAAAAACGCGACGATCTCCAGGAAGTTATTCAAATGCTGAGGGATGAAAAGCTGGAGATGCCATTACAATATGATAACTTCAGGGATTAACTTGCGTTGCAGCTGCAATATACCTTAAGAACGTTGGAATATCATGCTAAAGAACCGATTTATTAGACAATTGTTCAGCAGTTTTCTGGATTTAGCGCCGATCCTTGCCGTTGTTTTGATTTTTCAGGTTCTGGTTATCGGTAAACCCGTACCTGATGTTGCCCGTTTAATGATCGGCATGCTTTTTGTTGTATTCGGTCTTTGCCTGTTTATCCAGGGACTGGAACTCAGTTTGCTGCCGTTGGGCGAAGCGATGGCATACGATTTTGCCCGCAAAGGCAGTTTATTCTGGCTATTGGCTTTTGCATTTTGTCTGGGTTTTAGCGCCGCCATTGCCGAACCAGCCCTGGTTGCGGTCGCCGAAAAAGCGGCAACCAGCGCCAGTGCCGGTCATGTCATTGAACAAACCCAAGCCGCCAGAGATCGTTATGGCTTGGGATTTCGCCTGACCGTCGCGCTGTCTGTGGGCGTTGCTATTTTGATCGGCGTGTTAAGAATTATCCGGGGTTGGCCGGTCTATTACCCAATTTTCTGCGCGTACGGCGGCGTAGCCCTGATAACGCCGTTTGCACCCGCAGAGATTATCGGCATCGCCTACGATTCAGGTGGCATCGCCACCTCGACCCTTACCGTGCCGCTGGTGACTGCGCTGGGCGTAGGATTGGCGACGGCCATAAAAGGCCGCAACCCAATAACAGACGGCTTTGGACTACTCGTCTTCGCCTCCTTGACGCCGATGATTTTCGTGATGCTTTACGGGATGCTATATGCTTGAATGGCTAGCGCATTTCGCGCTGAAACTGCTGGAAACCTGTAGAAACATTTTACCGATAGCCACCGTTATCATCGGCTTTCAGCTGTTGGTCATACGCAAACCCTTAGCGCATCCCAAAAAAATCGTGGTCGGGTTTGTTTTTGTTTTACTCGGCATAGTTTTTTTTCTGGAAGGGCTGGACATGGCGCTATTCCCGCTGGGAAACTTGATGGCGACGCAATTGACGACGCCCGAATTTCTGGGCGTTAATCCTGGGCTACAACCGGTAGTCTGGCAGAATTATCGCTGGGTTTATAGCTTTGCCGCCAGCCTAGGGTTCGCTACCGCTTTAGCCGAACCGACTTTGCTGGCGGTCGCCATCAAAGTCGACCGTATTTCCGGCGGCACCATCCGCGCCTGGGGACTGCGTATTGCCGTCGCTCTGGGCGTCGCTGTCGGCCTTGCTCTGGGTACTTTTTGCATCGTCACCGGCACGGGGCCTTATTTTTTCATTATCGCAGGCTATATCATCGTTATGATACAAACGCTGTTCGCGCCTAAACTGATTATTGCCTTGGCTTATGACACAGGCAGCATAACAACATCAATGGTCACCGTGCCGCTGGTGACTTCATTGGGACTGGGTCTAGCGGATGCTGTACCGGGTCGAAACCCGCTAACGGACGGTTTCGGCTTAATCGCCTTTGCCAGTTTATTTCCCATCATCTCTGTGCTGGCTTACGCCCAAATCGCCCATAATCTCAGCAAACGCAGCCTCTCATCCAAACTGTAAGGAAAACCATGCATTTCAAATTAATTATTGCCTTTGTCGAAGATGATAAAACCGATCTGGTGCTCGATACCGCACGCCAAAGCGGCGCAAAAGGCGCCACGGTTATCAACCATGCCCGTGGCGAAGGCTTAAAACAGTCCAAAACCTTTTTCGGCCTGTCTTTGGAATCGCCCAGGGATGTGTTAATGTTTCTGGTTGAAGAACATCTCAGCCGACACATTCTGGAAAAAATCGCCAAGGTTGCGCAATTCGACAACAAACCCGGCACCGGCATTGCTTTTCAGGTTGATGTTGAGGACGCTATCGGCGTCATGCGTCAGGTTGAAGAATTAACCCAAGAACTTGAGGATAAAATATGACAATAAAGAATGCCTTAATCCGTGTCAAAGATGTCATGAAAACCGATTTCGGCACCATAGACGGCGTAGCCACAGTTGCCGATGCGTTAATAAAGATGAAGTCGCTTAAAACGGCTGTCCTTATTGTCAATAAACGCAATGAGGATGATGAATACGGTATGCTGACTTCCGGCGATATTGCCCGCCATGTGCTGGCTAAAGACCGGGCGCCGGATCGGGTTAACGTCTATGAAATCATGAATAAACCCGTCATTTCGGTACATCCCGATATGGATATCCGCTATTGCTCGCGGCTATTTGCCAACTATAATCTGGTCAGGGCGCCAGTTCTTGAAAATAACAAGGTTATCGGCATAGTGAGTCCCAATTCATTGGTGCTGGATGGTTTGTATAAAACGTTTCAATAAATGGCGTCCAGCCAAAAATAACAGTACAATTCGCGCCTAGCAGAGTAAAGATGTTGAACGTGGAAGTCCCGGTTATCAATGTTGTAGTTCTGTGTTAACCGTAAGGCGATTTCCAAGAAGAATACACCCAAATTGCGCAGGATTTTTGTTCATTTTCAAGGCGTAAAAAGGGGCGCATAGCAAGCTATGCAACCCTTTTTACAACGCAGAAAATGGGCAAAAAAACCAGCAAGTTGGGTATATTCTTCGCAGGAAATCGCCTAAGTTTTTATTTTAGGAGTTTTCAAAATGGCAACAGGCACTGTAAAGTGGTTTAACAACACTAAAGGTTTTGGTTTTATAGCACCTTCTGATGGCGGCGAAGATGTATTCGTTCATCATTCCGTTATTCAGGGCGATGGTTTTAAAACGCTCATTGAAGGTCAAACCGTGACTTTTGACATTGAGTCTGGGCCCAAAGGCTTGACTGCTGCTAATGTTTACCCCAAGTAAAGGCTAAGCATTCGGCGTAAAAAAAGGCTCTTGCTGTTTGGCAAGAGCCTTTTTTTATGGCGGCAGGTTTTGCTTTAACTATTTTAAAGGACGACCTTTAGCATCTTTATTGATATGGCCGGTAAACAGTAAAACAGCTTCTACAAACCCCCAGAGCGCCCCGTAACCGACCGTTACCGCAGTCAGCGCCAGTTGCGCAATGCCTAACCAATAAAAGCCCAAATAAAATCGGTGCAATCCCGTAAAGCCTAACAACAAGGCCAGCGTCGCCGCAACATACTTATATTTAACCGCCTTGGGTGGAGCCAAATAAGCGCCCACCAAGTCAATCTTGCGCGCTATGGTTCCTTCTGCATCAAAATTGACGTCATCACCTTGATCCGGCGGCACTTGTGCGACCCAATCATCCAAATGAAACGAAAAAGCGGCTTCCCCGCTTTTTATTGCCCCGGTTTGGCTATCGGGATCGTAACTTTCAATATGTCCAATCATTTATTTACCTTAATAATGTGTAGCACTTTTATTTTTTAATCAGTATGTGCAATCGATCTTTTTTCTGTTGAAACGCATATCTCGTATTCCTACGGCATAAGTATCAACACAATTTTTATACTCAATAAAACAATGGATTGCAGTAGCAATCAGCCCCCTCTCCTGCTGGACAAATCCGCCGGGAGCGGATTTGGTCGCTCAGAGAGCGCCCACAGGGTTCCGGGCAAGATAGCCCGGAAACATTGGGCGGGGATGAGGAGAATAAAATCAAATGCTTATATCCCCCTCATCCCAACCTTCTCCCTCAAGGGAGAAGGAGCTGGTAGTTGTGTAAATACCTATGTTCCTACAGAAACAACCCATCAATCTTCCTGCAAACGCACCGCCAACACGTCACACGTCGCATTATGCAACACGCCGTTAGCGGTCGATCCCAGTAACAAAGCCAATCCATGCCTGCCATGTGAGCCGACTACAATTAAATCCACCTTGTTTTCTTCTGCAACCCGGATTATTTCCGACTTGGGACTGCCCATTTCCAGCCATAGCCTATCTTCGGCAACAGCCAGCTTTTCACCCAATTTAGCCAGCCGCTTTTTTGCCCCGGCCATCAATTCTGCTGTTAAATCAAAATTAAACGGAATATCCGCCCCGTAACCCGCATCGGACATCGGCACACTATCCACCACATGAACAATACTCAGTTTTGCCTGATATTTATCAGCTAACTCCTTCGCCCTGTTGGCAACAGCCTCACAGTGTTCGTAAAAATCCACCGCCAATAATATATGCTTATAGTTTTCCATGACTCCCCCCCTATTTAACGTCGGCAACCTCAGGAAACAATAACGCCATCACCTGATAAGATCCCAGTAGATACAAAAACGCCAGTCCTAAGCTAAAACTTAAGTCTTGCTCCAGCGCATTGCGAATAATATGCCCGGTAACCGCCCAATGCCAGCCAATTAAAACGAACATGACCAAAAATACCAATATTCCGCCCTGCCCCAGCTGCATCGAAGCCACGGCGGGCAAAGCAAAAAAACTAATCAGCCTTTTCTATCTTTTCTTCGGCTTCCATCCACGCCGTTTCCGCCTCATCCAGCGCCTTATCGACGAGTATCTTGCGCTCCAATGCGCGCTTTAAACGCGCTTTTTCCGATTCTTCGTAAATCGCGGCATCCGCCAATTGATGTTCCAACTCTCGCTGTTCATTATGATATTTTTCAACTGCGATTTCTGCTTTTTTTAGCGCATCAAACAACGGCTTATGTTTTTGCCGACGCTCCGCATCCAGTTTCCGTTGGTCTTTGCGCGATACCGTAGCTACAACCTCATCCGCCGTTTTGTCATCGCCTTTTTTCTGTTCGGTCAACCACAGCCGGTAATCGTCGAGATCGCCATCGAAGGGCTGCACTTTGCCGCCTGCGACTAATAATAACTGATCTGTAACCGAGCGCAATAAATGCCGGTCATGCGATACCACGACGATAGCGCCCTGGTAATCCTGCAACGCCACACTCAAGGCATGGCGCATTTCCAAATCCAAATGGTTAGTCGGCTCATCCAGCAGCAATAAATTAGGGTTTTGATAAACCAGCAACGCCAACACCAGCCGCGCTTTTTCACCGCCTGAAAAAGGTTTTACCGCCTGTAACACCTTATCGCCCTGAAAATCGAAACCGCCCAGGAAATTGCGCAAGTCTTTTTCGGTGGCTTGCTTGTCCAATTTTTGCAGATGCCATAAAGGACTTTCGTCCAGCTGCAATTGTTCCAATTGATGCTGGGCAAAATAACCGATTTTTAAGGCCTCGGCTTCCTGCCTTTTACCCGACATCGGCTGCATATCACCCGCCAGCACTTTAATTAAACTGGACTTACCCGCGCCGTTCGGCCCCAACAGCCCGATCCGGTCGCCCGGCGAAATCGACAACCCCGCTTGTTTAATCACGCACACATCGCCGTAGCCTATATCAGCTTTATCCAGCGTCAATAAGGGATTGGGCATTTTCCCCGGCTTGGCAAAACTAAAATCGAACGGCGAATCGACATGCGCCATCGCAATCACTTCCATGCGTTCCAGGGCTTTGATACGGCTTTGCGCCTGCCTCGCTTTGGTGGCTTGCGCTTTAAAGCGGTCGACAAAACTTTGAATATGAGCGATTTCGCGTTGCTGCTTTTGGTAAGCCGATTGTTGCTGCGCCAATTTCTCGGCGCGCATTTTCTCAAAGGCAGAATAATTGCCGGTATAGATTTCGGCCTTGTTCTGCTCGATATGCACGATGTGATCGGTGATGGTATCGAGAAAATCCCGGTCATGGGAAATCAGCAATAAAGTGCCGGGGTATTTACACAGCCAGTCTTGCAGCCAGATAACCGCATCCAAATCCAGATGGTTGGTCGGCTCGTCCAGCAACAACACATCGGAACGGCACATCAACGCTTGCGCCAGATTAAGGCGCATACGCCAACCGCCGGAAAACGAGTTGACGGCATTGTGCTCCTGTTCCGCCGTAAAACCCAGCCCGTTCATTAACCGGGACGCCCTAGCCTGTGCGGTATAACCGCCGATGGTATCCAACGCGGCATGCAACTCAGCCTGTTTCAA
>Ga0182019_10000679_pt1 | contig 16746 bp, 16 predicted proteins | sample 812E2MmetaG_FD_120483 | JGI IMG/M metagenome (GOLD analysis project Ga0182019, IMG submission 120483) | Permafrost microbial communities from Stordalen Mire, Sweden - 812E2M metaG | ecosystem: Environmental > Terrestrial > Soil > Wetlands > Permafrost | place: Sweden: Stordalen | collected...
CCCATTCATTTCCCGACGATTAAAATTGTTCCTCCATCGGATTGGCGCGATCTTGATGCAGCGATAAAGACTCTGGCAGATTACCACTGGCTGATATTCACCAGCGCCAACGGTGTTGCGTTTTTCTTTGAACGGCTGCTGGCGAAAAAGAAGGATATCCGCGATCTCAAGGGCGTCAAAATTTGCTGTATCGGCCCGGCAACGGCACAGCAGGTGGAAAGCAAAGGAATCAAGGTCGATCTTGTTCCGAAGAAATTTATTTCTGAAGGAATTCTTAAATCCTTCTCCGGCAAGAATCTGAAAGGGAAGAAAATACTTCTTGCGAGAGCGGCCGAGGCGCGTGACGTGCTTCCCGAGGGCTTGAAAAAACTCGGTGCCATAGTTGATGTCGTCACCGCTTACGTTACTGTAAGTTCGGGAAAGAAGAAAAACGAACTGGAAGAACTGTTCAAACAAAAGCAGGTGGATGTGATTACCTTTACCAGTTCGTCCACTGTGAATAATTTCGTTAAAATTATGGGGAACAGTTTTAAGCTGCCCAAAGGTGTGAAAATTGCCTGCATCGGGCCGGTTACAGCGGCGGCAGCAAAAAAGGCGGGATTATCTGTGGATATACATCAGGAAGAATATACGATGGAGGGGCTAGTCGGTGCCCTGAAAAAACATTTCGGGAAAAAACCGGCAGCGCGAAAACGAGGCAAAAGTAAATGATAGGAATTTCCAAATTATATTGCGGAGCGGTGGAGCCGTCCGATGTCCTGCGCTACAACCGGAAATCGGGGGATTTGCCTTCGCATCTCCTGCAGTTTTCGGCGGACAAAAAGCCGGTGGTTGTCTGGAATATGACGCGCCGCTGCAATTTAAAATGCATTCACTGCTATTCCAATTCCGCCGACATTGATTATCCCGACGAACTGACCACCGAAGAAGGCAAGAAGCTCATTGATGATTTGGCCAAGTTCGGTTCACCGGTGATTCTTTTTTCCGGCGGAGAACCGCTGATCCGTAAAGATTTACTGGAACTGGCGCAGTACGCGACGGATAAAGGAATGCGCGCTGTTATTTCCACCAACGGTACATTGATTACCAAAGATATCGCCGCCAAACTACAGAAGATAGGCCTTTCCTACGTGGGAGTAAGTCTTGACGGTCTGGAAAAAACACATGACCGATTCCGGGGAAAGAAGGGCGCGTTTGCTGCGGCGATTGAAGGAATCCGCAACTGCCGCGACGCGGGAATCAAGGTCGGTATCCGTTTTACGGTCAATAAACATAATGTGGCTGACGTGCCGGATATGTTCGAGCTGCTGAGAAAAGAAAAGATTGAAAGAATGTGTTTTTATCATTTGGTTTACACCGGCCGCGGTTCCAAACTGCGTGAGGAAGATTTGACCCATGAAGAAACCCGCAAATTGATTGATCTGATAGCCGCCCAAACCAAAAAAATGTTTGACGACGGCCTGTCGCCGGAAATTCTGACGGTCGATAATCACGCCGATGGACCGTATCTTTATCTGAAAATGCAAAAAGAAAATCCCGAGCGCGCCAAAGAGATTCTGGAACTGCTGGAGATGAACGAGGGCAATAGCTCCGGCCTCGGCATCGGCTGCGTAAGTTGGGACGGCGAGGTTTATCCCGATCAGTTCTGGCGGAATCAATCTTTGGGTAATGTACGGAACAGATCTTTTGGCGAAATATGGACGGATGAAAAAAATGAATTTTTGATGAAAATGAAAGATAAAAAGAAACATGTTCAGGGACGGTGCGCGGGATGTTTGTGGCTCAATGTCTGCGGCGGTAATTTCCGCGCCCGGGCGGAATCGGAAGGTGAACTTTGGGGACCCGACCCCGCCTGTTATCTGACTGAAGAAGAGATTAAGAAGGAGGACTAAAGAAAATGCAATTTCCGGAATATCGTGCCCGCAGGTTGAGAAAAAATGAAAACTTCCGGCGTCTGATACGCGAGACAAAATTAAGCATTGACGATCTGGTTTATCCGCTATTTGCGGTGACCGGCAAGAGCGTTAAAAAGCCGATTACATCCATGCCAGGCCAATTCCAGATGTCGGTGGATTATATCGCCAAAGAGGCACAGAAAGCGCGCGATCTGGGAATTCCCGCTGTTCTGCTCTTCGGCATTCCGGCGAAAAAAGATGAAATGGCCACAGGAGCGTTTGCCAAAGACGGCATTGTCCAGCAGGCAGTCAAACGCATTAAAAACGAAGTGCCCGACATTCTGGTGATTACGGATGTCTGCCTGTGTGAATACACCAGCCATGGCCACTGCGGCATGCTGGAAAAAGACGACGTGCAAAACGACGAAACACTGGAGGTTCTGGCGGAGACCGCTCTTTCACAGGCGCGCGCCGGAGCCGATATGGTGGCGCCTTCGGCAATGATGGACGGACAGGTGGCGGCTATTCGTGAAGCGCTGGACGAAAACGCTTTTGAAGATGTGGCCATCATGGCTTACGCGGCAAAATACGCCTCGTCGTTTTACGGTCCTTTCCGGGAAGCGGCAGAGAGCGCGCCGCAATTCGGAGACAGAAAAGCTTATCAGATGGACCCGGCCAACGCCGACGAAGCGATAAGAGAAATATCTCTGGACGTTAGTGAGGGCGCGGATATCATCATGGTGAAACCGGCGCTGGCTTATCTGGATATAATCTGCCGCGCCAAACTGGAATTCGATTTGCCGGTGGCGGCGTATAATGTCAGCGGGGAATATTCGATGATCAAAGCCGCCGCCCAACTGGGCTGGCTGGATGAAGAAAGAGCCATGATCGAATCATTGACATCAATCAAACGCGCCGGCGCGGATATCATCATCACCTATTGGGCGAAGGATTTGGCGAATCTGCTAAAGAAGTAATGGGAAGGCTTCACTCTTCTTCAAAAAAGGGAAAGGATACCGTCGCCCTTGAGGGGAGAGGGTTAGGGAGAGGGTGAATGCCGCGGGGGTGAAGTGAAGTTAATAAAATCTGATTTAAATCACTTAGCCAAGAATTTAAGAACAAATCAAACAGACGCGGAAAAATTATTATGGAGATACTTAAAATCGAAACAATTAGCCAATACAAACTTTCGCAGACAACAACCTATTGGCAACTATATTGTCGATTTTATATCACTTGAAAAGAAACTTGTTATAGAATTAGATGGTGGCCAGCACGCTGAAGATAAAAACAGAGATCAAGAACGCGATGAATGGCTTGTTGGAGAGGGCTTCAAAGTATTAAGATTTTGGAATAATGATGTTCTACAAAATATAGAAGGGGTTTTGGAATCTATCATGGAAAAAATTTCACCCTCCCCCAGCCCCTCCCCTCAAGGGAGGGGGGACAATAAATCCGACCCTTCCCATTCTGGGCTGGGAAATAAAGTTCGCATGATCGCGTGGGAAGTGACGCGTAGTTGTAATTTAAACTGCGCGCATTGCCGGGCCGCGGCCAATTGCGGGCCTTATTCTGGGGAACTATCCACTGACAAGTGCTTCAAGCTAATTGAAGAAATTGCAGCCGTATCTTCGCCCGTAATTATTCTTACCGGCGGAGAGCCGCTTCTGAGGCCGGATATTTTTGAAATCGCCGCCTACGGAACAAACAAGGGTCTGCGCATGGTGATGGCGACGAACGGTACTTTGGTTACTCCGGCGGTCGTGAGAAAAATGCTGGAAAGTGGCATTAAAAGAGTCAGTATCAGCCTTGACGGCAGAGATGCGCAAAGCCATGATGCTTTCCGGCAGGAAAAAGGAGCCTTTGCCGGAGCGATGGCCGGAATCGAAGCGCTCAAAAATGCCGGAATGGAATTTCAAATCAACACGACGATCACGTCTGTCAATCTTGATCAGATTAAAGATATTCTGGCATTAACAAAGAACATCGGCGCGGCTGCGCATCATATTTTTCTGTTGGTACCCACAGGTCGAGGGAAAGATCTGGCTGGTCAGGCGATAACAGCCGCAGACTATGAGAAAACGTTGATGTGGTTCCATCAGGAAAGCATGGGTTGTGAAATCCAGCTCAAAGCCACCTGCGCGCCGCATTACTTCCGCATTATGCATCAGCACAAGAACAAAGGCGTGGCGCCTAATAAAAAAGCAGGGAGCCACTTTCACGAATCCACAAGAGGTTGCTTAGGCGGTATTTCATTTTGTTTTATTTCCCATGTCGGGCAGGTTCAGCCCTGCGGTTATCTGGAACTGGATTGCGGCAACGTGAAGAAAAAATGTTTTGCAAATATTTGGGAAAAATCCGAAGTGTTTCGCAATCTGCGCGATTACAGCAAATACGGCGGCAAGTGCGGCCGCTGTGAATTTATCAAAGTTTGCGGCGGCTGCCGGGCGCGCGCGTATGAGGCGACGGGGGATTATTTAGCTGAAGAACCGTTGTGTTCATATCAACCCAAGGGCTGTTAAAAACACCAATATTAATCCCTCCCTTGAGGGGAGGGATATAGGGAGGGTGAAAATTAAGTTAATGCCCCCTCCCCTTAATCCCCGCCCACCGGGGGCGGGGAAGGGAATTTCATATGGACGAGATCGATAAAAAAATATTAAACATTTTACAGAAGGAATTTCCGCTGGAGGAACAGCCTTTCCTGGTTGTCGGTCAGCGTTGCGGCATCAGCGAGGATGAAACGATCAGCCGCGTCCTGAAGATGAAAGAAGAAGGCATCATCCGCCGGATCGGCGCCGTGTTTGACGGCGCGAAACTCGGGCGTGTCAGCACACTTTGCGCCGCTCGTGTTCCGGAAGAGAAAATAGACGGCTTCGTTCAAATCGTTAACGCCAATAAGTATGTCACGCATAATTACCGCCGTGATAATGAATACAACATCTGGTTCACCGTCAGCGCCGCGAGCGCCAAAGAACTGGAAAAATTTCTGAAAGAGGTAAAAGAAAAGACAGGCGTGACGGATATTCTGGACATGCGGGCGGTAAGGACGTTTAAGATAAACGCTTCTTTTGATCTGTAAAAAATAAAATCTGGTAAAGTGATAACGAATGACAGAAAAAAATAAAACACCGCTGGTCGCTCTTGTTGACGGCAGTAATTATATCTACCGCGCTTTCTACGCGATTCCTCTTTTAACCAATTCCAAAGGTTTTCCCACCAACGCCATTTATGGTTTTACCAACATGCTGTTGAAACTGGTGCGTGATCTTAAGCCGGACTATATTGTGGTGACGTTTGATCTCAAGGGGCCGACCACGCGCCACGGAGAATTTGAAGACTATAAGGCGACGCGCAAACCCATGCCCGATGATCTGATTCCGCAGATTCCGTTTATCAAAGATGTTGTTCGTGGTTTTTCCATTTGCGTTTTGGAAAAACAGGGTATCGAAGCCGATGATCTGATCGGAACGCTTACGGGTCTGGCTAATGAAAAAGGCTGGCGGACTGCCATCATCTCCGGCGACAAGGATTTGATGCAGCTTGTGGATGAAAACGTCACCATGATTGATACGATGAAGGATAAAACTTATGATGCGGCGGCGGTGAAAGAAAAATTCGGCGTTGGTCCCGACAAGGTGGTGGAGATACTGGGACTGATGGGTGATACGTCCGACAACATTCCCGGTGTTCCCGGCATCGGTCCGAAAACCGCGCAGAGACTGATTGAGGAATACGGCTCTGTCGAAGAAGTTATCAAAAATTCGGAAAATTTGAGAAACGTCAAATTGCGCGAGAGTTTTCGGCAGTACGCCGAACAGGCCAGGCTCAGCCGCCAGCTTGCCAATATCAGAAAAGACATCGAAATTGATTTCGACTTTCAGGATGCGGCAATCAAAGAGCCGGACAAAGAATCTCTCTCGAAGCTTTTCAGCGAGTTTGAATTTTCCTCGTTGTTGCAGGAAATCAGGCAAGATAAGGCAAAGCCTGTCAAAGAATATAAACACGTTGTGGAAAGAAAGGCACTTGATGAACTTGTTGACCATCTGAAAAAAAGTCATGAAATATCCATTGAAGTAATTTTAGAGAAGAATACACCGACGGATTTAATCGGGATTGCCGCGGGTACAGGTAAAGATGCTTTCTACATTCCGCTTGGTCATACTAACTCTTTAGATCAATTGCCGGCAAAGGAAGTCCTGGCCGCGCTTGCCCCTGTTTTAAACAGTGCCGGAATAAAAAAATATGTTTATGATTTGAAAACAACGCTTGTTTCTCAGGAAGGATTTGAAGCGCAGTCCGACGAAGATTTGCTGTTGGCCGCTTACCTGCTCAATCCGGCGAAGCATTCCTATGATCTGGACGAAGTGGTCTGGGAATTTCTCCATGAGCGAATTCCTGCGCCCAACGATGTGGCTGGAGGCAAAGGCAAAACTTATCCGCTGGCTTTAGTGCCGGTTGATAAAATGACCGCCTACGCGGGACAGCGCGCCGACGCAATATTTGAGCTTGCCCCGGTAATCGAGGCACAATTGAAGAAAATAGAAGCCTTTGATCTTTTCCATAAGGTAGAGATGCCGCTTCTGCATGTTCTGACCGATATGGAGAAAAAAGGCGTACTGGTAGACACGTCTCTTTTAAAGCAGATGTCCACGGAGTTGGCGCAGTTGCTCTCTATATCAGAGGAAAAGATTCATCGCCTGGCCGGTGAAAAATTCAACATCAATTCTCCCAAACAGTTGCAGACCATCTTATTTGAAAAACTCAAACTGCCCTCCGGAAAGAAAACAAAGGAAGGTTATTCCACCTATGTGGATGTACTCACTGATCTTGCCCGCAGTCACGAACTGCCCTCGGAGATTCTGGCTTATCGCAGTCTCACCAAACTGAAATCTACTTACGTAGACGCTCTGCCTGCTTTGATTAATTCGCGAACAGGCAGAATTCACACCTCCTATAACCAGACGGTAACGGCTACAGGCAGGCTCTCCAGCTCTAATCCCAACTTGCAGAATATTCCTATACGGACGCTGGAAGGCAAAAGGATACGGCAGGCCTTTATTGCCGATCCGGATTGTTTTTTGATTTCCGCCGACTATTCGCAAATCGAACTGCGGGTGCTAGCGCATCTTTCGGAAGACGAAGCGCTCATTGACGCCTTTGCCTCCGACGAGGATATTCACAGCCGTACGGCTTCTGACATTTTTGGTGTCTTCCCGCAGATGGTTAATGCCGATATGCGTCGTCAGGCCAAGGTCATCAACTTCGGTATTCTATACGGAATGAGCGCTTTCGGCCTGGCTAAAGAACTGGGCGTTTCCATGAAAATCGCCCAGGAATATATTGACGGATATTTTCAGCGCTATAAAAAAGTGCGCATCTATCTATCTGGCATTTTGGAAGGCGCGCGCCGCGATGGTTTTGTCAGCACTCTGCTAAACCGTCGCCGCTATCTGCCGGAACTCAAAAGCAAGATTCCTTCAGTGCGCCAGTTTGCCGAACGCATGGCGATTAATGCTCCCATTCAGGGCACCGCCGCCGATCTGATTAAAGTGGCGATGGTGAATATTGCTAATTTGTTTTTGAAGCAAAATCTTTCCGCCCGTTTGATTATGCAGGTGCATGATGAACTTGTTGTCGAAGCGCCGATAAAAGAAAAAGAAGAAGTCATGGCGCTGGTCAAAAAAGAAATGCAAGAAGTCATCAAACTCAAAGTGCCGTTGAAAGTAGAGATTGCATCGGGGAAGAACTGGGACGAAGCCCACTAGACGCTACCAAGCCCTCTTCATGCGGCTACCTTTGTTGGCATCGTCGTCGGCGTCCTCAACGTATTGTCATATACGCTTCCGGCGCCTCCTCCTCACCGTCTCGGTATCCTGATGAATACGGCTTGGTATAAGAGAGACGCGCGCCTAGCATCTCGGCACTTTTGAACAGCCCTGGAATAAAATGGGGCTCTCATTCTTTCTAAAAATTTAATTTTACGATAGGTTGCTACCGGTAGCGTTAAAAAAACATCTTCATAAAAGCGTCTTGTAATGAATGAGGAGATTTTCTATGGACAGGAGAAGATTAACCATCCCTGTTACAAAAGATGAATCCGTATCGGCAATTTTAATCATACCGCCGAATAAAAAAATAAAAACGGGAGTACTCACTGCTCATGGCGCGGGCAATGACATGGAGAATGAACTCCTCGTTGCCTTTACGGATGGCCTGGCCGCTGCCGGTTATCCGGCATTGCGATTCAATTTCCCTTACAAAGAAAAGGGGCTGAAGGCGCCCGATATTCAAAAGAAACTGGAGGATACCTGGACGGCAGTTTGTCGTTATTTTCAGGAGAACTCAACCGTCAATGTAAATCATATAATAGCAGCCGGCAAGTCCATGGGTGGACGTGTCGCTTCCCAGTTGGTTGCGGAGAAAAGACTGCCGGTGGACGGTCTGATCTTTCTCGGTTATCCACTGCATCCGGCAGGTGACCAGTCTAAAATCAGGGATGCCCACTTATACCGGGTCGAATTGCCGATGCTCTTTTTCGCAGGCACCAGGGATAGCCTGTGCAATCTGGCAATATTGCAAACTGTCCTGAACAAATTGACTGCTCCCTGGGAATTGGAAATCATCGAAGGCGGCGATCATTCCTTTCATATTCCCAAGTCGATGAAAATAACAGAACAGGAAATTTACGAGCGCATTGTAAAAACGGCCCGGCAATGGATTGAAAAACTATTGCCCGGCTAACGGAGGATAAAATGAAATCATACAGGAAAGAACTCTGGTTTAATATTTCGCAAAGGAGAGCATTTATTAATATCACGCCGCAGGTTGAAGACTGTTTAAGAGAAAGCGGCATTCAGGAAGGTTTGATATTAATTAATGCCATGCATATCACGGCATCGGTGTTCATCAATGATGATGAATCAGGCCTGCATCAGGACTACGAAGAATGGCTGGAAAGACTTGCGCCGCATGCTCCCATTTCCAATTATCGCCACAATAGAACAGGCGAGGATAACGGCGATGCTCATTTAAAAAGACAGATTATGGGCCGGGAGGTTGTTGTCGCGATTACAACAGGCAAGCTTGACTTCGGTCCGTGGGAACAGATTTTTTACGGAGAGTTTGACGGCGGGAGAAAGAAAAGAGTCCTGGTCAAAATAATAGGAGAGTAACTTGTTACTCTGCGGCAGATGTAGGGATGACCGATCTATTTTTCTTTCTGTAATCCTCAAAACGTCAGCATTAACGAAAATGCATGACTTCAATCCATTCTCAACAAAACTGTGTATTTTTCTCTTTTATAAACGATGAAGTTCGGATATTATTAGTTCAATAACAAAAACGATTGGAGGCTGATTATGGAATATAAGATTATTTCTTGTAACGCATGGGCAACAGAAACTGCAATTAAAGTATTAGAAAAAAAGGTTAATGATTTTATAAAAGAAGGATGGGAACCTACAGGAGGTGTTGCGGTAAATGTTGTCAATGGCTATGCTTACCAATCACTTATAAAAAGAGATACAGCCGTAAATAAATAAGGAAAAGCGAGGTTCGGAATAAAGACATTTCAAAATCGTTTATTTGTAGATGTAATAAATAATTTAAGTGAGACTTGATTTGATATTAAAAGTTAATGAAAAAGGATATAGTGAAATAGATTAAATTACCGTTCATTCCCTAAGCGGGTAGCATGACTAAGACAGGAGAAGAGAAATGAGAAAATATTCTCGAGAGTGGAAACAGAAGACAAAAAAGTGGGTACAGAAACACACGCACTCTAATGGTAAAGAGTATTGGTCAATACACTATATCCAAAACGACATTGAATATTCCAACGGAGAATACTCTACGGAAAAAGCCGCAGAAGAAGATTTGAATCATTATAATGTGTAAGGAAAGTAAAACAATAACCAGAACAGATAAGACTTCAGCTTGGCGTTGCCGCTTTCTTGCCCAGTTCAAAAGCCTGTTTTCTGGCATTCTCATCTTTGATGATATCTCCCTTATCGCTGGCGGAAGCCATGACGGCTCCGAGCCATTTCATCTTTGTCATCTCCACCGTTGATTTAAAGCTGTGGACGATGGGATCAGCCGTGTGCACATTCGGATCTCCGCAAACCGTGATCAACCCGATGCGTTTGCCTTTCATCCTTGGATAGTAATTCTTCTGCCAGCTCCAGTTGGCGTCAAAGAGAGCGCACCACCTGTCCAGGTAAGCTTTCATCTGCGCAGTCATCGACCAGAAATAAACCGGCACGCTGTGAATGATGGCGTCCGCTTCCACTATTTTTTTGTGAATTTCCAGCATATCGTCTTTAATCACACACAGGCCGATTTCATTACATTTTTTGCAATCTTTGCAGCCGGAAATTTTCTTTTTATCCAAAATAATTTTTTCCGCTTGCGCCCCCGCCTCTTTAGCGCCGGCCAAAGCATCATCAAGAAGAATATCGCTGTTGCCGCCGACCCTCGGACTTCCCATAATGCCTAGAACCTTCATGTTTATCCTCCCCGGAATATCTATCGCTGAAAACTTGTGACAAATTATCCCTTTTGAACTTATTTGTAAATAATAAAAAAAATGAAGAACTATACGATTAAATGTGCTAAAAACTTATACCGATTTGCGCTTTCTTTGACTAACTTTGTTGGCTTCGTCGTCGGCATCCTCAACGTATTTTTAAATATACGCTTCCGGTGCCTCCTCCTTGCCCCACTGGCAAGGGACAGTTCAACTAGCGAATTACTATGTAATTCGAGTTTCACTGCCTCCTCGTTATCCTTTGAAAGCGAAATGGTATTAATCAAAATAATTATGTAATATTGTAATTAATTGATGTTTTTTATATTCAAAAAATATCTGGATTATCCGGTCTGGCCGGATAATGACGGGACACGTGAGGTTGCCGGAGCAATTTAGGCAATGCATCAAAATGGGATAATTTTAACAAAGGAGGGTTTATGAAAACATTAAAATTGGTATTAGTTGCAGCCGTTGTATTTTGTTTTGCATCATCTCTTTCTTATGCTCAGGAAATGGCGAAAAAAGGACCCTGTCAGGCCGATATTGAAAAATTCTGCAAGGATATCAAGCCCGGACAAGGCAGGATAGCGCAATGTATTAAGCGGCATGAAGCCGAACTTTCGCCCGCCTGTGAGAATCATATTAATGTTGAGAAAGAAAAAGTACGTGAATTTGTCAACGCCTGCAAACCCGATGCTGAAAAATTTTGTAAAGATGTAAAGCCGGGTCATGGGCACATTGTGAGATGTCTAAAACAGCATCAGGCGGAAATCTCGCCAAATTGCGGCGGATATCTTAAAAAGTAAGTGACACTTTAATTAATTTCTAAATCAAAGATGATGTTGAGTCGACGAGGTGTTGTACACAGATGACCTTCAGGTTATACGTTGAGGAAGTCGGTGACCTCGGTCCCAGCCTCAGCAGGCTGAGCCAACAAAAATAGCGCTTTGATTTAGAATTGGTGTAAGATATGGGCAAACCTTACCATCTATTTAAGTATAACTTCCGCGAGGGCGATGATTTCACCATCATCGCTCATCGCGGGGCGTCGGCCTATTATCCCGAAAATACTCTTCCCTCTTTTGAAGGCGCTATCGCCATGGGCGCGGACATGGTGGAGTTTGACGTGCAGCTTACCTCGGATAAAGAGGTTGTCGTTTTTCACGATGAAAAAATATCCCGCTGTACCGACGGCGAAGGAAAGATTGCCGATTATACCCTTGCATCTTTAAAAAAACTGGACGCGGGGAGTTGGTATGATAAAAATTTTAAAGATACCAGAATACCGACACTGTCTGAAGCTCTGGATATCTGCAAAAATAAAATCGCGGTGAACATTGAAATCAAAACCGAAGCTGTCGGTAAAATGTTTTTCGGAGGCATTGAAGAGAAATGTCTGAAAATCGTCGAGCGTAGCGGCATGCGTGAGCATGTCGTTTTTTCCAGTTTTGATCCGCGCGCTATCATGCATTTGAAGCAGATAGATGATACCGCGGTTGCCGCCGTGCTGTTCAAGAAGCAACTCTACGGCTCAAAATTTCCTTCGGATATCATGGATTCGGTGGGAGCCGACGCCTTTAACTGTTCCGGCACGGATTTTAACAAAAAGTGGCTGACGAATATCACGTTGAATAATGTTCCTGTAAATATTTATACCATTAATGATGCAAGAAATATGAAGAAATTTTTGAATATCGGCGTGAGCGGGATTTTTACCAATAATCCGGATATATTGAAAAGAGTGGCGGCGGACGTAAAACAGAAAAAGGAAAGCGAAAGTCGGAAATAATGAATATATCGGACTCTTTGATTCAACTCCTGGAAGCTTCGATTGATACCCTGATTAAGGTGTCGGGAATGGACATTCGCCTGCATAGCATTGAAAATGTTCCTGATCAGCCGGTGCTCTATGTCATTAATCACTTTACGCGCATGGAAACAATCCTCATGCCGTATATTATCAAAAAAAATATAAAAAAATATCCCGTCTCCCTGGCGCACGAATCTTTTTTCAAAGGCAAAATGGGCGAGTTTATGGACAATGCCGGCGCGATATCCACCGCCGATCCGAACAGAGACAAAATCTTTATTCACTCGCTTCTCACTGACAGCCATCCGGTCATAATTTTTCCGGAAGGACAGATCATCAAGGATAAGAAGATTATCGAGAAAGGCAAATATATCGTTTACAACGCGGGCATCAGACGGCCCCCTCATTCCGGAGCGGCGCAAATCGCTTTGAGGACCGAATTTATACGTGAAAAATTGCGATTATTCCGCGTCCGGCGAGATGATTCATCCATTGCCCGGCTTGCGGCGCATTTCGGTTTTGATCCGGCGGAGACGGCAAAAATTATCAGTAAAGAAACTTATATTGTGCCGGTAAACATAACCTATTATCCTGTCCGAGCGCAGGAGAATGCCCTGAGCAGGCTTGCCCACAGACTTGTCAATAATATTTCAACCCAGTTTCAAGAGGAGATGGAGGTTGAAGGCCCCATCATCATGGGTCGCGTGGATATCGATATTAACTTCGGGAAACCGATGCTGATTAAAAAATATATCACTGCAAGTTCCGGGATGAGTAAGCTGCTGGCCGATAATAACTCTTACCTGAACCCGGAAGAGTTTAAAAAGTTAGTTCCTTTCAAAAAATTATGCGTCAGCATGAGATATGATTATATGAACGCCATATACGGCATGACGACCGTTAATCATGACCATCTGTTTTCTTACATCCTGACGAAATACTGGAAAAACAGTTTCAGCGAAGATGATTTCAAAAAACGGGTATTTTTCGCCATCGAGCATTTGCGGAATATCGGGCTTATCAACTGCCACACATCTCTTTACAAAAAACAATTTTATCTGCTGACCGATGATTATCATGAAAAATACGAAAATTTTATCAAAGAGGCCGTATCCAACAACTTTATAAGCCGGAAGAACGGCATCATCACCAGAAACAAAGAGCGGTTCAGCCGTTCGTCTGATTTCCATACCATCAGGAAAGATAATATCATTGAAGTTCTCCGAAACGAAATAGCGCCTCTGCGGAATTTAACCCGGGCAATGTACTGGCAGATGTTTCTGCCGTCTTTATTTATTAAGTGGAAGATCAAAAATATATTTATCCAACTGGAAAAGAATCTTTTCGAGAAGGATTATCAGCAGTATTATCTGCCGGCTGAGAGCAAACCGAAAAATATCGGTGAGCCTTTTTTCCTGAAGCGATTTTTCAGCCGCAAGGGAATTATTCTCGTTCACGGATATATGGCGGCGCCGGAAGAAATCCGGCCGCTGGCGGATTATCTATATCAGAACGGTTATAATGTTTACGGCGTCCGGTTACGGGGGCACGGTACGGCTCCCGAGGATCTGGCTATTCGCAATTGGGAAAAGTGGTACGATTCCGCAAGCCGCGCTTATATCATCATGAAAAACAGCGTTAGAACTTTTTCCATTGCCGGTTTTTCCATGGGCGGCGGAATAGCTCTGCTGCAAGCCGCCAACAAACCCGGCATGTTTGCCAGTGTTGTCTCCATCAATGCTCCGCTTAGGCTGAAGAGCGTCGCGTCCAAATTTGCGCCGATTGTTGTCGCGTGGAATACATTGCTAACAAAGGTTAATATGGATAAATGGAAAATGGAATTCGTCAAAAATGATCCGGAATTTCCGCAGATAAATTATGTCCGGAATCCCGTCAGCGGAGGATATGAACTGGAAAAACTGATGAGGGTTGTGGAAAGCCGCCTGCAAAATGTTACCGATCCGGCGCTTATTATTCAGGCCTCAGGCGATCCCGTTGTCGATCCGGTAAGCGGTCAGGAAATCTTTGACAAGCTCGGCGCGAAGGAAAAACATTTTTCCCGTATTATGGCCGATCATCACGGTATATTGCGCGGGAAAGAAGCGGATGAAGTGAACGCGAAGGTTTTGGAGTTTTTGAAAGGATTAAATTAATACCAAGTCGCCTTCTTCGGCTAACTTTATTGGCTTCGTCGTCAGCTTCCTCAACGTATGTTCATACGTTGTGACCTTCAGGTTATACGCCTGCGGAGCCTCCTACTCGCCGCCTCGTTATCCTTTGAATGCAACTCGGTATATTAGGTTGTTAAATACAGGTGCAATATATAGCAAGGGAGGTTTCCATGATTGAGCAATGGATAAAAGAGATAAAAAAAGAATGCCCGGCGGATATGCTGGGGATGATTCTCTATCATAACGGGATAGTGCGGGCTACCGCCAAAAACGGAGGGAAGGTTCAGTCAATGAATCTTTCCTATGACAGCAAAAAACTGGAAGTCGCCGTGAGCGAATTTAAAAAAAGGGAAGGCATTGCCGATATCAAAGCGCGGATCAACGAAGGCCATCTGAAGATCGGCGACGATATCATGAGTGTCTGCGTGGCGGGAAGATTCCGCAAGGATGTTCTGCCGGTTTTTCAGGAACTGATCACGATGATTAAAACCCAAATCGTAACGGAAGAGGAGATGTAGCGGCATCCAAAAATCTCCCCGCCCTTTAGGGGAGGGGTTGGGGGAGGGTGAAATTATCCTTTGTCATGCCGGCAGGGCACCCCAGCGAATATCTGGGAAGGCCGGTATCCAGATTTTTTATCTAACATGAGCCAAGAGTAGACTTGACCCCTTCACTTTATCAATTCTTTGGGAATATTACAAGCCAAGCAGTGAAAAAAAGCAAGGCAATGCTAAGAATAACCAAAGCCCATGTGAGGCGGACAATACGGCGAGTAGAAATCTCGGCAAGTTGAGACGCCAATACAAAAATCTCAGACTGTTTTTTGGAAATATCGGATATAGAATTAAGGAAAATATTAACTTGATTCCTATCGTAACGAGGATCGGCATTAATGTCTTTAATTTCTTTGCGAAGTTGTTCAATTTTTGCTTGAAGTTCTTTAGGATTGTCCATGATTTTATTTTTTAGGAGGTTCATTATGTCTCGTATTATTAATGCAAGAAAGATCAATGTTACTATATTTGGAAAGATCAATAAAAGATTCAGGTGGTTTTGCCAACGCATCGTATTTCGACTGCAAGACATCAAACTTTTTCTGAAGTATGACGAGCCTATGTTCAGCCTTCGCCTTTTGATTTTTAAGCGTGAGCACCAAAGTATCATACTTGAGAATTATTTTCTCTTTTTCTGCAATAACATTTTGAAGATCAGAAATTTCCTTTTTAAACGATGGTATGCTTTTAGATATGAGATCATATTTTTTTTGAGGTCTCTTTACTATTTTACTTTTCATGGATTAATCCTCCTTAAGGATGATGATACACAACAATGTTTATACAGTCTGTATAAATCTGCAAACACAGACAGTTGCTTTCTGTATAAATCGTTTTTTTTGTTTCCTTTATTACAATTATAGTTAAATAAAATCAAGATATTAAAGCCTATTTAATACTTTTTCGATTCCGATTTATACAGACTATATAAATCGATTATAAACTAAGAAAAAATCCAAGTTCTTTATATTTGCAACTAATTATTTTTATTTATGGCTAAACAACACGATTAAAGTTTTTAGTCGAGCAAACTTTTATCGCGGCGGTACCAGTAATTGGGAAGAATGCGGTACATGATTCTGGAGAGCACGTCTATATATTCTTTGTTTCTCTTATCGTATTGGCAGGCCTGAATGACCATATCCTTGATGGCGCTTTTTTCGCCCGCCTCATTGAATATCCGGTGCGCGCAGGAGAAAAGCGGGCTGTACATATTTTTCTTCTCCAGATATTTATGCACGTTTCTGACCGTATTGGGGCCTTCGGGCGTTCCGTCAATTTTTTCCAGAACGCGCAGGTTGGTTTCGATGGGATTGCCGGTATAGAGTTCATAAAAATATTTTCCGTAGCGGTAATTTTTGCTGGCCAGCGACGAAACCGTCACATACATATCGCCCACGCCGGCCTGACTGTGGAAAGCCTGAAAACTTCCCCCCAGCAGACGGGACAGCGACCGGATTTCCACGCCGGAGCGCGCGAAGATAGTGCCGGGAATGGAATCTCCCAATTGCAGAGAATCCGCCAGACCCTTGATATTCGCCACAACATTTTTCAGAGCGCCGCAGGCTTCCACTCCGACAACATCGAAATTGTAATAGGAGTTTATTTCGTTGCGGTTGAATTTCAGCAAATCTTCTCTGATAATATTGGCAATGCGTTTTTTCCCGGCAACCGTCAGGCAGACGGGATTGCCCAGAGCGATATCCATATCAAAAAACGGTCCGCCGATGCACCCGATCTGATATTTGTGTTTTAAATTATACAAACTGTTGTTGATCAGCTGCGA
>Ga0182019_10000680_pt1 | contig 16703 bp, 12 predicted proteins | sample 812E2MmetaG_FD_120483 | JGI IMG/M metagenome (GOLD analysis project Ga0182019, IMG submission 120483) | Permafrost microbial communities from Stordalen Mire, Sweden - 812E2M metaG | ecosystem: Environmental > Terrestrial > Soil > Wetlands > Permafrost | place: Sweden: Stordalen | collected...
GCCCGATACTTTTCCGCTGATCGTGCCAGCATTTGCGGCCAGACAGAAAACTGCAAGAACCGCAACTACCCATAGGACATTACGTTTCATGATTTCTCCTCTTCTTGGAAATGGGGAGGCGCGGCCTCCCCGATTTAGTACACCCATTCTAGACCCGCGACCGCGGAATTCGTGCGGAAGGGGTTGGTAATCGCTTCTCCTGTGGTCGGGTCGTACACGATCTGCTGCGGCCGGATCTGGTACTCGAACGACGTCTTAATGTTGGCGTGAATGAGGACCTGCACGCCCGGCGTAAAGCGGTTGCGAGCCGAACGGAAGGGCGACAAGAAACCAGCTCCCCCATCGCCGTTGATCCGATCCGCACTCGAAGTAACGCCATCCCAGCGCATGATCGCCATGAGCCAGGGGTGGATCATGTAATCCGCTTCCACGAAGCCACCGTTGAACTTCACTGGGTTACTGCGGATGAAGCCGACCGGCAGTTCGAAACCCTCAGGAGTGAGAGGAACGAGGTTGTGATCCCGGCCAATTATGTATTGTCCGAACAAATTGAAGGCACGGTAGTTGAAGCTGAAGTCAGCACCGACCCGATAGAACGGCTCACGCGCGGTGATGACGGTCTGAGTTATACCGTCGGCTTCCAAGCCTGTGGCGCGCTGCACCGAACGTCCATAGAAATAAAGAGTGCCCAGTGTCAGATAAGTGTGATCGCGCGGTCCTGCGGCGCCGGCCGCCTGGACCTCGTTTCGGCTGGCTGGGTCACGCTCCAGGTTGAAGCGGTAGGAAAAGCGGCCATACAGGTCCTTGAAGTTGGAGTCGGAGAAGAAATTCCCCACTTCCGGAGAAACATTGGCTGGCGCCGCCTGGGCACCGCTGGTGTTCTGGTTCACGATCGCAACCGAGTAGTGATAGCCGCGGTAAGCGTGTCCACCGCTGAACTCTACGCCTTGAGCCGCGCTGGAGAGAGCGAAACCATTGTTGACATTCTGCGAGGAAGTGCCGACGTTCGGCTGATCGTAAATATCCCAGCCGCTCAAGTTCCAGCTGCGCGCCGGGCTAAAAGGCAGGTCGAGTTCGAATTGCCCAACACGCATGCTCAGAGAGTCGGTCGGCAACTTGAGGAAGCGGCCGATGTTAACGAACTTCAGGTAGCCATCGCCCAAGCCGCCGCTGGCCCCGGAACCGCCGACGCTAATGTCGTCATCGACCCAGAACGCGATGTCACTGCCAAAATTTCCGGCCATGAAGATACTGAACAATCCCGGCTGAAAGTCGGTGCGGGGAGTAAACGGTCCAACTTCGCCCGGGGGCAACTGCAAGTTGAAGTTATTGCGATTCTTGCCCACCACCTGGAAGAACGTGTTGAACCGCAATCCGATCGGCGGCAGACCGGGAATGGTCCCCGGAAAAATGGTATGAGGCCACAACTCTGCCTGCGCCGGCGATCCCAGCATCACCGGGGGAACCTTGATGAACGTCTCATCGTCTTTGGGAAACTTGAATCCAGCATCCTTAAAGGCCTTGCCAAAGTCGTTGAGCTTGGGAAAGTTCACGTGACAGGTGGCACACGAAGTGCCGTACTGGCGTGAGAAAGCCGGAATGGCATAACTGCTTCCAGTCAGCAGTATGACGGTGAGGATGAAAGCAAAAAGCAGGGACACCCGATGCCGCGTATCCATTTGATAATCTCCTTGGCCATCGAAATTGGTGGTCAGTCGCTTCACATATTGAGCCCTGAGTTGAGGGACATTATCGGGGTTAGCCTTCGGGGCGTGCTGCGTCACGGATCACAACCGCGTGTGATTACGATCACACTTTCGTCGGGCTGACGGCAGCTTACGCGGCGGGAGAAAAAGCGTTGTCAGGCGAGCGTAAACAAAAGGTCAAGGGATCGTAAATGGCGAAAACAGAGCGCACAGGCTGACATTTTCAGAGCGTCCTAACGCCCTGCCCTTCAAAATGCGCTTCGATTTCCTCCAGAGTCTTGCCTTTCGTTTCCGGCAGGAACACGGCGGCAGTGACAAAGTAGATTACCGTGCAGGCGGCAAAGCCAAAAAACATGGTTGAGTAACCGTGCTTGCCGACGGTTGGCAGGAACACAGCGGCAATGGTCGTCGAGACTGCCTGGTTGATCAGGAGGGCAATGCTCATGCCGTTGGAGCGAATGCGGGTCGGCATCAACTCGGAAAGCGCCAACCATACGCACACTCCGGGACCGATCGCGAAAAATGCCATAAAGACGAACAGGCTGACCGCCACCAGCCAACCATTGTGAGCGGAAGGCACGGGAGTAATCAGTGCATTGTCAATCTCCAGTGGCGCCTTGCGCGAGGCATCGAGATTGCTGAACGGATTCGAGAAAAACGCAACCACTTTATTGGCGGGCACGCAGCTTTCGCGCGTGATCTCAATGGGCTTGGCGGCGTTGTCGTCAGAACGCGCAACCTTGGTCGCGGCGCGGAAGTCTCCATAGGAGTAGATGACGACCAGCGAAGTGGGGCGATTGCTGCTCGCGATTGTCTTGCCAGCGCCAGCGTCACCGCCAGCAGCGAGCAACGCATCCGCCGCCTTCTCATCGTAGAGCAACGTGACCTTCTGGTCGGCGTCGACCATGGACTGAACCGCGGCGCGCGAATCGACGCGCAGGCTTTCCGTGCGTCGGAACAACATGCCAGTGCAGAGCAGCGACACGATGATGCCCGCGCTGCCTACCGAGAGCAGGAACTTGCGTCCCTTGCGGTCCACCAGCAGGACGCCGCCAATGGTCATCAGAAAATTCACGATCGTAAAAATAACGTAGCCCCAGTGCGCCTGGACATCGGAAAGACCACTCTGCAAAAGAATGTTGGTGTTGTAGCCAATGATGGAGTTGACGCCGGTGGCTTGATTGCACGCGAGAATCACGCAGGCCAGAACAAACGGGATCACGTACTTGCGGCGCAAAAGCGATCCTTGAACGTTCACTCCGGCTGAGGACTTCGATTTTTCTGTAGCCGCCGCTTGTTCCATTTCCGCCAGCTCGAGGTCCGCTTGCTGGTTGGTGCGCGAGCGGAGAAGCGCGGCGTAGGCGGCATCCCTCTTCCCACGCTGAAACAGCCAGCGCGGAGACTCCGACACCATGAGGCTGCCGATTACGAACAAGATGCCGGGGGGCAGCGAAACCCAGAAAATGCTACGCCAGGCTGTGTCTTTGAAGCCGAAGAGTCTCGCGGGATCGCCTAGCTTCGCCACCTCTTCGACGCGAATACTGAAGAACATGCCGACGATGGCCGCGGTCACAATACCGAGTGTCAGCAGCCATTGGAAGATGCCCGTCCCCTTGCCACGGCTGGCTGCCGACAGACACTCCGCCAAATAAAGCGGGACGACGACACCGATCAGGCCGGCGCTGATGCCCTGTAAGAGGCGGCCAAGAACCAGCGACTCATAGCCGTGCGAGAGAGCAATCACGGGAATGCTGAAGACAAACAGCACTCCGCTGAGCATCATCAGCGGTTTGCGCCCGATCCAGTCGGCGAGCGCGCCCGCGAACAGAGTTGAGATCACGCTGCCGAGAAGCACAGCGGCAACGACAATGGAAAGCTGTCCCGCATTCAAGCCGGAAGTGGCCTCCAGATAAGGCAGGGCCCCCGCAATGATGCCGACGTCGACGCCGTAAAGCAATCCGCCAAGTCCAGCTACCAGCAGGAGGAAACGGTTGTAGCCAGCTTTTTCGTTTTGTGCCACGTTGGCAGTCCTTTCGCCATCAGTCTGATCAATCTCCCGCACAATCACCGGACGAGCGCACAGGCATACGCAGCCGACTGACGAGCTTTCTCTATGAAGAGGTGAATCTTATCAGAGATGAACTTCGGATCATTGCCAGGGACAAAAGGCAGCAGATAAGAAAGCAGCAGCCGCGGAGTCCAACCGCTACGCGTCTGCCTCCGGCAATGGTCTGAGCGGCTCGATGACGTGCAGGCCGCATTCAGTTTTGGGCGTGCCCGGCCAGCGCCCCGCTCTGGCATCTTCTCCCGGCCGGACGGCCCGCGTGCAATGCGTGCAGCCGATGCTCGGATAGTTCTGATCATGGAGTGAGTTGTAGGGCACGCCGTGTTCGAGGAGATAGCGCCAGACTTGTTTCGAATTCCAGTCGGCGATTGGATTCACCTTCACTATCCCAAACTTCGCGGCCCACTCGACTTTGCGGGCGCCCTCGCGGAATGAGGTCTGGTCGCGGCGAATGCTCGTGATCCACGCACCCAGTTCGCTCAGCTTGCGGCGGAGCGGTTCAACCTTCCGCAGGTTGCAGCATTGGTCTGGATCACGAGTCCAGAGCGCCGCACTGTGAATGCGCTCCTGCTCCTCGGGCGAGAGCAGGGAGAAGACTCTCTCGATCTTGATTTCATATCGTTGCTCGATTCTGTCGATCAGGCTATAGGTCTCGGGAAAGAGGAATTCGGTGTCGACGGTGAAGACGCGAAAATCTTTACGCGCACGCGACGCCATATCGATCAACACCATGCCCTCGGCTCCAAACGCCGATGAGATGGCCACTCCGTTGCCGAAGGTTTCAAACGCCCAGGCCAGTACCCGCTGCGGACTCCAACCCTCTGCTGCCAACTGCACTTCTGCGATCTTGTCTTTCATGCAATCGGCTCCTCGTCTACTCCCAGGCGTGGCGCCTGCGAATGCAATCCTTTGAAAAGTACTCCCGGCAGGAAACTGTCATTGCCCGACAACATATCTGGCGCCACAAATCCGTCCACCATGGTGGCGGGATCGGACAAGCGCACGACTTCACCGACGACCAGCAGGGTCGGGGAGGCGAGCTGCGGCGCACGATACAGACTCAGCACGGTCGTGCGATGTATTCGCTGATGCTTTGTGGTAGCGCGCGAGATGATGGCGCAAGGGGTCTGACCGGAAAGCCCAGCCGACGTCAACCGTCTCGCGATATCCGAGTAGTTCTGTCCCGGCATATAAATCACCAGCGTCGCTCCACTGCTGGCAAGCTTGCTCCAATCGGCAGCATCTTCTCCGGAAGGACGACTTGCGGAAGCACGATGAGCAGTGATGAGCACCAGCGCGTCGGACGCTCGACGATGGGTCAGCGGAATCTGGGCCGCGGCCGCTGCGCCCATCGCCGAGGTCACTCCCGGCACGATCTCGAACGGAATGGTGTTTGAGCGCAGGGCTTCGATCTCTTCTCCGGCGCGTCCGAAGACCAGCGGATCGCCGCCCTTCAATCGGACGACGCGCAGCCCCGAAGCCGCCAACGCGACCATCAGACTATTAATTTCGCTTTGCAGAATTTTCTTTTTGCCGCAGCGCTTACCAACGTTGTGAATCTGGGCAGTTGATGGAAGCAGTTTCAGAATCTCGGGCGCGACCAGGTCGTCGTGCAAAACGGCCTCGGCGGTTCGCAGCAGGCGAAGAGCTTTCACGGTCAGCAACTCGGGGTCACCCGGCCCTGCGCCTACCAAATATACTTTTCCCTTCATACTCCCTCACTTTGCGGGCTCATCGTCGTGCACAACGCCGCACTTGACCCCGGCACTCTGGCCAGGGCCGCTTCGAACGCTTCCCGGCTCGCCAGTGAGTGCAGTAACTCCCATTTGGTCTCTCTATCGAGATCGCTAGCGAGAATGAGCCGGCGGGTCTCGCCGAGTTGTCCCACCCAGGCCGCGTACCCCGGACCGAACTGCCGCTCCAGTTCCTTGCGAAGTTTCTGCGCCAGCGATGGACTCTGCCCCGCGGTTGAAATTGCGATCTGCAGGTCGCCCCTCCGCACCACTGCGGGATAAAAGAAATCGCAGCATTCGGGAACATCCACCACGTTGCACAGCACACCCCGCGTCTGCGCCCCGCGATAAATAAGTTCGTTCAGACTGTTGGAAGCCGTTGCTACCACGGCAAGAAACTTGCCATCGAGATCGCTGGCCGAAAAAGCGCGCAGTTCCAGTGCGATCTTCCCGGCGTCGGCCCATGCGCGAACCACGGCGCTTGCTTCAATCGCAACCACACGGATGCTGGCGCCGGTGTCGATGAGCCCGGCGATCTTGGGCTCGCCGACTTTCCCGGCGCCGACAACCAGGCAATCCTTCCCTGCCAATTTCATAAACATTGGGAACAGACTAATCACCGTCTCCTCCGGCCGCTTGCGCGAACTTTCCAGTTTCGATGGCACTCAAGGGCGGCAAATCGCGGGCGACGGCATCTACAGCTTCTCCGGCCAGTAACTCCCGCAACTCGGTGTCCGTGTGCCGGGCAAAGAATTGACGCAGGTTTTCGCCTTCCTCGCGCACAGAAAGATACTGCCGCAGCAATCGCTCGATCGCATCCGGGACCTCGGTCGCGAGGCAGCGATAGCCCACGGGACGCGCGGTCGCCTGATGCAAACCGAGTGCTCCGCCCAGGCAGAAGTAATAGGCATCGACGAGGCGCCCGTTGACTTTCATCTTTTTCCCGTCAATGCCGATGTCGGCAATCCAGTGCTGCCCGCAACTGTTCGGGCATCCCGTGACGTGCAGCTTCAGGTGCTGATCAAAGCCGGGGAGACGCTCTTCCAGTTCTTCCACTAACCAGCGGGAGAAGCTTTTTGTCTCGGTGATCGCCAGCTTGCAGAATTCCGTGCCGCTGCATGCGACGGTGCCGCGAAAGAACGATGAGCCGCCTACCTGCAGTCCAATACCATCCAGTTCCTTCGCCAAAGCCTCAGCATTCGACAGGGGAACGTTGACGAGGAGCAGGTTCTGCATGTTGGTCGCGCGTAGTTCGCCGGACGCGAAGCGATCGGACAGATCGGCGGCAGCGCGCATCTGCTCCGCGGTAATTCGCCCCCGGAGCACCGCAGCCCCCACGTAGCAGTAGCCCGGTTGCTTTTGGGGAAGAATGCCCACGTGGTCGCGATAAACATCGGCTGGCGGCTGCTCTTCGGCGGCCTCATCAAACTGAAATCCGATGCGCCGTTGCAGTTCGTCCAGAAAACTTTCCGCCGTCCAGCCATGCCGCAGAAAAAGAAATTTCAGGCGCGCCCGCTCGCGGTGTTCGCGCAGCACATCCGAGTCGCGAAACAGTTCGGCAATCCCCTTGATGGCGGGTAGGACCTGATACCAGCGGACAAACGCGTTCAGCCGCGCCCCCAGGTAGGGTTCGGTGGAGAGCCCTCCGGCAACTCGCAGCGAGAAGCCCACTTCGGGCGTCCCGCAGAGCAAGCGAGTCGTTGCGGTCAAACCAACATCGTTGATCTCCGGATACGGGCACCATACGCGACATCCCGTGATCGAAATCTTGAACTTGCGGGGGAGGTTGTAGACGTCGGCGTTCCCCGCCAGCATTCGCGACGCTTCGAGCGCCAGCGGCGAAGCATCGCAGATCTCGTCCGCGTCCACTCCCGCAACCGGGCAGCCAGTGACATTTCGGGTGACATCGCCGCAGGCGCTGGTCGTGTTCAATCCCACTTTCGCGAGCGCTTCGAGCAGATCGGGAAGCGCCTCGATCGTGACCCAGTGCAGTTGAATGTTCTGGCGCACGGTGATGTCGGCAATTCCGTGAGCGTAACGGCGGGTGAGTTCGGCAATGGTGCGCAGTTGTTCGGAACGCAGCAGACCGTTAGGGATGCGGATTCGCACCATGAAGCATTGCAGTGCCCGGCCTTCCCCGTTCTTGCCGCCGGTCACGCCCGCCCCGTCCCCCTGCGTGTACACGCCCCACCAGCGGAAGTAAGTCCCAATCCACTCTGGCGGAATGGACTGGAACCCCTCGCGCGCGAAGCGCCGAATTTCTTCCAGACCATCCCACGGATTCTTGGAGCGCTTGAGGCGCTCGACTCGCTGTGCCTTGGTTTCTGTTGCCGTGTTTGTCATCGCCTGTTTGTCCCCAAAAATAAAAACCCACCGCCAGCTTGATCTGGCGGTGGGCTATAAGTGCCGTTTTTATATTGAATTCTTTAAGTCGGCATCTTGTCCGCGCCAGAGCACACGAATGCACAACAACAACAGGTGCACATGCTCATCGCGGAAAGATTCTGACCCAACATAATCGGCATTCTAGGTTGACCGGTTCCTGGGGTCAACAAACTTCAGTACTTGCTTCGATTGATATTTTCTATCCGACGAATCAATATTTTCGCATTGTGAAGTGCACAGCCGTCAGGTGTTGCTGTCAGTTGCCGATGGGACGCAGTCTAAGTGCCTTATTTGCAATCTACATGGTTACGCCACGGGCCCGGGCGGCTGAGTATCCAGATAATGCCGGGCTGGCACATCACGCAACCGCTGTGCCGCGGTTTCAGGCGTAACGTCGCGCTGCGGCATGGCCAGCATCTCGTAACCCACCATGAACTTCTTTATGGTCGCCGAGCGCAGAAGGGGCGGATAGAAATGCGCGTGCAAATGAAACTCAGGATAGTCCCGGCCATCCGTGGGCCGCTGATGGAAACCGAGCGTATAAGGAAACGAAGTGCGAAATAGATTGTCGTAACGAATGGTGGCCTGCCGGAGTATCTCGGCCAGAGCGGTACGCTCCTCGTTGTTCAGTTCATCGAGAGCCGAAACGCATTTCCGACTGATGAGCAGAGTCTCATAGGGCCAGACTGCCCAGAAGGGCACGAGCAATACGAAATGGTCGTTGGCGCATACCACGCGTGCCTGTCTCTCCAGCTCGAGCTCCAGGTAATCGTGCAGCAGGGTTGCGCCATGCAAGCGCCGGTGATCCGCAAATGCTGCCAGTTCCTTGGCCAATTCATTGGGTAGTGTTTCGTTGGCCCAGATCTGTCCGTGGGGATGGGGATTGCTGCAGCCCATCATCGCTCCACGATTTTCGAAGATCTGCACCGACCGGATCTGCGGATCGCTTCCGAGTTCGCTAAACTCGCGAGCCCATGTATCGACCACGTGCTGCAGTTCGGGCACGGTCATTCGGGCCATGGTGAGATCGTGCCTTGGGGAGAAGCAGACCACCCGGCAGCGCCCGGCCTCGCTGCGGGCAAATAGCAGTCCCTTTTCCTCAATTTCGTCAGCAGGCGTATCCGGCTTCAGGGCGGCAAAGTCATTGTCGAAAACAAATGTCTCCGTGTAGGCGGGGTTTTTCAACCCCGCGGCTCGGGTATTGCCGGGGCAAAGGTAGCAGTTGGGATCGTAAGTTGCCGGCGCATCCGGTGGAACGTCTTCTTCCTGCCCCTGCCAAGGCCGTTGCGAGCGCTGCGGCGAAACCAGTACCCATTCCCGGGTCATCGGATTGAAGCGGCGATGCGGATGCGATGCAAGCCGGGAGAGGATTGGGCTTTCCATTTTCAGTTCGGGTATCCTTCAGGCCATGCGCAATGCCACTGCCAAGCGCTTTCGACAATGGTTTTCAAATCCGGAAACCTTGGCTGCCAGCCCAGGTCTCGCCGAATCTTTCCCGCGCTCGCTATTAACACCGCTGCATCGCCTGGACGACGAGGCAATTCGATCACGGGAATCGGATGCCCGGTGACGTTCCGCGCCACTTCAACCACCTCGCGCACGCTGAAGCCCTGCCCGTTGCCCAGGTTGTAGATCAGCGGACTGGATTTTTCTAACGCGTGCAGCGCCAGCAGGTGCGCGTGGGCCAGATCGCTAACGTGTATGTAATCGCGGACGCAGGTGCCATCCGGCGTAGGGTAGTCCGTGCCGAAAATGTTCACGTGTTGCACACGGCCGAGAGCGACTTGCAAAATTCTGGGAATCAGGTGCGTCTCCGGTTGGTGGGCTTCCCCTTTGTCAGGACGGCAGGCACCGGCAGCGTTAAAATACCGCAAGCTGGCATAGTGAAGGCCGTGAATCTGGTGGAACCAGGCCAGCATACGTTCCACGAGCAGCTTTGACTCGCCGTAGGCGTTAGTCGGATGGAGAGGATCGTTCTCTTCAATCGGGGTTCGCTCCGGATTGCCGAACAGCGCGGCCGTCGAGGAGAAAACGAAGCGCTTTATCCCGGCGGCAAGCATCGCTTCGAGCAGGGTCAGCGTATTCGCGGTGTTGTTGCGGAAGAACTCTTCGGGCGCCTTCATCGACTCGCCCGCTTCGATCAGCGCCGCGAAATGCATGACGGCATCAACCGCGGGAGGCCGGAGTAGCCGGTCAAGCGCAGCGCGATCCGCCAACTCGCCTACAACCAGGTCGGCATTTTTCGGCACTGCCTGGCGATGGCCATGAATCAGGTTATCGAAAACAACCACCTGGTGTCCGGCCTGCAATAGCTCATCGGCAACCACGCTGCCGATGTAGCCCGCTCCTCCGGTAACTAGAACTCTCATTTGTTTCGTGCCCTTTTCTCTTCTCAGGCTGCTTCTCAGGATACCTTCTCAGGCTACCCTGCCAACCCCGTCAGCGGCGGAGCAGACGTAAATCTCGGGTTTGCAACCGGTCGAGCGTTCATAGCCTTCCTGAACCGTTCGCTTGAATGCCTCGACGCACGCGGCTTCGACAAGCGCGATGGTGCAGCCACCAAAACCGCCTCCCGTCATTCGTGTTCCGTAAACGCCTTCCATGGGCTCAGCCAGTTTCACCATCAAATCGAGTTCCGAACAACTCACTTCAAAGTCGTCGCGCAGGCTGCGGTGCGACTCCAGCATCAGCTTCCCGAATGCGTGCAAATCCCCGCATTCAAGTGCAGCCGCTGCCTCGAGGACACGCGCGTTTTCATTGACCACGTGACGACAGCGGCGCATGATTGTTTCCGGCAGTTCGTGCCCGTAGGATTCCAGATGCTCTGGCGTCACGTCCCGCAACGCGCGCGTATTCGGCAGATGCTGCGACAGGATGCGCACACCCGCTTCGCATTCGGACCGGCGCTGGTTGTATCGCCCTTTGGCGATGCTGTGTTTGACCATGGTGTTACAGATCGCGAAGGCCGCGTCGTCAGGCAGGGGCAACGGCCGGTATTCGAGAGACCGGCAATCGAGCAGTAGAGCGTGGCCGCGCTTTCCGTGGCTGGCGACAAATTGATCCATGATCCCGCAGCGCGCGCCGACAAACTCGTTTTCCGCGCGCTGGCAGAGCAAGGCGAGTTTAGTTCGATCGATATTCGCTTGAGTGTCGGCCTGATCGGCCAGATCCAGCAGCGCGTAGCCAACCGCTACTTCAATCGAAGCGGAGGAACTCAATCCCGCGCCCTGCGGCACGTTCCCATCCACCAACAAGTTTGCCCCACCCAGCTTCTTACCGGACTGCACCAGCATTCTTACAACACCAACCACATAGTCGCTCCAGTGGCCCGCTGGCGCGGGTGGCAGATGATCGAGATCGAACTCGACCTGCTCAGAGTAATTTTCGGAATAAACCACGAGCTTCCGGTCAGGACGTGACGCAACCGCGGATTGGGTGTCGAAACCGATGGCAGCCGGCATGACGAAGCCATCGTTGTAATCGGTGTGTTCACCGATCAAATTGACACGTCCCGGCGCCTGGTAAATTCGTGGAGCCCCTCCGAATAGCTGAACGAATCTTTGCGTCAGAAGATGGGCGCGACTATCGACCGCTAGATTTGCGTTATGCATGAAGACTTAGCAAGCTTGAGGCAACCATTCACAATACTATCGAGTATTGGCCGGGTGATCGAGGCTGATGATTGCATTTGGGTAGTAGTGGCGAAGAATCTGCCGGAAATTAGCTCCTTCTTCCGCCATAGCCTGGGCTCCAGACTGGCACAGTCCGATGCCGTGTCCCGCGCCGGTTCCTTCAAGAATGACCTGATCGCCTTCCCTGCGTGCGGCGAAGCTATTACTGGGAGCGGTACTCCAGCCCAGGCGGCGGTCAAGTCTCAAACGTGCCAACTCATCGGAACTATGCAGAGTGGCAGCGTCCTGCGCGGAGATTCGGTTTTGCCAGCGCGATGGGTGCTCGCGGCAATACTTGCAATCGACAGTGTAATAAGGATAGCTGCCGGGAGGGAGGCCGAGTTCGGCGGGTGTACGAGTACGGCCGTTGCAACTGCGTGTGTACATCGCGGCGATGGGTTGCGACTGATAGATCAACACCAGACCGCGAGTGGCGGATGCGGCTTCGGCGGCGCTGCCGGGCCCTGGCGGATCGCGCAGAAACTGACAATGCGTGGTGTCGCAAAAATCGAATTCGGAATGGCGGCCTTTGCGGGCGGCCAAATAGGAGCGGGCGGCAACGGCCTGCGCTTTCAGAGCCTCCAGAGGAGCGCCCGAAAAACTTTCCGCCGCAACGACGGAGGCAACCGCGGATTCGAGATCCATACTGACGACGGCAACGAGAACGTCGGAGGCCGGCTTCAGTTTGAGCGTACCCCGATAGTGGCGCGTGATCTTTCCGGGAACGGCAAGAAGGAAATCTGCCGGGCCGCTTGCCCGTCCCGTGAAGGTGAGGTCGGGAGTATGCACAACGCGGGTCCCGGCTTGAACCACCATCATGCTTCCAAGGGCGTGGACTTCGGCGACGTGTATGCCAGAGCTCTTTTCCAGCACGAACGTTTCTTGTCCCGCGTGTACGACGATAGCGCCGCCATCCACCGCACTCACGGTGAATTGGCGAGGGTGAAAGAGGCCGAGTACGCCGATGCGAACTTCCCGGATGCGAAGGTCCTCTGCCAGCGCAAGCGCACCCGCCATAATGAGCACGCCGCACGTGATCGCGAGTTTGATTCGCACTCTCATTCGCATTCGCGCTTTCATTCGTACTTTCATTCCCACGCGGCGGCTCATGGCTCGATGCGGCGCAACATTTGTCCGGCGGTCCTGGCGGCTTGTGCTCCCGGGATGCCGTGAACACGGACCAAAAGCAGAATCTTCGGTTGGCCAGCGGGCGCCAACACGACGGTAAAACCGTCGCCGGGAGCGTGTCTTGGGTGAGTGCACGGCGCGGTGCCGGTTTTGGCGAGGGCATCGGAGCGCGGCAGAGCCCGATCGACTTCAGCGCCAGTACCCTGCCGCGCGGACTGCTCCATTCCGCTGAGTATCAGGCGCACTCCCGGCTCATCGCGACGACGGATCAGTTCCAGATACGCCCGAGCTATTTTCAGCGGCGAGATTAACCACTGATTCTCGAGGGCGCGATTAGCGAGACTGCGATTACCGGCAGCATGACCGCCGAGACCGGCGAGAGCGGGCCCCGATATTCCAGGAGCGGGAGAGCTCAGGCCGAAACGGGTTGCGGTCGGAGAGACTTCCGCGGCGGTCATGTTCGCAGTGAGCACACGGAAATAGGAGTTGCAGGAGTATGCGATGGCGGAAGTTAGATCGACGGCACCGTGACCGCGGGGACGCCAACAGCCAGTCGACGTCCCATGACAAATGTGCGCCGGGTATTTGAATTCGTGTCGCTCACCATAGGCGAGCGCGATAAAAGGCTTGGCCAGTGAGCCAAGAGGAATCGGTGTCTCGGGATGGTCCCAGCGCGAGGCGAGTACCGCGCCGGTTTGCGCATCGAGCAGCAGAAACGAGATGTCGTCGCTGAGGAAATCGCGATCCAGCGCTTGGCTGGCGGATTGAGCAAACAGCGAGGTTCCGGGATCGATTGCGCCGCTATTCGCGCGACTTTGGCCCGGACTCTGCGTGCGCCCGCTGGCAGGAAACAATGCGAGCAGGCCCGTGATCACTATCAGGAGCAGCGCGGCGATTCTCACCTGGACCATTCGTAGGTAACCGTTTGCAGAACTCTATCTCTTTCGACGTGCACAATAATTTTCTCCGCGGAAATAGCGGCGAGCGTTGTGCTGAGACTGGCCATGTTTTCAGAGAAGAATTGCGGCTGGCGATCCATGCCGCGATTGTTGGACTGCGCCATGTTGGGCCGGTCAACCACGCCAGAGAAGCGGGCGAAGCTGGCCTGCTCACGCTGGTGATTGAAGCCAGCGACGAAGACAGCAGTTTTCAGATCCGCGTTGTGGTTGAAATTGCCCAGCATGGCCTCGATCGAGGCAGGATCGTCGGCGATCAGAAGATACTTGCCGCGAACGGCGGTCACCAGCGGCCACAAGCCATCGAGTGTTGAGTAGCCGGACTTCGGCTGCCAGGCAATTCCATGTTCGCTAGCGGTGAGACCGGGGCGGATGAAGTCGGCCAATGCCATCTCAACATCGGCCTGATTCCAATCAGAGGCCGCAGCCAACACGATGGCGGAATGAATTCGGATGAAGACTCCAGACTCGTCGCGCTCGGTGGATTGCACCTGGAGCGAGGCCAGAATCTGATTCTTGTCTAACAGGTCCTTCAACGCCGATGCGCTCTGCGGCGTAACCGGGCGCACGACCGCGGACTGATCGATTCGAGTCTCCAGATCGGAACTGGTCCCAGTTTCTCCGGAGGTCAGTTGCATTTGGGGAGCAATCTCAGAAGGAGACGCAGGGCCGAGATGCGTCGCCAGGACCTTGGTTTCAATCAGATCAAAACAAGAGTCAGCAGAGGGATACGCCTTGGTTTCGTAGATGCCCGCACTTTCTGGAACCAGGCGAACCAGGTCGGCGGCCGCCTCCAATCCTTCCACAGCAATCGGAGGCGGGGGAGTCTTGCGGAGTAGGACGCGCTCCTCGCGGTATTGCTTACTGGATCGAAACAAATCGGAAACCGCAGCGGAGTACTGCTTCATGTCCGTAACGTTTTGCTGGACCCAGTAGGTGCGGAAGTATGGGCTCGGAACAATTTTTTCGAGGTTCATCACCATACGGATATCACCCGCTGGTCCAGCGGAAGCGACCGCTTGCGACCACCACGGCTCGGATTCTACGGTTCGGTATTTCTCGCGGTTTTGGCCTCCCGCCCGTAATTGCAGCGCGTCCGCGAGAAGATCTTCGCGGGTCGCCAGCAGCAGGTAGTCGCCGGAAACCGCGAACGCTACCTCCTTCTGCGATTGAGGATCGCGGCGCACGTAGAAGCGAACTCCGCCAGCGCTGCGCGGTTCGAATTTCGCGCGCGTTTGCCAGAGCGTGGTCTGCATCGACTTCGCCGACGGCAGGTAAGTCACGTAGAGGAACTCCAGGTTTCCGATGTCGTACAGAGCCAGAGCGCTGCGGGTTCCGGCAACCTGGGAAAGGAAATCCATGTTCGGGGGGAGGCCGGCTGCGGCTGTGTATTGATCGCTCGCTCCCTTGAGGCGAAGGAACAGACGCGACCGGGAAAAGACCTCGTAGTTACTGGTCGCTACCCATTGTTTTTTTCCGGCAGAGGAATTCCAGCCGGAGAGGAGCGAGGAGAAGTCCGGCGCCTCCAAATAGAGAACCGCGCCGGCAGGAACATACCTGGAAAGCGGCGGCGGTTCGGGTGAAAGAGCGGACTGATAAGCCGCCCGGCCGATTGCCGCACAGACCATCGCGATCGCGAAGAAGATGACGATGCGTTTCATTGCTTCCTTCCTCCTTGCGCCATGCCCGGTTTGAGGACTGCCGCTTTCGGTGCTGGCGCGGCACGAGCCACGAGCCTTGGCCGCACCACGCGATCCTGCTCCAGGGCTTCGTGCAAAAGCGGCTGCCGGGCAGCATTCTGGCGCTGGATTCGCAATGCGGCCTTGGCGGCTATGATCTTGTGGTTGAGTTGCTTGCGAGTTCCTTGCAAGTTCCCGGAACGACGCGCGATTTCGAAATAAGAGACGGCATCTTCGAGACGATTGAGTCGCGACATCGTGTCTCCAATGGCCTGTGCCACTTGCGCTTGCTGGGCGCGGGAGAGCCCCGAGGCCGCTGTGGCCGTGGAAATCGGCTCTGTACCATTGTCCTCCTCACCGGTATCGGAACTGACGACCTGTTCGTCTTCGGCTTGGTCTTCAGAACCGGCGCGAGAAACGCGGCCACCGAGGAATTGCTTCTGGAGGAGCGGATCTAAAACGGCGATCGCAAACTCGTCGGACTGCATACTTGCTGCGGCCAGGAATAGCGGGACGCGGGCTTCGTTGCGGCGGGGAAAGTCGATGACGCAGTGGCTGAGCAGTCGGATTTTCGTTGGTGCATCTGCCGTATTCTGTGCGGCCCTGATGCGAGCTTCGTAGAAGTAGAACTTGTCCGCCGCGACTGGGGAGAGGGTCGTGGAATTTCCCGCAAGCAGGTTCAGTTCGCCACTGCCGAGATCGGAGTGAGGTCGTCCAGCGATCGCAAGGGCAGCCTTCGCCCGGAGGCTGTAAGTATTCGATCCCGCGGCGATTGACGCCAGCACGGCCTGGGAGCTAGCGACATCCTGACCGGCGGCGATTCTTGCCTTGGCTAGACGCAGGCGGTAGGAAGCATCCCACGGAGCCGATTTGACGAGCTGATCGAGAAACTCGATGGCTTCCGCAGGGTGACCGGCTTTCTCCAGCAGGGCGGCAGCAGGATCAAGATTTTCGAAAGGCTCTCCGACGACGATCACCAAGCGGCGGAGCAGATCAAGGGTGCCGGGCGCATCTCCGGAGGCGAGGCGGATGTCGGCGAGACCAAGAAAATTGGCTGCGGCGAGTTGATGCTCGTCGATTTCGCGGGCGAAGACGAATTCGAGAATCCTGCGCGCGGACTGCTTGTCACCGGCCTCAAAGAGCTGGCGAGCCGCGCTGCGAAGAATGGCCGACGCTGGAACAGTTTGAGGTTGGGCGCGATACAGGGCGATTTTCTGGTCGAGCGTTCCCATTTGCGCGGCCACCTGGAGATCGAGTGGAACCAGCGCCGCCGCCCGCGCATCGCGTGTCTCTTTCGGCAGAGCAGCGATGGCGTCAGCGGCTTGGGTGTACTTTTTTGCGCGGACGAGGTATGTGATCCAACGGACTTCCCAGGAGTCA
>Ga0182019_10000684_pt1 | contig 16676 bp, 19 predicted proteins | sample 812E2MmetaG_FD_120483 | JGI IMG/M metagenome (GOLD analysis project Ga0182019, IMG submission 120483) | Permafrost microbial communities from Stordalen Mire, Sweden - 812E2M metaG | ecosystem: Environmental > Terrestrial > Soil > Wetlands > Permafrost | place: Sweden: Stordalen | collected...
CGCGTCCGCGTCCGCCGCCGGCCCGACCGCCTTCGCCTCGATGCTCCAAGCAGCCACGGCTACGCCGGGCACGGCCACAGGGACTGCACAGTCGAGCAGCTACGACCCCCTGATCGAACAGGCCGCGCTGCGCAACGGCGTCGATCCCGCGATCCTGCACGGGCTGATCCAGCAGGAGTCCGGTTTCAACCCAAGCTCCACGAGCTCTGCCGGGGCGATGGGTCTGACGCAGCTGATGCCCGGCACGGCCTCCTCGCTCGGGGTCGCCAACCCGCTCGACCCGGCCGAATCGATCGAAGGCGGCGCCCGCTACCTCAAGCAGATGCTCAACAACTTCGGTGGCAACACAACCGAGGCGCTTGCTGCCTACAACGCGGGCCCGGGAGCAGTCACTCAGTACGGCGGGGTGCCTCCCTATGCGGAAACGCAGAGCTATGTCTCCAAAGTGCTCGCATACGCCGAAGCCTTCCGCAGCAGCCGCGGCGCTGCACCTGTCCCGACCGCCGCAATGGGGATCGCATGAGCTTCCTCCTGCCCACAGCTCCACCGCCCTCGGCCTCGCCACCGACATCCGGTGCGGCTCCCCCCGGGGGGCCACCAGGTGAGGCGCTGCTGCACAGCGCATTCGCAGAAACACTGGCCCGGACCGCCCTTGCGGAAGGCCCCAATCAGAGTCACGGCGACGGCGAGACGCTGCGCGCGCATGAAGCGCCTCCACAGGGCTCGCATCAGCACCGCCAGGGCGTAGCCGAGGACCGTGCCGCCAAAGAGCTGACGGGTGCGACCACAGGCGCGCTTGCGCAGACGCCGCCGCAGCCCGTAGCGGACAACGGGGCGGCCCCAGCGGTCACGACGACCCCGGCGGCGGCCACGACCACCCCCGCGGCCACGACCGAAGCGGCCACGACCAAAGCGGCCACCGCCACAGCGGGCACGGGCCGGCAAGCCGGTTGCGATGAACCTGCAAACGCCGCCGCGACACCCCCTGCCTCTGACGTCCAGTCACACGTAGCCCCCCCGGCCGTCGGTGCCTCGCCCGAGGGCCAGGCAGGCGCCCCGGCGCAGCCCGGTGCCGCGGGCCAGTTGAGCGCTTCGCCCGCGCCTGAAGCCGGCGATACGCACTCTCCCGCCGGCGGCTCGACCGCCGTCTCTCAGCCGTCGGCCGCCACGGCTTCGCCGAGCGCGGAAACGCCGCCCGCGCCGTCGCCTGCGGGCGTCGCACCTTCCATCACCCCAGGAGGAGCAGCGGCCGAACAGGCCAGCGCCCCAGCGGCGTCGGTGGCAGCGCAGGGGAGCAGTGGGGGCGCCCCCGGTGCGCAGGGAACCGATATCCCCAAGGCCGCCTCATCCGCACCCCCGATCGCCCCCTCGCCGAAGCCCGTGGCAGACGCGCCCAACACCGCGGAATCCTCGCCGACGCCGAGCGCTCCAGCCCAGTCCCAGAGCACCGCGGGTGGGACCACCGCGCCTGCGCCCAAGAGCGCAACGGCCACGGGCAGCGTGGATGCGACGATCGTCCGGGAAGGGACCGTGGCCGCAGGCGCCGGCAACCACCTCACTCCGGCGGCGAGCGCGGCCGGCTCCGAATCCAAGCAGGCACCGACTCAGCAGCGTGAGGGCTCGGCGCACGTGCTCACACAGGCGAGCGTGGCGGGACCCGCGAGCAGTGGGGGCGCGGTCAGCTCGACACCGGCCGCCCCACCGCAGCAGGGAGAAGCGGCGCCGATGAGCGCGCCGCAGCCGCTCGGGGCGGCGCTCGCTTCGAGCCAGTCGGGCGGGGTCGCGCTGCAGGACATGATCGAGTCGATCCATGCCACGGTCGAGCTGGCGGCGCGCCAGGGCATGGCACAGGCGCGCATCGCGCTCGAACCGGAAGAGCTGGGGAGCCTGCGCATCCACCTCAGCCAGACCGCCGACGGGCTGCTCGCGCGAGTCAGCGCCGATACCCCGGCCGCCGCGCAGGCGCTCGCGGCGGGACGCGCAGAGCTACATCAGTCGCTGAGCTCGCTCGGCGTTTCGCTGCTGCGGCTCGACATCAACTCCTTCGGCCAGTCCGACACCCGCGACCCGAGCGGCCGCTCGATGAGCGACGGCGAGTCGCGATCGAGCTCCACGGCTGCAGCCGATCCGGGCGCCGAAAGCGACCTCGCAGTTGAGCACGAACACTCATCCCCAACCCCCCTTGGCAGCGGCGCGCTCGTCGACGTGCTCGCCTGATCACTCGAAAGGACGACCAATGAGCATCAACAGCATCGCCGGCACAGCCGCCACATCCACAGAAGGTGGAGGAAGCGAACCGATCTCGAACCCCAAAGGGGTGCTCGGTCAGAACGACTTCCTGAAATTGATGATCGCGCAGTTGCAGGCGCAGAACCCGCTGGAACCGAGCAACGCCAACGAATATGTCAACGAGCTCGCGCAGCTCACCCAGGTCGAGCAGACGACCAACCTCGCCAACGCCTCAGAGCTCTCCGGCGCGGTTCAGCTGATCGGGCACACGGTCGCCTTCAACAGTCCCCAGGGCATCCTCGTGCGTGGCAAGGTCGAAAGCGTTCAGTCCTCCGCCTCCGGCACGACCGTGACCGTCGAAGGCGTCGGCGGAGTCAAGCTCACGAGCATCGTGGAAGTCAATTGAGCCCGCTCAACAACCCAGCCCTGCTGCCTCCTGGCCTAGCGCCCTCCAGCGGCGCCGGCGGCGCGCCACCGAGCACCAGCCGACCCGCCGGTGCCGAGGCGCAGCCCGTCGGCCCCTCGTTCGCCGAGACGCTGAAGGCGGCCGACGGAGCTCAGCCGCTGCAGTTCTCCCGCCACGCGCTCGCACGCGTGCAGCGCCGCGGGATCGAGCTCGATCAGGCCACGCTGGGAAGACTTTCCGAGGGTGTTGGACGCGCGGCCTCCAAGGGCTCGCGCGACTCCCTCGTACTTGTCGACGGCACCGCATTTGTGGTGTCCGTCAGCAACCGCACCGTAATCACGGCTGTGGGATCCGAACACATGAAAGAGAACGTGTTCACGAACATCGACAGTGCAGTAATCGCATGACAACCACGACAAAGAACAACAGCGGCTGGACCTCATCGAGGGTGCCGCGAAAGGTAGGGCAGTCACGATGATGGCCGGAATGTATGCCGCGATCAGCGGTCTCGATTCAAACCAGGCGATGCTCAACGTCACCGCCAACGACCTCGCAAACGTCAACACCGTGGGCTACAAGGCCGCGAGCATCACCTTCGCGGACGAGCTCACTCAGGTCTCGCGCGGGGCTGCAGGGCCGACAGCCAGCAACGGAGGCTCAAACCCTGTGCAGGTGGGGCTCGGCGTGCAGATCAGCGCCACCCGCAACGAAATGACCGAGGGCTCCTTCAAGGCCACGGGCAACCCGCTCGATCTCGCGATCGAGGGCAACGGGTTCCTGCGTGTGGGGCTCGGTGCCCCGCCGGCGGCTGCGCCGTTCAACACGGGGCTTCCGAAAGAATTCGACTACTCACGAGCGGGTGACCTGACAACCAACACGAAGGGCTTTCTCACGACCACCGCGGGCGAGTACGTGATCGGACGCAACGCGGTCGTGACCGAAGGCGAAGCAGGCACCACCTACGCACCGGGCAACGAAGACACCTACCTCAATGTCCCGCCGGGATCGACGAACGTCACGATTGGTCAGGACGGATCGGTCAACTACACCGACAACAACCCCGAATCGAAAACCTTCCAGCAGCGTGTCACCGCGGGCTACATCTCGTTGGCGACGTTCGCCAACGAAACGGGCCTCGAACGGCTCGGCGGCTCGCTGTGGGCGCAGACGGCCAACTCGGGCAACCCGATGGTCGGGACGCCCGGCGCGGTCGGCTTCGGCACGACGATCGGCGGGGTGCTCGAGATGTCAAACGTCGATCTCGCGACCGAGATGACGAGCATGATCACGGCCGAGCGCGGCTTCCAGGCCAACTCGCGCACGATCACTGTTGCTGATCAGATGTTGCAGACGCTGGTGTCGATGGTTCAGTAGTGCTTCGATGAGATCGCGAAAAAGAGGCAAGAGGGCAATGAGACAGCTCCATGGAGTACCGGGCCGGGATGGCGCCGCCGGCGTCCTCCCGTGCTCGGATCGCGTTTGCGAACGAAGGGAGTAGGCAGATGATCACGCTGAACAGGCTGGGCCACAGCGACGAACCCTTCCAGCTGAACCCCGACATGATCGTGACGGTCGAGTCCACCCCCGACACGGTGATCACGCTTGCGACCGGAGCAAAGGTCGTTGTCGCCGAGACCCCCGCCGAGGTTGCCGGCGCCGTGCACGTCTGCCGCACGGAGGTGATGAGCGACGCGCTCAGGCGCCGACGCCCGCCGCGCCAGGGCAATCCGTCGCTGCTCGCCGGCCGCGAGGGGCCGCGGCTCTCCGCGGTCGAGGACGACCCCGTCTAGACAGCCGCGTACTTAAAGCGGCGCTCAGGCGATCTACGAGGGTCGTGCAGCGCGCGTCTCAGGACTGAAGGATTTCTTCTCATCGCCGATGCGGGAGCGATGAAGGCTGCGACCGCCATTGGAATCGGGCTGGCATTTGGCTCATTGCTACTGAGCTCGATGATGGACGGGACAAGCCCTGCCTCGTTTCTCAACATCCCTGCGCTGATGATCATTCTCGGCGGTACCGGCGGGGTCACGCTCGCCTCGGTCGGGATGGACTCGATGAAGCGCATCCCGAGCCTCTACAAGCTCGTGTTCGCCGCCGAGCCGCCGGACATGCGCGGTCAGCTCGACCGCCTTGTGGTGCTCGCCGACCAGGCCCGCCGCGAGGGCCTCCTGGCACTCGACGCGCAGCTCTCTGAGATCGAGGACACCTTCACTCGCAACGCTCTGCAGCTGGTCGTCGACGGAACAGACCCGGAGATGGTCCACGCGATCCTCGAGGCCGAGGTCGACGGCATGGCTGCCCGCCATCACGCCGGCGCCGCGCCCTTTGAGAAGGCCGGGGGCTTTGCGCCGACGATGGGGATCATCGGCACCGTGCTGGGTCTCGTGCACGTGCTCGAGAACCTCGCCGCCCCCTCCACGCTCGGCCCGTCGATCTCCGCGGCCTTCATCGCCACGCTGCTCGGTGTCGGCGCGGCGAACGTGATCTTCCTGCCGATCGCCAACCGCCTGAAGGCGATCTCGGCCGAAGAGGTCGAGCTGCGGATGATGACCGTCGAGGGGATCCTCTCGATCCAGGCCGGGGACAACCCGCGGCTGGTCTCGGAAAAGTTGATGTCCTACGTCCCGCCCGCCCAGCGCTCCGCCGAGGATGAGCTGCCGAGCGCGAGCGCGGCCGTCGAATCCCAGGCGGCCTGAGGATGGCTCGCGGGGGGCGTAAACGCGCCGGCCACGGCGGTGGCGAGGAGAGCGAGGAGCGCTGGCTCTTGACCTACGCGGACATGATCACGCTGCTGATGGCGCTGTTCATGGTGCTCTTCTCGATCTCCTCGGTCAACATCTCCAAGTACCAGACGCTGCAGAAGTCGTTGAAGGCGGCCTTCTCGGGCAACGTGCTGCCCGGCGGCAAGGCGATCTCGCAGCAGGGCTCGACCCAGAACGCCAGCCACACGCCCGCCTCGGTCGAACTGCAGGCGATGGTGCCGGCCACGACGATGGGTGGCGCGTCGAAGCTCCAGAGCAGCACCGCACACGGCCCCGCCGCGGCCGCCGCCGCTGCGGCCAGCCAGGCGGCGGCCCAGCACGAGTCCGCAGCCTTCGCGCACATCAAGCGCCAGCTCGACGCCTATGCGGCCAAGCACGGCTTCAGCGGCAAAGTCAAGACCGCGATCGAACGTCAGGGCCTCGTGATTCGCGTGCTCACCGACGATCTGCTGTTCGCCTCCGGGCAGGCGACGCTCAACAGCGCCAAGGCCGACTCGCTGCTGAGCGAGATCGGCGCGCAGCTGAACCTCGTGCACACGCACCCGATCAACGTCGAGGGCAACACCGACAACGTGCCCATTCACGGCGGGCTCTACCCGAGCAACTGGGAGCTCTCCACGGCGCGCGCGAGCACCGTTGTGCGTTTTCTCGTCGGAGCTGGTGTCGGCGCGAGCCGTCTGACCGCCGTGGGCTACGCCGATCAGCGGCCGCTCGCGAGCGATGCGACCGCCGGCGGTCGCGCGCGCAACCGACGCGTTGAAATCGTCGTCCAGCGGATCTCCGGGTCCGGAAGCGAACCCTAGTCAAGAAAGACCGAACAGATGCTCAAGAACAAGAAGGTCATCTTCGCCGTGGTCCCGATCCTGCTGTTCGCGGCCTACACGATGACGAAGCCCAAGCCGAAGCCGGTGAAGATGAAGGTCACGGGCACGCTCTATGTGATGCCGCAGTCCTTCCTGCTCAATCTGACCGACGGCCGCTACGCCAAGATGACGGTCGCGCTGCAGCTCGCGCCCGGTCAGAGCGACGGCGCCACGGCGTCAAGCACGACCAGCAACGAAGGCCCCGGCACGCTTCCCGAGGAAGCGGTCGTGCGCGAAATCGTGACCAACGCGATCACCAACCAGAGCGGCGAAACGCTCGTCGCGAGCTCCGGCCGCAAGGCGATCCGGCAGAAGATCCTGAACGCGATTCGCAGGGACACGGACGTGAAAGTCGAATCCGTCCTAATCCCCGATCTAACCGTGCAATAGGAGCAACGTGGCCGAGACGATCGAGTACGAGCAGTTCGATCAGGCCGATGGATCAAGCGGCGCCGTTGGCGCCGACCATGACCTGAGCCGTTTGAGCGACATCCCGATGGAGCTCAGCGTGGAGATCGGGCGTGCGCACATGACCGTCGGCGAGACGCTCGACCTGCACATCGGATCGGTCGTGACGCTCGAGCGCCAGGCGGGAGAAACCGCGGGGCTGCTTGTCAACGGGACCGCGATCGCCCGCGGCGAGGTGATCGTCGTGGACGAGCAGTACGGGCTGCGCATCACGGAGATCCTCGAGGGAGGAAAGGACCCTGCGGAGGCCGGGGAGCCGGTGGCGGTGGCTCAGGACGGTGGGGCCACGAGCGGCGAGGCGGGCTGAGCCGGGAATGGCTGCGACATCGAGCGCTGAGCCCCAGGAGCAGGCCGAGCCGAAGATCCGCGCGGTCGACTTCTCCCAGCCCACGAAGTTCACGAGCGAGATCCGGCGACGGATCGCCGGGGCGCTTGAGGAGTTCTGCGAGGAGCTCTCGGCCGAGCTCACGAGCGAGCTGCGGACCGAGGTCGAGGTGCGCATCGAGGAGGTCGGCCAACACACCTGGGCGGCGGCCAAAGCGCCGCTCGCGGCCGACTCGATCGCGATTGCCGTGCAGGAGGGCGAAATCGCCAGGCACATGCTGCTCAGCGTCGAGCGTGCGCTGGCTTTGCAGGCGCTCGAATGCCTGCTCGGCGGCGATGCCGCTCAGGCCTCGACGGAGCGTCAACTGAGCGAGATCGACTGGGCGCTCGCGAAGGATCTCTTCACGCGTGTCGTCGCCGAGCTCTCAAGCGCCTGGGAGGACATCGGCGGCCCGTCGCTGCGTCGTGGCGAGGTTGACACCGAAGGCGACGCGGGCGTGCTCACGCCCGTCGGCGAACCCACGCTTGCGGTTGCGATGTCGAGCTCGATCGCAGGAGCGCGCTCGACGATGTCGCTGCTGATCCCCTGGGCCGTGATCGAGCCGATCGCGGCCGGCATGCACGACGTTGGTAGCGCCCTGCCCGCCGTCGCCTATGAGCGCGCCGGCCTGCGCCGCGGGCTCTCCGGCGCGCGCGTGCTGCTGCGCGCCGAGGTGGGCTCGGTGCAGATGGGCATCGAGCGCATGCTCGAGCTCACGCCGGGCTCGATCGTGCGGCTCGATGGGCGCGCCGAGGAAGGGGTCACGCTGTATGCGGAGGAGGTTTCGCTCGGATGCGGGCGTCCTGGGCGCAGCGGCACCCGCCGTGCGGTCAGGCTCGAGGCCACCACCGAGCGGCCCAAGCGCGCTGAGACCTACGCCAAGCTTGGCCGCGCCGAACTTGAGCGTGCTCGCGCGCACGCCGATGCCGCCGGCAGCGCCGGGGCCGCTGGAGGAGCGATCCTGCACTCCATCTTCGTGCGCGTGTGGGCCGAGCTGGGTAGAACACACCTGGCGCTCGGGCGCGCGCTGGAGCTGGCCCCGGGGGCGGTCATCGAGCTCGATCAGGCCGCCTCGGCGCCTGTCGAGCTGTTCGCGAACGGTCTTTGCTTCGCCAACGGCCACCTCGTTGTCACCGGCGAGGGCGAGTGGGGCGTACAGGTGGACGCGCTCGTATAGCCGCGAACGCCGTCGTCCACCTCAAGACCACCACCTAAGGGCCGATAACCCGGGCGACTCTGCCTTCGAGTCGCCCCTCGATGACCAAGCTGATCCCGCTCTCACGTGCGGCCGCGACGGCGGCCGCGGCGCTCGGCGCCTGCCTGCTCGCGTTCGCCGAGCCGGCTTCCACCTGGGCCAAGGGAACGGCCGTCGCAAGCGGCGAAAACACGCCCCTGAGCCTCAGCTCTCCCGGCTCTCCGGTCCATACGAGCTCGGGTGGCGCGAGCATCGTGCGCACGGTCGTGGGCCTTGCGATCGTGATCGCGGTGATCTGGGGGCTGTCCTGGATTCTGCGCCAGGTCAAGTCCGGCCGTGACCCGCAGGTGTCGAGCGCGGGCCTGGAGAGCGTGGCTGCGCTGACGCTGAGCACGGGTCGCTCGGTGCATCTGGTGCGCGCGGGCAACGAATACGTGCTGCTCGCAAGCGCCGAGCACGGGGTCGCGCCGATCCACCGTTACAGCGAGGAGGAGGCGCGCGATGCGGGCCTGCTGCCCGCCGAAGCGGGGGCCCCGCGTTCGCGCCGCGCGCTGCCGGCGCCTCGCCCCGAGTCGCCGGCTCGCTCGCATGACCCGATGCGGATGCCCTCGCCCTCCTCGGGCCTGATCGAGCGCGTGCGCGAATTGACGGTGCGCCGTTGAACCTCAACTCCTCAAACGCAGTTCAGATCCTGCTGCTGATCGGGGGGCTGACGCTCGTCCCCGCGGTGCTCTTCACGGTTACCGGCTTCAGCCGCATCCTGATCGTGCTCGGCTTCATCCGCACCGCGATCGGCACGAACAACGCGCCTCCGAACCAGGTGCTCGTTGGCATCGCGCTGTTTTTGACGATCTTCGTGATGGCGCCCACGATCGGCGTGATCAAGAAGGACGCAATCGAACCGCTGAGCGCCCATCACATCAGCACCGCAACCGCGCTCAAGCGCGCCGAGACGCCGATGCGCGAGTTCATGTTCCGTCAGACGCGCGTGCAGGACATCTCGTTGTTCGTGACCCTTGCCCACGCCAAGACGCCGCACAAGCGCTCGGAAGTCCCCACCGAGGTGCTGATCCCGGCCTTCATCGTCTCGGAGCTCAAGACCGCATTTCAGATTGGCTTCTTGATCTTCCTGCCCTTCTTGATCATCGACCTGATCGTCTCCTCGACGCTGATGAGCATGGGCATGATCATGCTGCCGCCGACGTTCATCTCGCTGCCATTCAAGATCCTGCTCTTCGTCCTGGTCGACGGCTGGGACCTGGTCATCAAGGCGCTCGTACAGAGCTTCCACTAGGAGGACGCCACCCATGAACCAGGACACAGTCGCCAACCTCGCCGCCCAGGCCATCTCCCTCGCGCTGAAGATCGCCGGGCCGCTGCTGCTCGTGGCGCTCGTGATCGGGCTGCTCGTGAGCGTCTTTCAGGCCGTCACCCAGATCCAGGAGCAGAGCCTCTCGCTGATCCCGAAGATCGCCGGCGTTGCGGTCGTGGTCGTGCTGCTCGGACCCTGGATGCTCGGGCAGATCGTCTCCTACACGACCGCGCTCTACACCGCGATCCCCTCGATGGTGGGCTCGTGAATCAGCTCCTCGCCAAGCTCGCCGGCAACGAGCTGAGCGGCTTTATCCTCGTGCTCGCACGCGTCACGCCGCTGTTCATCGTCGCGCCGCTGTTCTCCTCGGCGATGATCCCGCCGCGCGTGCGCGGGCTGATCGCGGTGGGCATCTCGATCGGGCTCACACCCGTGGCGCTGCACGGCCAGCACGTGCCGGCCGACGCGGTCTCGCTCGGCGCGCTCGTGATCGAGGGGCTGCTCGTCGGCCTTGGCTTCGCGCTCTCGCTGGCGGTTCTGATCGCGGCGATCGAATCGGCCGGCTCGATCATCGACGTGATCTCGGGCTTCTCCTACGGCGCGCTGATCAACCCGATGAACGGCGAGCAGAGCGCTGTGATGTCGCGCTTCTACTCGCTGGTGGGCACGCTGATCTTCCTCGTGATCGGCGGCGACGCCTGGACGCTGCGCGGGCTCGGGCGCACCTTTGAACTCGTGCCGCTCACGAGCGGACCGCGCCTCGGCTCGCTCGTGGGCGGCATCGAGCAGGTCTTCAGCACGATCTTCACCTCGGCCCTGGAGATCGCCGCACCCGTGCTCGTCGCGCTGCTCGTAACAGACGTCGCCTTCGGGATCGTCTCGCGGGTGGTACCCCAGATGAACATCTTCGCCGTCGGCTTCCCGACGAAGGTCGCCGTGGCGATGCTCGTCGTCGGGGCGACGCTGCCCTTCGTCGGCGGCTGGATCAACGATCAGCTCTCCTCGAGCGTGGGTGCGGCGCTGGGCGCGCTGCACGTGGCATAGACGATGGCCAACACCGACCGCACAGAGAAGGCAACACCCAAGCATCGAAAGCGCGCGCGCGACAAGGGGCAGGTCGCGCGCAGCGCCGACCTCGGCGGTTCGCTCGTGGTCATCGGCGGCCTGTTCGCGCTCAGCCTGACGGGCTCGACGATCGTTGGCACGGGCGCTGCGGCCTTCCGCGAAATGCTCGGCGACATCGCCCACCCCGGCAGAGTTGCGAGCGCCGCTGGGCTCAACGGCCTGATGAACTCGACGCTCAACACGATCGCCCTGACCGTCGGTCCGGTCGCAGCCGTATGCCTGGGGATGGGCTTTCTCGCGGGTGCCGCGCAGGTCGGTGTCAGGCCGAGGCCGCAGTCGCTCAAACCGGACTTCCGCCGGATCAACCCTGTCTCAGGCCTGAAGAACCTGCTCGGGCCGAACCTGATCTTCGAAGCGCTCAAGGCGATCGCCAAGGTCGCCGTCGTCAGCGCCGTGGCGGTGCTCGCCATCGTGCCCGGTCTCACGGGCCTCGCCGCCAACGTCGGCATCTCGCCGGCGGCGCTCGGCGCGCTCATGGGTAACCAGGCGTTTGGGATCGCGCAGCGCGCCGCCTTCGCCTACGTCCTGATCGGCCTGATCGACTACGGCTGGCGGCGCTACCGCCACGAGCAGCAGCTGAAGATGACCAAGCAGCAGGTCCGCGACGAGGCCCGTCAGTACGGCGTCTCCGCCGAGGTTCGCGCTGCACTGCGCCGCCGCGCCCTGCAGGCCGCGCGGGCGCGCATGATGGCCGCCGTGCCGATGGCCGATGTCGTGATCACGAACCCGACCCACTATGCCGTCGCGCTCGTCTACGACGGCTCGCGCAGCGCGCCCGAAGTGGTCGCCAAGGGCAAGGAGCTGATCGCCGCGCAGATCAGGCGCGTGGCCGAAGAACACGGCGTGCCGATCGTCCCCGACCCGCCGCTCGCGCGGGCGCTGCACCAGGGCACGGAGATCGGTCAGGTCATCCCCGAGGAGCTCTATGCCGCGGTCGCGCGCGTGCTGGCCTTCGTCTACCGCCTGGCGGGGCGTAAAAGGATGGCCTCGTGAACAGCTCAGCGCTGAAGCGCGTGCTCGCCCACACCGATCTGCTCGCAGCGGTCTCGGTCGTGCTCGTCGTGACGATGCTTGTCGTGCCGCTGCCGGCGATGTTGCTGGACCTTCTGATCACGATCAACATCTCCGCCGCCTTGACGATCGTGGTCGCGACGATGTATCTCGGCAAGGCGCTCGACTTCGCCTCGTTCCCGAGCCTCCTGCTGCTGACGACGATGTTCCGCCTCGCGATCAACGTCTCGGTGACGCGCCTGATCCTGACGACTGGTGACGCGGGCAGCGTCGTAAAGGCCTTCGGCGAGTTCGTCGTCGGCGGCAACGTCGTCGTCGGTCTCGTGATCTTCCTGATCCTCGTCGTGATCCAGTTCGTGGTCGTCACCAACGGCGCCGGGCGCGTCGCCGAGGTCGGCGCGCGCTTCACGCTCGACGCGATGCCCGGCAAGCAGATGGCGATCGACGCGGACCTCAACGCGGGCCTGATCAGCGACGAGCAGGCGCGCTCACGGCGCGCGGAGATCGCACAGGAGGCCGACTTCTACGGTGCGATGGACGGTGCCTCCAAGTTCGTCAAGGGCGATGCGATGGCGGCGCTGATCATCACCGCGATCAACCTCGTGGGCGGAATCATCGTCGGCATGGCCCAGCACGGCCTCCCCTTCGGCGAAGCCAGCCAGCACTACTCGCTGCTGACGGTCGGAGATGGTCTCGCTGCGCAGATACCCGCGCTCTTGATCTCGGTCGCCACGGGCATCATCGTCACGCGCGCCGCCTCCGACCGCGATCTCGGTAGCGACATCGCCAACCAGATCCTCTCCCAGCGCAAGGCTCCGATGGTCGCAGCGGCCGCGATCGGCGGCTTCGCGTTGATCCCGGGTCTGCCAAAGCTGCCCTTCCTGTTCATCGCGGCGATCTTCGGCGCGATCGCCTGGGGCGTGCGCAACGGGATGCCGGGCGCCAAGGAGAAGCTCGCGGCCGCCGCCGCGCCGCTCCTGCCCGCGTCCGGCGAGGAGCCGATGGGCGAGGTCGGGATCGATGCGCTCGAGCTGGCGATCGGCTTCGGGCTCGTGCCGCTCGTGGACAGCGGGGCAAGTGGTTCGGGCAGCTCGCTGCTGCGGCGCGTGTCGATGATCCGCCGCCAGATCGCGAGCGAGCTCGGCATCGTGATCCCGCCGGTCCGCATTCACGACGAGCTCGGCATGGAATCGCACGAGTACGTGCTCAAGGTGCGCGGCTCGGAGGTCACGCGCGGGCGCATCATGCCCGGGCACCTGCTCGCGATGGACCCCGGCGATGCCAGCGGCACCTTGCAGGGGATTCCAACGCGCGAGCCCGCCTTTGGCCTGGAGGCGGTGTGGGTGCACGAGTCAGCCCACGCCGAAGCCGAGGCGCTCGGCTACACGGTCGTCGACGCCGAGTCGGTGATCGTCACGCACCTCACCGAGACGATTCGCGCGCACGCCGCGGAGCTGCTCACGCGACAGGACGTGCGCGCGCTGCTCGACCGGCTCAAGGAGACCAACGCGGCCGTCGTCGAAGAGGTCGTCCCCGATGCGCTCTCGCTCGGCGAGATCCAGCGCGTGCTGCAATCGCTGCTTGGTGAGGGCGTTGCAATTCGCGATCTCGGCACGATCGTGGAGGCGATCGGCGACAAGGCGCGAACAACACGTGACACCAGCCTCCTATCGGAGTACGCTCGCCAGGCCCTCGGCCGGGCGATTACCGCTCCCCACCTGGATGAGCACTTGCGCCTGCAAGCGATAACACTGGACCCCTCGATCGAGCAGGAGGTCTCCACCTCGATCACGCAAACGACCGACGGGGAGTTCCTCGCGATGGACCCACCGCGCGCGCAGGCGATCGTCGCTGCGCTGCGCACCCAGGTCGATCACGCCACCGGTCTCGGCTCGCGCCCCGTGGTGCTCTGCTCGGCGCGCATCCGCCGCCATCTGCGCCGTCTGATCGCCCAGGCGCAGCCGCACCTCGCGGTCTGCTCCTATAACGAGATTGCGCCGGGCATCAACGTTGAAACGATCGGGGTGATCCACGCTTGAGCACGCCTGGTGAGATGCTCGAGGCGCTCAGCCGCGAGGCGCGCAGCCGCCTGGGTGGCGGTGGCGCGCTCGGTCACGGGGGCGAGGGTGCGCGCGTCTATCGCGGGCGTACCGTCGAGGAGTTGATCCCGCGGATCGAGCGCGAGCTCGGCTCGGACGCCATCATCCTACGCCGGCGCGAGGGTCTCGCGGGCGGCGTCTTTGGCTTCTTCCAGCGCCAGTATGTCGAGATCGAGGCGATGCCCGGCGCCCCGGGCGTTGATGTCTACGACGAGCTCGACGCCACGCCGCCGCCCAGCTATGAGCCCGTGAGCGAAGCGATCGACACCGATCCGGCGCCACCCCCGATCGCTGCACCCGCGCCCGAGCCGCTGCGCGCGCCCGAGGTCGCGCGTGCGCAGGAGCCGTTCCTTGCGCCCCCACCGCCCACGTTTGAGCTTCCGCGCGAGCCGGCTCCGGCTCCGCCGCCGCCGAGCCCCGCGCCGATGGCGCCGGTCGGTGGGCCCTATGTCACGGCGCACCTGGCCGCACTGGCGCGCGCCGCCGCGCCGCCGCCCGCCTTCACGCTGCCTCCCCGCGCCGCTCCCGAACGCCGTCCGCGGGTTCCGGAGCCGGTCGACTTCCAGGATCTCCTGCCGCGTGAGCTCGCTCCGCTTGAGCCCTCACGCCGCGCCTTTGAGCCCGTGCGGCCTGCCTTCTCGGCCGCGCGCATCGAGGCGCCGCGTCCGAGCGCCGAGCGGCGGACCGTCGCGCCCGGCTCGCACGCACGTGCGCGCGCCGGCGTGCAGAAGAGCTTGCGCCGTTTCGGCGTGAGTGAGGAGCTGGCTCTGGAGCTGATCGAGGCAGCGATCGCGCACACCCTGCCGCTGGCGCCCCGCTCTGGGCTGGCCAAGGCGGTCCGCCTGGCCTTTGCCGAACGGATCCCCGTCGCCGAGCCTCTGCCGACCGCGGGGGCGGCGATCGTGCTCGTCGGCGCCGGCGGCGCCGGCAAGACGACCTGCTGCGCGACGCTGCTCGAGGCCTATCGCAGCAGCAGCTCGCTGAACGCGAGCTACGCGACGCTCCTGCGTAGCGCAACGCAGGCTCAGCTGCAGATGCTGATGAGCCCGCAGCTGATGAAGCCGACCGGCGCAGGCACTCCGAAGGCACTGAAAGCGCTCAAGCGGGCACGCGTGGGTGGGCTCGCGGTGATCGACACCCCGAGCGTCTCCCCGGCCGACCGTGCGGCGATCCGCGAGCTGGGGCAACTGCTCGGCGAGCTCGCCCCCGAGCGCATCGTCGTAGCCCTACCCGTGACGCTGGGCGCAGCCGCCGCGCGGCAGCTTCTCGAAGCGCTCGAGCCGCTGGGGGCGCACGCGCTCGCGCTCACCCATGCGGATGAGACCGACCAGATCGGCGTGGCGATCGAGGCGGCCTGCCGGTTCGGGCTCGCCCCCGAGTACATGCTTGATCGCGGCCGCACGGGCCCCTGGCGGCTGAGTCGGATCGACCCCCCAAGTCTCGCAGCGAGGCTTCTGCAGTGAAGCTCAAACGTCAGAAGAATCAGCCCAAGGGCCCGCTCGTGTTGCCGGCGGCAGGAGAGAACGTGATTCTCTCCACCAGCGCCGGCGGGCGCCTGCCGGCGCGCGTCACCGCCTGCGAGTCGGGCTCGTTGACGGTCGCGATCATGGTGCCGAGCAAGCCCCTGAGCGAGAGCCAGCTGGCGGCGCTCGTGGTCGACTACTCAGACGTGCGCGGGCGCGTACGCCTGCACGGAGCGGCGGTCGTCGTGGACCCCAATGAACCCGACCTCCTGCGCATCGACGATCCCCGCTCGATCGAGATCCTTCAGCAGCGCGAGTTCGTGCGCGTGCAGAGCGCCCGTCCCGTCGCGCTCTCCTCCCCCCGCGACGCGCTGCACATCGACACCTACACCGTCGATCTCAGCGGCGGTGGCTTCATGCTCGCGGGCCCCGATTCGCTGAAGGTCGGCTTCGAGGTCCACTTCCGGTTGAGCCTCGGCGAAGACGTGCTGCCGATTGCGGGCAAGGGGATGGTCGTGCGTATCGATCGTGGACGTCCCGCGGTCGCGATCGAGGAGCTCAGCGACCTCGACCGCCGACGGCTGGTGCGCTTCATCTTTGACTGCCAGCGCGTAGAACGTCGCCGCGGGCTGGAAACGGATGGGCGCCATGGCAGCTGAAACCGCCACGCCCGTGAAGGCGCCCGAGTTGGCCGATTCGCAGCCAACGGTCAGCCAACCCGTGGTCGCGCAGGCGCCGAAGGCAGCCGGCAAGGGCAAGAAGGACGGCAAGAAGGATGCAAAGAAGAAGCCCTCCGCCGAGGGCGCCGGCGACGGGCCGAGCCTGGCTGGGCACCCGCGCGCGGTTCGCTCGGTCGCGCGCGCGAAGAGCTGGGGCGGGCTTGGGGGCTTTCTGTTCGCCGGCTATGTATCGCTGCCCACGAGCACGATCGTCGAGGCCGGCGTGCGCGCGCTCGCGGCCGGGGTGGTTTGCTACGTGGCGACGTGGGCCGGAGCGGTTTTCGTGTGGCGGCGGCTTGTGATCCTCGAGATCAAGGCGCGTGAGCAGCAGTTGATCACGGCGGCCCGCGCTGCTGGGAGCGGCGGCGAGCCGCCCGCGTCCGGTGCGCCCGGCAGGCGAGCGAAGGCGGCGGGCACCTAGGCGCCCGCGACGAGCATGGACCCGATCCATCCGATCTCCCCCGGCCCGCCCGCGATTCCCCGCGGACCGGCGGCCATTGCTCGTCTCGAGCGGATCACACGCGAGCGCGACCGCCGTCACAAGGATGAACTGGCGCGCGACGGACGGCGGGCGCCCTGCCGGGAACCCTCGGGTGAGGAGCGCTCCGATCGTCCTCACGAGGAGGGCGAAGGGCCGCATATCGACGTGCGCGCCTGAGC
>Ga0182019_10000688_pt1 | contig 16639 bp, 15 predicted proteins | sample 812E2MmetaG_FD_120483 | JGI IMG/M metagenome (GOLD analysis project Ga0182019, IMG submission 120483) | Permafrost microbial communities from Stordalen Mire, Sweden - 812E2M metaG | ecosystem: Environmental > Terrestrial > Soil > Wetlands > Permafrost | place: Sweden: Stordalen | collected...
AACCACCTGATAAAACATGGAATTTACTTTGCCATGTTTTGTAGGGTTTCCCCTCTTTTTAGAGAGTGATGTAAGTCATTGTCAAAAAAGAAAGAGTTTAAATGAAATCATCCTTGACTAAGAACTGTTTGGAATTTATAGTGATTCCAAGTGGTAAAAAAGTGGGAAAAAGTGGTTCTTTTTGGCTTATTTGGGGTGGATTTTGTTTCGAGGCATCAGTTCAATCAATTTAGACGATAAGGGGCGTCTTGCAATTCCAACGCGTTACCGCGAAGAATTACAAGAATGTTGCGAGCGTCAAATGATTGTAACGGTTGCGGTAGACGAGCGTTGTATTGGCGAAGACGGTTGTTTATGGCTATATCCGCTGCCTGAATGGGAAAAACTTGAACAAACGATCAGTAAATTACCTACGTTAAATAAAATGGCCGGCAAACTACGGCGTTTTGTCATCGGTAATGCTTCTGAGTGTGAAATGGATGGACAGGGGCGGTTGCTGTTGCCGGACAAGCTCAGAAAATTCGCCCACATGGACAAAAAATGTGTCCTGGTCGGTCAACTTAATAAATTTGAAATCTGGAATGACGATGCCTGGGCAGCCAAAGAAAAGCAATGGCTGGATGGCGATGATAATGAAGGTCTGGAAGAGCTGGGATCTTTATCTTTTTAATACGGGAGTATGTTTGTGGAACATTTACCCGTTATGGTTGCAGAAGCCCTGCAGCAATTGGCGATTAAAAAAGACGGAGTGTATCTCGATTGCACATTTGGACGTGGCGGGCATAGTCGGGGAATCTTGAGTTTACTGGGCCAACACGGACAATTGCTGGCTTTTGATCGCGATTCTGATGCAATTAATTCAGATTATGCACAAGCCATGCTTGCGGACGAACGCTTTAAACTCAAGCATAGCTGTTTTTCCGAGTTGGAAAATGTAGTGAATAGTGAAAACCTGACAGGCAAAGTCGATGGTATTTTGTTGGACTTAGGGGTGTCGTCGCCTCAACTCGACAATCCAGAGAGGGGCTTCAGTTTTTTGCGGGACGGCCCTTTGGATATGCGCATGGATGGCAATGCCGGTATTTCGGCTGAACAGTGGCTGACAAGTGTTGATGAGAAAGACTTGGTTAAGGTTCTATTTGACTACGGCGAGGAAAAATTTGCGCGACGTATAGCGCGAGCGATAGTAGAAAAAAGGGCGTTATCGCCCATTGCTACGACCAAGCAACTGGCTGACTTGATTGAAGATGCCGTACCCGTCAGGGAAAAACATAAGCATCCTGCAACGCGCACGTTTCAGGCAATACGGATTGAAATTAATAAAGAATTGGATGAGTTAAAGGCTGTTTTAGAGCAGTCTGTCCGGGTTTTGGGGCCAGGAGGGCGACTGGTAGTGATTTCTTTTCATTCCCTGGAGGACCGGATTGCAAAACGCTTTATCAGAGACGAGTCCGGCGCCAAATATAACCCCGGTAAATTACCCATCAGGGAAGTCGATATTGCCAAAGGTATTTTAAAGAGAGTGGGCAAAGCATTGAAAGCCGGTCAGCAGGAAATCAGTCAAAATCCAAGAGCCAGAAGTGCGGTCATGCGGGTCGCCGAGAGAATTTAAGTGATTACAAACCGGCTTTTGAGTGTGATGGGCATAGTGCTGTTGTTGTCGGCTCTAGCGGTGATTTACAGCAAATACTACTCACGTTTGATTTTTATCGAGATCCAAAAACAGGAAAGAGCGTTGGATCAGTATGAAGTCGAATGGGGGCAAATGCAATTGGAGCTGACGATGTTGGCGGAACAGAATCGGGTAGAGCTGGTGGCGCGGGATCAATTGAAACTGGTTATGCCGTTACGAGAAAAAATTATTTATATAAAGCCGTAAATGTTAGATTTTCGAGTTAGAAGCGCGGCAAAACAATCGACAGAGAATTTTTCGAAGAGAAGGAAATTCCTGGTCGTTTTTATGATGCTTTGCATGTTGGTGTTGATAGGTCGCGCTATCGATTTACAAGTCCTGGATAAAAAGTTTCTCAAGGATGAAGGCGACAAGCGGCAGGTTGATGATGTGTCGGTTTCTGCATACCGGGGCATGATTAAGGATAGAAACGGCGATCCTTTGGCAATCAGTACGCCAGTTGAGTCCATTGGAGTCAATCCGCGCGAGCTTAAATTTGCGAAAGAAGACCAGATCAGGCAGATGGAAAAGCTGTTGAGCCTGCCGGTTGGAAAAGTAACGGAGTTGATCAAGGAATATTCCGAGAGGCGGTTTATTTATATAGCCCGCAGGGTTAACCCGCAGATTGGCGAGCAGGTGAAAGAGTTAAAGCTTGTCGGCGTTTATTTTGAGCGCGATTTTAAGCGCTTTTATCCTACAGGCGGTGTTTCGGCACATCTGGTCGGCTTCACCGATTTTGAGGATGTCGGACAGGAAGGCATGGAGTTCAATTATGAGCAGCTGTTGAAAGGAACTTCAGGCAGTAAGCGGGTCATCAGGGATGGTCAACGTCGAATTATTGAAGATATAGAAAATATAAAAGAACCTGTTTCCGGCAAGAATCTTGAGCTAAGTATTGATCAGCGCATTCAATATCTGGCATATAAAGAATTGCAATTGGCGGTCAGCGCTAATAAGGCTAAATCGGGGGCGTTAGTGGTATTGGATGCAAAAAACGGGGAAATCCTGGCGGCCGTTAATCAGCCCTCTTTCAATCCGAACACCAAAAGCAGCATGACGAAAGACTCACATAGGAACCGGGCGGTTACCGATATATTTGAACCGGGATCAACGGTTAAGCCCTTTGTGGTCGCAGCGGCTTTAGACGGCGGGTATGTCAGTCCTAATGCGATATTTGCCACGCATGGAACGCTTCAAATCGGACGCAATACGGTTAAAGATGTACATAATTGCGGCACACTGGACTTGACACATGTTATAAAAAAATCCAGTAATGTCGGGGTCAGTATGATGGCATTGAAAATGCCGCCGAAATATTTTTGGGGAATTTATCATCGGCTGGGTTTCGGTACGTCAGCGGGTTCGGGTTTTCCGGGTGAAGCCAGTGGTACTTTGTTGGATTATAAAAAGTGGCACGATTTTGACCGGGCGATTTTGTCATTCGGTTATGGCTTGAGCAGTTCGGCATTGCAACTGGCAAGGGCTTATACGGCGTTGGCGGATGACGGTATCCTGCATTCAGTGAGCTTGCTGAAACGTGAAGAAGATGACGATGAAGTTCGGGTATTTTCAGCCAAAACGGCCAAAAGCGTCAGGAAAATGATGGAAACCGTGTTGATGAAAGACGGTACGGCTTATGAAGCAAGGGTCGACGGCTATACGGCCGCCGGTAAAACCGGAACCGTAAAAAAGGCCGGTTCTCATGGTTATACCGAGAAGAATTATTTTGCCGTTTTTGCAGGCATGGCGCCGGCGACTGATCCACGGTTGATTATTGTGGTCATGATAGATGAGCCTTCCGCAGGTCAGTATTACGGCGGACTGGTTTCGGCGCCGGTGTTTTCCAAGGTGATGGCGGGCGCTTTGAGAATATTGGAAGTGGCTCCCGATCAGGAAGAAACGATGCCCATTTTGTTAACTCAGAAAAGTCATTGATTGTGGGCATGAGGCTAAAAGATCTGTTAACAGGTCATGTTGCAAATTCAAGCTTGGCAGCGGTAGAAGATAGGCCGATTAAGGGATTGGCTTTGGATAGCCGGAAGGTGGTTGCGGGCGATGTGTTTATTGCCCTGGCGGGCGCCAGGCAGCATGGCTTGATATATATGGAACAGGCGCTGAACAACGGCGCGTGCGCTGTTGTATTCGACCCCGCCGGGGACGGCAAACAATTTGCCGGGCAGAGCTATTCTGTACCGATGATTGCAGTAGACGATCTGGGCTTAAAGCTGGGTGAAATAGCCGCCCGTTTTTATGGCAATCCTTCCGGATTTATGACGATAGTCGGTATTACAGGAACTAACGGCAAAACCTCATGCAGCCAGTTTTTAAGCCAGGTGCTGGAGGACTGCGGAATAATTGGCACACTGGGTTGGGGTGAGTGGGGTAGCTTAAGCGCAACGCTTAACACTACGCCCGATGCCCTGGAAACGCAAAGAATACTGGCCGAGTTGCAAAAAGATAACAAGAAAATAGTCGCGATGGAGGTTTCGTCGCATGGTTTGGAGCAGGGCAGGGTTAATGGAGTTACCTTTAAAGGCGCCGTGTTCACCAATATCAGCCGCGATCATTTGGATTATCACGGCACGATGGACGCCTACTTGCAGGCTAAATTGTCGTTACTCGACAATCCGGGTCTAGGTTTTGCCGTAGTGAATCTTGATGATCCCTATAGCGACCGGATTATTGCCGCAGTGCCTAAAGAGGTTGTTATCTGGGGCGTCAGTGTTCAAGGGAAGTCACGAGCTACCTGCGAATGTGTCAATGCCGAAAATGTAGAACATAAAGCGAATGGCATTGAATTTGATGTGCGTTGGCGGGGGGATAGGCTACGGGTAAGTGTGCCGCTTTATGGCGATTTTAATATCGAGAATGTATTAACCGTTTTGGCGGTGGTGTTGGCGATGGGTGTTGCCCTGCCTGAGGCGGTAAAAAAATTGCAGTCTATAAAGCCGGTTACGGGACGCATGGAGCGTTTCGGCGGCGATGGACAGCCGCTGGTTTTTGTCGATTATGCGCATACACCGGATGCGCTGGATAAGGTTTTAGCTAGCGTAAGAAAACATTGTCAGCAAGACTTATGGGTAGTGTTCGGTTGTGGCGGTAACAGGGATCAGGGTAAACGTCCACAAATGGGGCGTATTGCAGAGCAGTGGGCAGATTATATGATTATTACCGATGACAATCCGCGCTTTGAAAATGGACTGGATATTGTGAATGACATACTGGGCGGTTGTAATTTGACGGAGCATCCGGCTAAGGTGGAAGTGATTCAAAACAGAGCGCAGGCCATACAAAGCGCGCTGAAAAGAGCAGCTAAACAGGATTGTATTGTGGTTGCGGGCAAGGGCCATGAACACTATCAGGAAAGCAATGGGGTGCAAACAGCGTTCAGCGATAGTCAAGTTGTAATTGACGCCTTAAAAATAAGAGCAGGGTTTCAATGAAAATGATGCTGAGTGACTGTGCCGACGCTGTGCAAGGCAAGCTCATCGGGGACGATGTGGCTGTCACGTCTGTCAGCATAGATACGCGGGCCATTAAGCCAGGGCAACTTTATATTGCCGTTAAAGGACACAACTTTGATGGCAATGCCTTTGTGGCTCAAGCTGAACAGGCCGGAGCAATCGCGGCTATTGTGCATAAAGGCGTTAACCCAAGCTTGCCGCATATAGTTGTTGATGATACGCGCTTAGCCTTAGCCGAGCTGGCTGGATTTTGGCGGCGCTCCTTCGCCGCGCACGGGAATGAGGCGCTTTCGGTGGTCGGCGTTACCGGCAGTAACGGCAAAACCACCGTCAAGGAAATGGTGGCGTCTATATTAGCCGTTAACGATCCCGTCTTGTTTACGCAAGGCAACTTGAATAATGACATAGGCGTACCGTTGACGTTATTGCGCCTGGATAAACAGCATCGCTATGCGGTGATTGAATTGGGCGCCAATCATGCCGGAGAAATCGCCTACACCAGTCGTTATGCACAGGCAGATGTGGCGATTATTACCAATGCAGGCGCGGCGCATATAGAAGGTTTCGGCAGTCTGGACGGCGTTGCCAAAGCGAAAGGCGAGATTATTGAAACGCTTAAAAAAGACGGTATTGCGGTTATTAATCATGATGACGATTATTTCGGCTATTGGCGGTCAGTCGCCGGAAATAGACAAATTCTGTCATTTGGTTTGCATAGCGGCGCCGACGTAACTGCTAAAGCGATTACAACACAAATCCGTAATAACACGTTTGTCACTACATTCGAGTTGATTACCGCGCAGGGCGTAGTTGACATCAGCTTGAAACTGGCAGGTTTGCATAACGTTGTTAATGCTTTGGCGGCTACCGCTGCAAGTTTGGCTTTAGGGTTAGGCCTCAAACAGATTAAACAAGGCCTGGAAAGTGTAAAGCCGGTAACCGGCCGCTTGCAGCCGTTGGTCAGCCGTAGCGGGGCCATCGTCATTGACGATACTTATAACGCAAATTCGGCCTCATTAAAAGCCGGTCTTGATGTGCTGGCTAATTGTAAGGGCAAGTCCTGGTTGGTGATTGGGGCGTTCGGTGAGTTGGGCCCTGATAGCGCTAAAATGCACGCAGAAATGGGGGCGCTGATTAAAGCCAGCGGCGTTGTAAGATTGTTGGCGGTAGGCGAAGATAGCAGGAAGACGGTGCAAGCTTTTGGTATTGGGGCGACTTTTTTTGAACAACAACAAGATTTGATTACTGAGCTGCAACAAGAGCTGGAAGGCGATGAAACGGTTTTGATTAAAGGTTCCAGGGCGCAGCACATGGAAAATGTAGTGGCTGCTTTGGTTGAGAATTTCAGGAACTAAACAATGTTACTTTATTTTGCAGATTATTTAATGACCTTTGATGGCGGCTTTCGGGTATTTCATTACCTGACCTTTCGCGCCATACTCGGCGCATTAACCTCATTGTTGATTTCCTTTATTATTGGCCCGGTAATGATCAGGAAATTAAGCCATAAAAAAATCGGGCAAAGTATCCGTGAATTAGGCCCGCAGTCACATTACGAAAAATCGGGGACGCCCACCATGGGCGGAACCTTGATACTGGTTGCGATTGCCATCAGCACGTTGCTCTGGGCTGATCTGGGCAACCGCTATATATGGGTCATCTTACTGGTGACGATGGGCTACGGGGTTATTGGTTTTATTGATGATTATCGGAAAGTCATCAAGCGCAATAGTGATGGTTTATCGGCTAAAGCCAAGTATTTGGCGCAATCAATCATCGGCTTGACGGCGGCGATATTTCTGTACAAAACAGCGATATTGCCCGCAGAAACCCAATTTATCGTGCCTTTCTTCAAGGACTTCATGTTGGATATGGGCTGGATGTATGTGGTTTTGACCTATTTTGTCATCGTCGGTACCAGCAACGCCGTTAACTTGACCGATGGCCTGGATGGTTTGGCCATTATGCCGACGGTAATGGTTGCCGCAGGCCTGGGTATTTTTGCCTATCTATCCGGGCATGTGACTTTTTCAAGCTATTTGGCTATTCCTTATTTGCCTAATGCAGGAGAACTCATTGTATTTTGTGCGGCTTTAGTCGGTGCCGGACTCGGTTTTTTATGGTTTAACGCCTATCCCGCGATGGTGTTTATGGGCGATGTTGGCGCGCTGGCGTTGGGCGCGGCTTTAGGCGTACTGGCGGTGCTGGTCAGGCAAGAAATTGTTTTGATGATTATGGGCGGTGTTTTTGTCATGGAAACGGTTTCCGTGATAATTCAGGTCGTGTCTTTTAAGCTGACCGGAAAACGGGTTTTTCGTATGGCGCCTATCCATCATCATTTTGAATTGAAAGGATGGCCGGAGCCACGGGTTATCGTGCGCTTCTGGATTATTACCGTCATCCTGGTGCTGATTGGACTGGCGACATTAAAACTGAGATGAAGATGGATAACGCGGCGATCTTAAACGCATTAAAAAAGCATTTTGCACTGGAGCCGCATAGCGCCAAGATTTTGGTGGTGGGGTTGGGCAATACCGGTATCTCGGTTGCCCATTTTCTACAAAAACTCGGGTTTAACTTTGCCATCACTGATAGCCGTGATAAGCCGCCATTAATCGATAACTTTTTTCAAGTAATGCCTGATACGCCGGTTTTTACCGGCGGTTTTGATGAGGCGGCTTTTAAAGTTGCAACCCATCTGGTGGTTAGTCCGGGCGTGTCGCTGACTGAAAAGTCGATCGTCAAAGCCATCGCTAACGGCTCGAAAATGGTCAGCGACATTGATTTGTTTGCTTGTTCTGTAGATGCTCCAATTATTGCCATTACCGGTTCTAATGGTAAAAGCACGGTTACCACCATGCTGGGCGAAATGACTAAGAGCGCCGGAAAAAAAGCGGGCGTGGGCGGCAACCTGGGCACGCCTGCTCTGGATTTGCTGGAACAGGGGGCAGATGTCTATGTGTTGGAGCTTTCAAGTTTTCAGTTGGAAAGAACCTCCGTACTTAATGCCGCCGCTGCCACCGTGCTTAATGTTTCAGCCGACCATCTTGACCGGCATGCGGATATGGCCGAATACGCGCGGGAAAAACAGCATGTTTTTAGCGGTGACGGCATCATGGTCATTAATGTTGATGATCCTGTCGTCGATGCCATGCAGGAAGCGGGCAGGCGCATCGTAACCTTCTCAATTAAAAAAGACGCTGATTTTCACATAGCCCGTCAAGGCGATGCGGAGTATTTGATGCACCATCAACAATGCTTAATGCCGCTAGCGCTTGTGCCGCTTGAAGGCAGGCATAATGCGGCCAATGCACTGGCTGCATTAGCGTTGGGAGCGTCTATAGGTTTAGATGAACTAGCGATGTGTAATGCGTTGAAAACGTTCAAAGGCTTGGATCACCGTATGCAGCGGGTCGCAGAAATACGCGGCGTTACCTGGGTTAACGATTCAAAGGCAACCAATATTGGCGCCTGTGTTGCGGCATTAGAGGGCTATGAGCGTAAAGTCATACTGATAGCCGGCGGTGATGCCAAAGGCGCGGATATGAATGAATTGACGCCTGTTATTAAAGAAAAAGCAAAAAGCGTCGTGTTAATGGGTAAGGATGCGGGCCTGATAAAACAGGCGTTGAATGATTGTGTCCCTGTTTATGCCGCCGAAAACATGGCTCAAGCGGTACATATTTCTGCCGGTCTCGCGCAGGCCGGAGATAGTGTGTTGTTGTCCCCGGCCTGTGCCAGTCTTGATCAATATAAAAATTATCAGGATAGGGGCAATCAATTTGCCAAAGCTGTATTGGGCTTGCTCACATGACCACGCGAAGGAAGCCGTCGCGGATCGGACGGTTTCATTTTGATCCGTTGCTGGTGGTCGTATGCCTGAGTTTATTACTCATCGGTTATGTCATGGTGGCGTCAGCTTCTTTGCATCTGGGCGCAAAAATGGATGGCGACAGTTTTCACTATCCGGTCAGGCAGTCGCTACATATAGGCCTGGGGCTGTTTTTAGGGTCTTGTGTTGCGCTGACCCCCCTCCATGTTTGGGCAAAATCGGGGCAAGGCTTGTTTATAATGGGATTGTTATTGCTGGTGATCGTTTTGATACCGGGTCTTGGCGTAAAAGTTAACGGCAGTACCCGCTGGCTGTCATTAGGCGGCATGAGAATACAGGTGTCAGAAGTAGTCAAGTATTTTGCCGTCATTTATATGGCTGGCTATGTGACCCGGCATCAACAATCGATACGTGAATCCGCTTTTGGCTTGATCAAACCGTTAATCTTGTTTTCAGTGGCCAGCTTATTGTTGTTAATGGAGCCTGATTTCGGTTCGGCAGTGGTGATAGTGATTATTGCCATAGGGATTATGTTTTTGGCAGGCGCACGCTTGTCGCAATTTATCATATCGATGGCCATTTTGGCGTTACTGGCCGCATTGCTGGTGTATTTTGAGCCTTATCGCATGAAACGTGTCACCAGTTTTATGAATCCGTGGGCTGATGCTAAAGATACCGGGTATCAATTAGTCCATGCCCTTATTTCATTCGGGCGCGGAGAATGGGCGGGCGTGGGCTTGGGTAGCGGTATCCAAAAACTGTTTTATTTGCCTGAAGCGCATACCGATTTTTTATTTTCAGTAATCGCTGAAGAGCTGGGACTATTGGGCGTACTGACGGTCATCGCTTTATTTGCCTTATTGGTCTGGCGTACTTTCGAGATAGGCGTGGCGGCAGAGAAAGCCGGAGAACGGTTTGCCGCTTTTATTGCTTATGGATTGGGCATCTGGTTTGGTTTCCAATCATTTGTGAATATGGGGGTCAATATGGGCATTTTGCCTACCAAAGGATTGACGTTGCCGCTCATGAGTTATGGCGGCGGCAGTATGATGATTATGTGTTGCGCCGTTGCCTTGTTATTCCGTGTATATAGCGAAGTCGCCGAGATCAATGCCAATATGCCAAAAGAAAGGTCGAAATGGGTAAACGTATAGTCATTATGGCCGGAGGCACCGGCGGACATGTGTTTCCGGCGTTGGCGGTTGCAGAACTGTTGAAGGAACAGGGCTGGCAGGTCAGCTGGTTAGGTACTCGGAAGGGCTTGGAAAGCCGGGTGGTTCCTGAGCAGGGTATTGAAATCGACTGGCTGTCCGTTGCCGGGGTGCGCGGTAAGGGTTTTACGTCGAAAATTACCGCCGTCTTCATGTTGCTCAAGGCCTGTGTACAGGCGATGAGCATATTGCGCAAGCGCAAGCCGGATGTGGTGCTGGGGATGGGCGGATTTGTCGCAGGCCCCGGCGGCTTGATGGCGAAGTTCTTAAGGTTACCCTTGATTATCCATGAGCAAAACCGGATTCCAGGCACCACTAATCGCTTGCTTGCACGCATGGCTAATCAGGTGTTGGAGGCATTTCCCGGCAGTTTTAGCGGAAAAATTAACGCAAAAAGCACTGGAAACCCGTTAAGAAAACGTTTTCTTAACGCGCTGGAAAATGAACATCGGCAGTTGGAAAATGAAGTCAGGATTTTAATTGTTGGGGGTAGTCAGGGCGCTCAAATATTGAATGAAATAGTGCCTGAGGCCATAGCTGAATTGCAAAAGACCGGTTTGGCGGGACTATCGGTGCAAGTAACCCATCAAACGGGGGCGGCTATGTTGTCCCAGGTTGAAAGCCGGTATCAGGTTTTAGGCATTAATGCAAAGACGCATGCTTTTATTGAGGATATGGCCGCAGCTTATCAATGGGCTGATTTGGTGATTTGCAGGGCAGGCGCGATGACCGTGAGTGAAGTTGCAGCCATGGGTACTCCGGCTATTTTTATACCGTTACCGACCGCTATTGATGATCATCAGACGGCTAACGCACGCTATTTAACCGATGCCGGGGCAGGACTATTATTGATGCAAAACGAGTTGACTCCGGTAACACTAGCGGAATATATAACAAAGGCACTTAAAAATTTGGCTGTTATGCGCGTTGCCACGCAACACTGTGCGCGTTTGGATGCAACAGCCGTTGTTGCAGGTTATTGTGTGGCTGAGGCGGTATTATGAAGGTTCCAAGCACTGAGCATATCGCATCTACATTAGCCAATATCAAGCGTATACATTTTGTGGGTATAGGTGGCACCGGCATGAGCGGCATCGCCGAGGTTTTATCAAACCTGGGTTATAAAGTTTCGGGTTCCGATATAAAGGAAAGTGCAGTTACGCAACGGCTCGCCGATTTAGGCGTGACGATTACTATCGGACATAAGCGGGAAAATATCACCGATGCCGATGTGGTGGTGGCGTCAACGGCTATAGACCGCAGTAATGAAGAAATCGACCAGGCGTATTTTAATAGGGTACCGGTTATTCCGCGTGCGGAAATGCTGGCCGAATTGATGCGTTTTCGATTTGGCATAGCCGTTGCCGGGACGCATGGCAAAACCACGACCACCAGTTTGACAGCCAGCATGCTGGCGGAAGGCGGACTGGATCCTACTTTTGTGATTGGCGGCCGGTTAAATAGTGCGGGCAGTAACGCCAAATTGGGCTTAGGGAATTATTTGGTTGCTGAAGCGGATGAAAGCGACGCATCGTTTTTATATCTTCAACCCATGATCGCAGTGGTCACGAATATAGACCAGGATCACATGGAAACTTATCAAAATAGTTATCAGCGACTTAAAGATACATTTTTAGAATTTTTACATCATTTGCCTTTTTATGGCTTGGCGGTGATGTGTCTGGATGATGAAGGCATCAGGGAAATTTTGCCGCAGCTGTCCAAGCCGGTAATCACTTATGGCGTGCATGAAGATGCCGATATACGTGCGGTAGACATTAATCAAAACGGTATGCACACGTCTTTTAGCGTCATACGCCGGGGTGATTACCCATTGTTGCAAGTGACGCTGAATATGCCAGGTTGGCACAATATGCTCAATTCATTGGCGGCCATTGCCGTCGCCACCAAGTTGGCGGTTGCTGACGAAGCGATTATAAAAAGTCTGGGTGCATTTAAGGGGATAGGCAGACGCTTCCAGCTACAAGGGGATTTAGCCCTGGATGGCGGTAAGCTGACTCTGGTTGATGATTACGGACATCATCCCCGTGAAATTGCCGCAACCCTGGAGGCCTTGCGTCAAGCCTGGCCGACCCGGCGTTCAGTGATTGTTTTTCAGCCGCACCGCTATACGCGCACGCGCGATTTATTTGAAGATTTTGTACAGGTATTGTCGACGGTCGATGTGTTGATTTTAATGGATGTTTATTCGGCGGGCGAGGCGGTTATCGCTGCTGCGGATGGCAGAACATTAAGCCGCGCCATTCGTATGCGCGGTCAAGTCGATCCGGTATTTGTCGATGACTGGCAGGAATTGCCGACAATATTGGCGGGCATAGTAAGAGCGGATGATGTGATCCTGACCATGGGGGCCGGTAATGTCGGGCATATTGCTACCCAGTTACCTGAATTATTGGCTGAAGCATTGGCGAGCAGGGTTGCGTCACCGCAAACCCGATCGGCATGAAAGGCAAATTATTAGTCAATGAAAAACTGGCTAAATATACCAGCTGGCGGGTAGGCGGCCCAGCTGACCGGCTATATATTCCGTTCGATCGGCAGGATTTGTGTGAGTTTATCGCGGCTTTGCCGGATTCGGAACCGGTGTTTTGGATAGGTTTGGGTAGCAATTTATTAATCAGGGATGGCGGCATACGCGGCACGGTGATTAACACCAAGGGCCGCTTGAAAGAAATGAAGCTCGCCGAAGACGGATCAGTTTATGTGGAAGCGGGTGTTCCGTGCGCCCATGTGGCCCGTTTTTGTGCAGAACACGGTTTGATAGGCACCGAGTTTTTGGCAGGCATACCCGGAACCTTGGGTGGTGCGTTGAAAATGAATGCAGGTGCCTTTGGCGGAGAAACCTGGTGCATTGTTAAGCAGGTAGAAATGATTGATGGCGCGGGCAATATAGCCTATCGATACCCGACTGATTTTAACGTGAGCTACCGTTCTGTAAAAGGATTTGAGCATGAATGGTTTCTGAGCTGCCGCTTACAATTGCAAGTCGGGGACACTATAGCAAGTCAGCAAAAAATAAAAGGTTTATTGGAGCAGCGGGCAAAAACACAACCGACTAACCAGCCTAGTTGCGGATCGGTATTTAAAAATCCCAATGGCGACTATGCGGCAAGATTGATAGAGCTGACAGGGTTGAAAGGTGTTGCGATAGGCGGCGCTTGCGTATCGGAAAAACATGCCAATTTTATAGTTAATACCGGACATGCCAGCGCAGCCGATATCGAAAACTTGATTCATTATGTACAACACAAGGTAAAGGAGCAGCAAGGTGTGGAATTGCAGACTGAGGTTTGTATGGTAGGTGAGATAGACAAGGCATCTAACCCGGAAAAGTTTGGCCGTGTTGCGGTCTTGATGGGCGGGTCGGCGGCAGAACGGGCCGTTTCGTTACGCAGCGGCGCCGCCGTTTATGACGCGTTAATACGTAAAGGCGTGGATGCCGTCGCCATTGACGTGACAGGCAGCCCTATCAATGAGTTGACCGGCATAAAAGTCGACCGGGTTTTTAACATTATTCATGGGCGCGGCGGTGAAGACGGCGTGCTACAAGGCGTTTTGCAGGTGATGGGCATTCCTTACACCGGCAGCGGCGTCATGGCTTCGGCCTTAACTATGGATAAGCTCAGAACCAAATTATGTTGGCAGGGCTACGGTTTGGTGACGCCACAGTGGTATTTGTTGCAGGATGAAACCGATCTGGATGCCTGCATTGAAAAACTGGGCTTTCCGGTTATCGTCAAGCCTGCACAGGAAGGCTCCAGCATCGGTATGAGCAAGGCCAACACACGGGATGAGTTACAAAAAGCGCTACAAACAGCGTTGGCCTATCGCTGTGATGTTTATGCCGAAAGCTGGGTGACGGGTAAGGAATACACGGTTGCCGTGTTAAACGGCGAGGCCTTACCGGTCATCCGCCTGGAAACGCCGAATGCCTTTTATGATTACGAAGCCAAATACAACGCCACGACCACTCAATACCATTGCCCTGCCGGCTTGAATCAGGAACAGGAGCTGTTTTTGGGAGATCTGGCGGTAACGTCCAGCAAAGTTGTGGGCGTAAAGGGATGGGCACGGGTTGATATTTTTATTGATGATGCCGGGCAATATCAATTGATTGAAATCAACACTGTGCCCGGCATGACCGATCACAGTCTGGTGCCGATGGCGGCCAAGCAGGCAGGCATCGATTTTGACGAATTAGTGTGGCAGGTGTTGGAAACCAGTTTAGGGTAATGAGCAGTGTAGGCGCTAAAACCTGGATGCTCAGACTGTTGTTAATGGGTCTGATCGGAATAACAGGATATGAATTGACTAAAGGGCATTTCAAATCGTTACCGATTAAAAGCGCGTCTTTACCTATTAAATACGTACGTACCGAAGGCGTATTCCAACACCTCAGTAAAGATGAGGTTAAGGCTGTTTTACAGCCCTTGGTGATGACCGGTTTTTTTGACACGGATATGCAGGCGATACATACGGCGGTTTCGACATTGCCCTGGGTGGACACGGTGACGGTGAAGCGCATATGGCCTGATGCCATCGATATAAAAGTACGCGAGAAAAAGCCATATGCGCGTTGGGGTGCAAATAGCCTGATTACCGAGCAGGGCATGATATTTACCCCCAATAATACCGGACAGTTTCAGAATTTGACGGCAGTGACAGGCCCTGAACTGCAACAAGTCAAGGTCTTGGAAATAATGAAGGGCATTAAAACCGCTCTTGCCGATCAATCCATGGAATTGGCGGAGTTTAATGTGAGCGACCGGTGGGCATGGAAAATAAAATTGGCAGCGGGTCTGGAAATACTGTTGGGGCGCACTGAACAATTAAAAAAATTACAGCGTTTTTTAAAAACGTTGACGGTATTAAAACAAGAGCACATTGATGCAATGGCAATCGTTGATTTGAGGTATCCCAATGGCTATGCCGTTTCATGGAAGCCTGGAACCGCGGAGATTGATTGGAAGGCCATTGTAAACCCCGATAATGAAAAACTAGCACACAATAAGGCGTTACAGAGTAGATAAAATGGCAAAAAAAACAGAGCGTAATTTAATAGTCGGACTGGATATAGGCACGTCAAAGGTTGCGGCTATTGTTGGCGAGCTCAGCAGTGACGGCAACATAGAAATAATAGGCATAGGCACTACGCCATCGCGCGGCCTAAAAAAAGGCGTTGTAGTTAATCTGGAATCGACTGTTCAGTCCATACAAAAAGCCATAGAAGAGGCTGAGTTGATGGCGGGATGTCAAATTAAATCGGTTTTTGCAGGCATTGCGGGCAGTCATATCCGCAGCCTTAATTCTCACGGCATAGTGGCAATCAAGGATAAAGAAGTCACTCAGTACGATATAGATCGGGTCATTGATTCCGCGCGTGCGGTTGCCATTCCCGCCGACCAGAAAATTTTACATATTTTGCCGCAGGAGTTTGTTATCGACCTTCAAGATGGGATTAAAGAGCCTATCGGAATGTCGGGCATACGCCTGGAAGCCAAAGTACACATGGTCACCGGTAGTGTCAGCGCATCTCAGAATATTATCAAATGTATCCGCCGTTGTGGGCTTGAAGTTGAAGACATCGTGCTGGAGCAGTTGGCATCGTGTAATTCGGTGCTGACCGAAGATGAAAAAGAATTAGGGGTTTGCTTAATCGACATAGGCGGCGGAACCACCGATATAGCTATTTTTGTGGAAGGGGCGATCAAGCATACCGCCGTTATCCCGATAGCCGGTGATCAGGTCACCAATGATATTGCGGTCGCCTTGCGCACGCCGACGATCAACGCGGAAGAGATCAAACGCAAATACGCCTGCGCGCTGACGCAATTGGCCAATGTAGACGGCACAATTGAAGTGCCCAGCATAGGCGACCGGGCGCCGCGCAAGATTTCCATGCAAAATTTGGCCGAGATTATCGAGCCGCGTTATGAAGAGCTGATGCTGTTGGTGCAGTCTGAACTGAGACGCAGCGGCAATGAAGAACTCATAGCCGCCGGCATCGTATTGACGGGCGGCAGTTCAAAAGTGATGGGCTTAATTGAACTGGCGGAAGAAATTTTCCACATGCCGGTACGGATGGGGGGGCCGCAAAATGTGACAGGTTTAACCGAGGTGGTAAGAAATCCCGTACATTCGACAGGGGTAGGCTTGTTAATGTACGGCAGAGAACATCAGAGCCTTGGCAGAAGCAGCGATGCCGATGGTTTGGGCTGGTTCTCAAAAATGAAGAACTGGTTTCAGGGTAATTTTTAATAGCTTATTGTTTATTTAAGGGGTAGTGTCGTGAAATATGAATTGGTGGATACATATAGTGAAACGGCCGTCATCAAAGTTATTGGTGTCGGCGGCGGTGGTGGCAATGCAGTTAATCACATGGTGGGCTGCCATATTGACGGAGTTGAGTTTATCTGCGCCAATACTGATGCGCAGGCCT
>Ga0182019_10000691_pt1 | contig 16600 bp, 15 predicted proteins | sample 812E2MmetaG_FD_120483 | JGI IMG/M metagenome (GOLD analysis project Ga0182019, IMG submission 120483) | Permafrost microbial communities from Stordalen Mire, Sweden - 812E2M metaG | ecosystem: Environmental > Terrestrial > Soil > Wetlands > Permafrost | place: Sweden: Stordalen | collected...
AGGTCGTGAGCGACATTTACGAGATCGCGCCCAAGATCCTCATCGAGCAGGGCAAGGCCAAGAACCCCTGGCCGAACGTCGACGCCCACAGCGGCGTGCTGCTCTACTACTACGGCTTGACCGAGTACGACTTCTACACCGTGCTGTTCGGCGTGTCGCGGGCGATGGGCATCCTGGCCCAGCTCATCTGGAGCCGGGCGCTCGGGCTCGCCATCGAGCGGCCGAAGTCGGTGCTCATCGAGTGGTTGGAGGAGCAGGCACAGAAGGCGCCGGTGCCGGCGAAGTGACATCGAGCCGTTTCGGCTCGATGTCATCCCGAGGCCTTGCGAGGGATCTCCTCTGGCCTAAGAGGGGATCCCTCGCTTCGCTCGGGATGACAGGCTGTTTTTCCCAATCCGAGGCCTTACATCTTCGATAATCGGAACAGCTTCATCAAATCCATCACATCGTTGGACGTGAAGGCCACGGTGTGCTCGTCTTTGCGGACGGCGCCCGGGATCCAGGACGCCTTCTGGGCGCCCGCCTCGTCCGCAAACGCCACCTCGAGGGTGTAGGGCGGCGCGAGCTTGTAGGGCTTGAAATCCTTGAGACGCTTGAGCGCGGCCGTCGTTTTCTGTTGGATCAGCTCCTGGGCCCTGGCCGGATGGAGGTTGAGGGCCGCGGTGGCAATCGCCTCCTTGACGATGACCGTCTCGATGTCGCCGAACAGCTCCTTGGCCTGTGCGGCGATGGCCTGGTCGCCCGAGACGAGCACGACGGGGACGCCGAAATAGCCCGCCATGAGGCCGTTGATGCCCGCCTCCGGCATCTTCCTGCCGTTGATGATGACGTCCAGGAGCTTCGTCGACATCGTGTGCTTGAGGACGGCGTTCGGGGTCGAAGCGCGGGCATGATAGCCGATAAAGATCACGGCGTCGAACGTCTTGTCGATGCCCTCCATCATGCTCAGCGGGCCATAGGACCAGTCGCGGAGGAGGCGGGCCTCGGGCCGGAGCAGATCGGGCAGGATGTTGCGGCCCGTGTCGTGGCCGTCCCGGACGACGATGTCGGTCGCGCCGGCGGCCAGGGCGCCCGCGATCGCCGCATTGGTCTCCTGGGTCATCAGCTTCCGGAACAGGCCGTAGTCCGTGCCGCCCACCGTGACGTCGTCCCAGCTGACGACGCCGGCGATTCCCTCCATGTCCACGGAAATGAAGACCTTCAGCCCCTTGGGGGCGGACGATTGGCCGAGCGTGGGGGCGGGGGATGCAACGGCAAGGCCGAACAGGAACGCGAAAACACTCGCGAACAGAATGATTTTCTTGCTCATGGGCCCTCCTTTCCGAATGCCAATTCATCATAAGCGGGGGGAAGAGCGGAGTCAAACGGTGGATTATCGTCGTTGCGAGCGAGCGAAACGAGCGCGGCAACCGCGTTCGGCCGGACGCGATTGCTTCGCTTCGCTCGCAATGACCCCATAAAACAAGCCTTCGCTTCGAAGGCGATCGCTTTTGACAACCCCCCGCGGATGAGCTAGGATGGGGTTGCGTCATGCGCCTGCATCTTCATCCCCTCGCATCATCTCAACCCGGAGGACCATCATGACATACAAGCTCGCACTCATCGGCTGCGGCACTGTCGGACAGGGCCTGCTCGAAATCCTCGCCGACAAGGGCGAGTCCATGAAGGAAGCCTACGGCTTCGAGGTCAAGGTCGTGGCCATCGCGGACAAGCACAAGGGCACGATCATGTCCCGCTCGGGCCTCAACATCCGGAAGGTCCTCACCGTCCTCGCCGCGGGCAAGCCCCTCTCGGCCTACGATCCCGGCAAGAAGCCCCTGAGCCTGGACGCGCTCGAAGTCATCGCCGCCTGCGGCGCGGACATGATGGCCGAGCTGACCTACACCAACATCAAGACCGGCGAGCCGGCCACGAGCTACATCAAAAAGGCGCTCTCGCTCGGCATCCACGTGGCGACGTCGAACAAGGGCCCGGCCGCGCTCCACTACCATGAGCTCCAGGCTCTCGCGGAAAAGCACAAGGTTTTCTTCCGGATCGAGGGCACGGTCATGAGCGGCACCCCGGTCTTCACCCTCGCCGAGAACGGGTTCGTCGGGAACGAGGCCAAGGAGATCAAGGGCATCCTCAACGGGACGACGAACTTCATCCTCAGCAAGATGGAGATGGACGGCATGGACTACCCCGAAGCGCTGGCCCTGGCCCAGAAGCTGGGCTACGCCGAGGCCGATCCCACGGCCGACGTCGAGGGCTTCGACGCGCTGGCCAAGCTGGTCATCCTCTCCAACGTCATCCTCGGCGGCCGGGTCAAGACCTCGCAGGTCAAGCGCGAAGGCATCACGGGCATCACCAAGGCCATGGTGGATGAGGCCAAGCAGGCCGGCTTCCGCTACAAGCTCATCGCCGAGACCAAGCGCGTCGGCTCCAAGGTGACGGCCGCCGTCGGCCCGCAGAAGCTCCCGCTCTCGGACCCGCTCGCGGGGGTCATGGGCGCCCAGAACGCGCTGACTTTCGACCTCGACCTGCTGGGCAAGGTCACGATCCAGGGCCCGGGCGCGGGCAAGCTCCAGACGGGGGCGGCCATCCTCCAGGACCTGCTCGCCATCCATCGCGATCTAAGATAAGCCGTATTGGGGGACACAAATCTCCGTCCCCGGGGGACAGAGTAGGGTGTCCCCCATTGACGAGGAGCGATCATGCAAGACAAGACTTACAGCCCCGGCGTCATGAAGTACGTGGAGGAGTCCAAGAAGCTCATCGCCGAGCGCGAGGCCCAGACGGCCTGGGCGAAAACGTGGAAATTCGACACGATCGCCGTCCACGGCTTGTATTCGGTGGAGGAGGCCCTCGCGCGCAACCAGGGGGCGATCATCGAGCCCCTCTATCTCGCCAGCGCCCAGGCCTACCGGGATTCCGACGAGCTCGAGGCGGCGCTGGCCTACCTCGTCCCGACCTGGTGCTACACGCGCATCGCCAATCCGACGACCTACTATCTCGAATGGGTCCTGGCCCTCCTCGAAAGCTACAAGACCGGGCACGACGCCTCGTGCCTCGTGACGGCCTCGGGCATGTCGGCCATCGCCCAGGCCGTGGATCCGTTCCTGGTGAAGCAGAAGGACGGACCGGAGCGGATCAACTTCGTGACCTCCGTCCAGCTCTACGGCGGCACCTATCAGCATTTCAACATCCGCAAGAAACAAGAGCGGGGCATCGAGGTCCGCTGGGTCCACCATCCCCAGAATCTGGACGAATGGAAGCCCCTCATCGACGAGGACACCCGCTTCCTCTACATGGAGGCGCCGAGCAATCCCCAGCAGTCGTTCGCCGACCTCAAGGGCCTGGCCGACCTGGCCCATTCCTGGGGGATCCCGTTCATCATCGACGCCACGTGCGCGACGCCCGCCCTGACCCGGCCGATCGCCTGGGGCACGGACATCGTCGTCCACTCGCTCACGAAATCGATCACGGCCGGCGGCCTGGCCATCGGCGGGGCGCTCATCAGCCGCAAACCCATCGTGACCAAGGTGAAGAACGACCACCCGCTCTTCAGGGAAAGCTTCGCCGAATACGTCAAGCTCCTCCCCTACCGCGACAACGGCCCCGCCGCGTCGCCGGTCAACGCCATGTTCGCCCTCAACGACGTCCGGACGCTCCGGTCGCGCATGGATCTCGTCAGCCGGAATTGCATGACCGTTGCCGAATATTTGGAAAAGCACTCGAAGGTCTACCAGGTGGACTACCTCGGCTGCCCGGAGGACCCGCTCCACCCCCTGGCCAAGCGCTTCATGACCCTCGTCGACTCGAACGACGGTACCGGCCGCGAGGTCAACCGCTACGGCCACCTGATGAGTTTCCGCGTGGACGGCCCGCCGGAGAACGCCCGCAAGGCGTTCGACGGCTTCAAGATGATCTTCCGGGCCACCGACCTCGGCCGGATCAAGAGCGTGGCCACGATCCCGGCGATCTCGACGCACCAGCAGCAGGGCGAGGAGGCGCGCCGCCAGGCCGACATCCCGCCCCAGCTCATCCGGTTGTGCGTCGGGGCCGAGGACCCGGCCGACGTCATCGCCGACCTCGACCAGGCGCTGAAGAGGGTGTGAGGGACAGGAAGACGCCCTCCGTTGAAATTCCGCGGTCGATAGTCTAGAATCACCACGTGGAAAAAATCCGCATCCAAGGCCGCAACGATTTCCAATTGAAGGGCGACGTCCGCATCGGCGGCTCCAAGAACGCCGTTCTCCCGGCCCTGGCCGCATCCCTCCTCACCGGGGAAAAGGTCCATCTGAGCAACATCCCCCTGGTGAAGGACGTTTTCTCCATGCTGAAGCTCATGAAGGAGCTGGGCCTGGAATACCGGCTCGACGGCACGAGCCTGACCCTCGAAGTCCCCAAAATCCTGTCCGAGGAAGCGTCCTACGACCTCGTCAAGCTCATGCGGGCCTCATTCCTCGTCCTCGGCCCGCTGCTCGCCCGCTTCGGCAAGGCCATCGTCGCCCAGCCGGGCGGCTGCGCCATCGGGCTGCGGCCGGTCGACCTTCACATCGCCGGCCTCCAGAAGCTCGGGGCGAACATCACCCTCGAGCACGGCTACATCAAGGCCGAGGCCGACCGGCTCCAAGGGGCGGACTTCCGCTTCGAGAAAAAGACCGTCATGGGAACGGAACACTTGATCATGGCCGCCACCCTGGCCCGGGGCGAGACCGTGCTCCGCAACTGCGCGCAGGAGCCCGAGATCTCCAATCTCTGCGAGCTCCTGGTCAAGATGGGCGCGAAGATCGAGGGCATCGGGGAGGAAACTATCCGCGTCGTCGGCGTCGACCAGCTGGGCGGGGCCGACCACGAGATCATCCCGGACCGCATCGAGACGGGCACGTTCCTCGTCGCCGGGGCGCTCACCCGGGGCGACATCCGCCTCACGGGCACCGAGCCCGGCCACATCCTGACGACCATCGAGAAGCTGCGCTACTCCGGCGCGACGATCGACATCGACGGCAAGACTCTCCACGTGGAGGGCAGCGCCGAGATCCGGCCGCAGGACGTGACGACCTCGCCCTACCCCGGCTTCCCGACGGACATGCAGGCCCAATTCATGGTCCTCATGACCCAGGCGGCGGGCACGTCGATCATCACCGAGACGATCTTCGACCGCCGCTTCCAGCACGTCAACGAGCTCCTCCGCCTAGGCGCGGCGATCGAGGTCCTGGGCGACAAGGCCGTCGTCCACGGCAAGACCCCGCTCTCCGGCGCCGAGGTCATGGCCACGGACCTTCGGGCATCGGCTTCGCTCATCCTGGCCGGCCTGATCGCGACCGGCGAGACGATCGTCAACGACGTCGAACACATCGACCGCGGCTACGAGCGCATCGAGGAGAAGCTCCGCGGCCTCGGGGCGAAGATCGAGCGGATCCGGGACTGAGAAAAGGGGAGCCGATATGGACGATTGCCTCTTCTGCAAAATCGCGGCGGGGGGGATCCCGGCCAAGATCGTCTATCAGGACGAGCGCATCGTCGCCTTCGACGACATCCGGCCCCAGGCCCCGGCCCACACGCTCATCATCCCGCGCGAGCACTTCGCCGCCCTGCCCGACGTGCCCGAGGCCAAGGCCGACCTCCTGGCCCACATCCTCGTCAAGGCGCCTCTCATCGCGGAGGCCAAGGGGATCGGCGCGTCCGGCTACCGCATCGTCCTGAACACGGGCCGGGATTCGGGCCAGGACGTGTTCCACATCCACTTCCACCTGCTCGGCGGCCGGCGCATGGCCTGGCCTCCGGGGTGATCGGCCGCGCGTGGCCTACCTCATCGACGGCAACAACCTCCTCGGGCACCTCTTCCCCGGCGCTCACCGGGATCCCGACAATCGGCTCAAGCTCGTCCGACGGCTCATCGCCTTCCAGCGCTTCACGCGCTCCCGCGTCATCCTGGTCTTCGACGGTCCGCCGTCGGCCGACGTGGAGGCCATGATCCAAGGCGAAGCGCGCCTCGCCGTCCTCAACCCGGAGCCGGGCGGGTCCGCGGACGCGCTCATCGAGGCGTTCATCGCCTCGCGGCGCGACACGCGGTGCCTATTCGTGGTCAGCACCGAACGGAGCCTGAGGGCCGCCGCCCGGGAGCGCGGCGCGATATCGCTCACCGGCCGCGAGTTCGCCGCGGAGCTCAACCGCGTCCTGCGGCAGCACAAGGACGTTCGTGAGCTGGACAAGAGCGAGCCCCGGCCGTCGAAGCTCGAAGTCAAGCTCTGGTCCGAGCTTTTTAGAGAATAGGGATCGGCCCGCCGCCTCCTCGCCTTCGCCGAAGGAACTTTACAGGGCGTAAAGCGCCTTGACAGGGCGGCGATCAGAGCGATGGCCCGTCTGCCGGCAGGAAAACAACCTCTTCCTCGAGCGCGACGCCGAACTTGGCGAGCACCCGCGCCTTGAGCTCCGCGGCCAGGGCCAGAACGTCGCCCGCCGTGGCGTTCGCCTCGTTCACCAGGAAATTGCAATGGCAGGCGGAGACGGCCGCCCCGCCAACGCGCATCCCCCGCGCGCCCGCCTGCTCCAGGAGATAGCCGGCGGCGAGCTTGGACCCGTCCGGGCGCGCGGGATTCTTGAAATAGCTCCCGGCGTAGGCGGTTTCCCGCGGCGGGTGCTTCTCGGCTCGGAGGGCCAGGTATTCCGCGATCTTCGCCTCGATCGACGCGCGATCGCCCGGCCGCAGCCGGAAGCGCGCTTCGAGCAGGATGTCGTGGCGGGCCTTGAGCCTCGAGTGCCGGTAGGAAAACTCGAAATCGTCCCGGCCGGACCGGACCGTGCCTCCGTCCGCCCCCAGGACGAGGGCGTCCTCGAGAGCGTCGCCGACCGACCGGCCGAAGGCGCCCGCGTTGCCGAAGACGGCTCCGCCGACGGTGCCGGGGATTCCGGCCAGAAACTCGAGGCCCCCGCAGCCGCGGGCGACGGAGAATTTCAGGAGGTCGCCGGCGCTCTCGCCGGCCGCCGCCCGGAACAGGAGCCCGGACGCCTCCGCGCCGTCGACGGCCAGCCCGCGGAGCGCGACCTTGATCAGCATCCCCCGGTAGCCGGCGTCGTCGAAGAGGAGGTTGAAGCCGCCGCCCATGACGTAGCGCCGGACGCCGGCTTCACAGGCGGCGCCGAGCGCGGCGCGCAGCTCGGCCTCCGTCCCGGCTTCGAAGAAGAAGTCGGCGGGCCCCCCGATCCGGAAATTCGAGACGTCCTTCAGGAGGACGCCCCGGCGCAGAGGCCGGCCCACACGATCGAGAAACAGCTCCGGAAATCCGCTCACGATGGCCTTCTCCGCCCTATTTTACCGGAATTGGCATAATAATTGCATTTTTTCGAGTGAAGAGGCCGGCCTGGAAGTGGTTGAATATTGACAATATAGGGTGAGTGGGATATCATTCCCCAAATTTTAAGAGCGAGGTAGAGCATGAAAAGAGCCATCCTGATCGCCGTCGTCGTCGCCGTCGCCCTGAGCGGCGTCGCCTACGGCCAAAACGAATCCGACCAGGCCTACATCAAGGCCATGACGGCGAACTCGCCCGCGGAGCGGGTGACCCTCCTGAAGGACTTCCTGGCCAAGTTCGGCGGCAAGGGCGTCCAGTACGAGAACTTCGCCAACGGCAACCTTTGCATCATCGGCTGGCAGGGCAAGACTGACCAGGAAACGATCGCATACGGCGAAAAAGCCCTCGCCCTCGGCGGCCTGGACAACGTCCTGAAGTGCCAGGTCCTGACGAACATCGCCGCGCTGTACGCGAAGCAGGGCTTGGTGGACAAGACCAAGGCCACCGCCGGGCAGCTCATCCAGGCGGCGACGGAAGCCAAGGCCAAGGAGCCCGATGCGGCCAACTGGAACGCCATGGTCGGGGCCGGGCACTACCTGACCGCCCAAGCGCTCGACAAGGCCAAGGACGTCAAGGGCGCCCTCGACGAATACATGGCCTCCTACGCTATCCTCAAGGACGCCAAGATCCTGGCCGAAGTCAAGAAGCAGGCCAAGGCGCTCTACGAGGCCAAGAACTATGCCGACGCCGGCAAGGTCTTCCAAACGCTGGCCCAGGCCAACCCCAAGGACACCGAAAGCCAGGCCCTCGTCGCCCAATGCCTCTACAAGGAGGGCAAAGTGGACGAAGCCATGGCCATGTGGAAGGACTCTTTCGCCAAGGCCACGGGCGCGGCGAAGGGTGACTTGGCCTACAACATCGGCATCACCCTGGCCAAGGAAGCCAAGACCAATCCGGCCCTGACGAACGACGCGATCAAATACCTCCTCGACGCGGCCTTCCTCTCGCCCGCCAAGAGCAAGGAAGCCCGGGCGCTGGCCGAAAGCATCTATTTCAGCAGCGACAAGGACTGGAACAACCGGGTCAAGCTGATGCAGGAGAGCAAGGCGCTCATCGACGACTGGGCCAAGACGATCAACACCAAGTTCGGCGACAAGAGCGAAGAGGACCTGACCCCCGACCAGCGGCGCGAGTACCGGAAGATCAAGGAAAGCATGGACAAGGAGCAGAAGACCCTCGACGACCTCAACGCCAAGCAGAAGGCCGGCGTCGACGGCTTCAACAGGCTCCTCGAAGGCGAAAAGTCGAAGCTCGGGATCAAGTAAGCGCTCTCGAAGTCCCGGTCGACAGGAATCCCCGTTTCCTCCGCCCCGCGGAGAAGGAGACGGGGATTTTTTTTTGCGCCGAGAACCGATACAATGGGAGCGCCGCGGGGACGCGCGTCCCCGGGCACGGGGAGGACTCCATGGCGCCGAAGCCGACGACGCGCGACCGGGCGGAGGCCCGCATCGCAAAGCTCCGCCGCGAGATCGAGCATCACGAGAAGAAATACTACATCGACGACGATCCCCAGATCTCCGACGCGGAATTCGACGGGCTGATGAAGAAGCTCCAGGCTCTGGAGTCGGAGTTCCCGGAGCTCGTCACGCCCGAATCCCCCACCCAGCGCGTCGGCGGCCAGCCCGTCGAGGGATTCCCGACCGTCCGCCACGGCCGGCCGATGATGAGCATCGACAACGTCTACTCGGTCGAGGAGCTCGAGGAATTCGACGAGCGCGTCCGCAAGCTCCGGCCCGGGGCGGAGATCGCCTATGTGGCCGAGCTCAAGATCGACGGCCTCGGGATCTCGATCCTCTACCGAGGAGGCCGGTTCGTCCAGGCCGTCACACGGGGCGACGGCGTCCAGGGCGACGAGGTCTCGGCCAACGTCAAGACGATCAAAAGCCTGCCCCTCACGATTCCCGACACCCGCGAGATCGAGGTCCGGGGCGAGATCTATCTGCCCTTCGAATCCTTCAGAAAAATCAATCTCGACCGCGAGGCGGCCGACGAGCCGCTGTTCGCCAACCCGCGGAACGCGGCTTCGGGCTCGATCCGACTCCTCGACCCGTGCGAGGTCGCCGGGCGCCGGCTCGACGCCTTCCTCTACGCCTACACGGCCGACGGCCGCGAGACGGACAGCCAGTGGGAGAACCTGGCGACGCTGCGCCGCCTGGGCTTCAAGACCAATCCCGAGTCCCGGTTTTGCCGGACGCTCGCCGAAGGCGTGGACTACTGGCGCGAATGGACGGACAAGCGCGAAACCCTCGACTACGACGCCGACGGGATCGTGCTCAAAGTCGACGCGACGGCCGAGCGCGAGGCGCTCGGCGCCACATCCAAGGCGCCCCGCTGGGCGATCTCGTTCAAGTTCCCCGCCCGCCAGGCCACGACGAGGCTCATCAGGATCGAGGTCCAGGTCGGCCGGACGGGCGCCCTGACGCCCGTGGCCGTCCTCGAGCCGGTCAAGCTCTCGGGCACGACGATCAGCCGGGCGACGCTCCACAACGAGGACGAGATCAAGCGCAAGGACATCCGCGTGGGCGACTTCGTGCTCATCGAGCGGAGCGGCGACGTCATCCCCAAGGTCGTCAGCCCGATGAAGGAGCGGCGGACGGGCGCCGAGACGGAATTCGTCATGCCCTCGAGATGCCCGATCTGCCGTTCCGAGGCCTTCCGGCCCGAGGGCGAGGCCGTGGCCCGCTGCACCAACCCCTCCTGCCCGGCGAAGCTCCGCGAGTCGCTGCTCCACTTCGCGGCGCGCAAGGCGATGGACGTCGAGGGCCTGGGCGAGGCCCTGGTCGACCAGCTGCTCGCCTGCAAGCTCGTGGCTTCGATCCCGGACCTTTACGCGCTCGACCGCGACACCCTGGCCGGGCTCGAGCGGATGGGCCCGAAGAGCGCGACCAACCTCGTCGAGGAGCTCGAGCGGTCGAAGGGCAACGAAACGGCGCGCCTCGTCTTCGCCCTGGGCATCCGGCACGTCGGCGAGAAGCTGGCCCGGACGCTGGCCGTCCGCTACGGCGACGTCGACAAGCTGGCCGCCGCGTCAGTCGAGGAATTGACGGCGATCGAGGATGTCGGCCCGGTAGTGGCCGAGAGCGTGGCCTTCTTCTTCCGCCAGCCCGAGAACCGCAGGCTGCTGGAGCGGCTGCGAGCGGAGGGCCTGACATTCGCCGACAAGCCCGGGACGGCCGGGTCCTCCGCCGTCCCTGAGGGCAAAAAGCCGCTCGCGGGGAAGACGTTCGTCCTCACCGGGACGCTCGAGCGCTTCACCCGCGACGAGGCCGCGGCGGCGATCGAAGAGCGGGGCGGCACCGTGACCGATTCGGTCTCGAAGAAGACGAGCTGCGTGGTGGCCGGAGCGAGCCCGGGATCCAAGCTGGCGAAAGCCCGGGCCCTGGGGATAGAGATCATCGACGAGAAGACGTTTATCGAGAATATCCTGAAATGTTGAGAGGAGATCCCTCGCAAAGCTCGGGATGACAGGTTCACGGTATAGCGCGGGAGATCCCTCGCAAGGCTCGGGATGACCGCTTCGCGGTCACTTTTTCTTGGACCCGAAAAGGTCCTTGCTCAGGATCCCGGCCAGCCCCTTCTTCGGATCGGGCTTGTCCTTCATCGCCTCCAGCTCCTGGCGGGCGATCTTGTGATCCTTGTCGACTTCGAGAGCCCGTTCGAACTGCTTCCTGGCCCGGGACAAAAGCCCCTCCCGCTTGTACAGGCGGCCGAGGCCGACCAGTCCCTCGGGATTCCAGGATTCGAGCGCGATCGCCCGGAGGAAGCTCTTTTCGGCGGGCTTGCTCAGGGCGGGCACCCGCGACTGGGCCATGGCTAGGAGGAGGAAATAGTCGGCTTTGTCGTCCTTCAGCCGGGCGGCCTCCTCCAGAAGGACAATCGCCTCCTCATAGCGGGCCTGGTTGAAGAGCGTTTTCCCCTGCCGGTAGAGCGTCTCGGGGTTCCCTTGCTTCTCGACGTGTTCCCGGCGCCCGGGGGACGTGGGTTTCGAAACGGGACCCGCGGCCGCGGGAGCGCCGATGACTTTTTTTTCGCGCAGGACGCGCCGATAGGCCTTCGTGACGGCATCGAAGACTTCGACGATCTGGGACCGGGACTCGGGCTCCAGGTTCCGTCCGAAGAGGTCGGGATGGTATTTCCGGGCCAGCTTGAAATAGGCTTTCTTGATCTCGCCTTCCCCGGCATCCGGCCCTATGCCCAGGATCTCATAGGCGGTCATCGCGGAAAGCTTCGGCTTGAGCTCGCGGGCGTCCCGAAGCCGCGCTTTGAGGTCGACCTCCCGCTCGGCCTCGCCGGTCGGGCCGGGGGCGGGAGCCTCATCGCGCAAAGTGATGAGGTTCAAGCAGAAGAACAGATACATCTTCTTCCAGAACGTCGCGTCGCTCTCGCCCAGGAGATTCCGGACGGAGTCCGCCCCCTGCTTACCGTCGAGCATCAACAGAAGGGAGCGCTCGTCCTCGGTCAGGCAGCCCGGCTCTCCCTCCAGGCCGGCGACGGGGATCTTGCCGGCGAAGAGCTCGATCAGGGCGGCGTTCGGGGGCATCTCTCGGATCCCCTCCGCGATGACGTCCGGGAGCTTCATTTCGTGCTCGACGCTCTCCTCGAAGAAGCGGGCGCGGGCCTGGAAGGTGATTTTCGTATCGAACCGGGGGAACAGGCTCAAGGTAACGGCCGTCAGCTGGGCCACGATACCCTCATAGAGGTTCTTCTGGGTCAGCAGCCCCCTTCGGACCAGGGTCTCCCCGATCATGACGTCGGGGTGGAGCATGCCCGGGATGGACGCATAAACCTCCTCGGAGATCTTCCCCAGCCGGAACAGGACTTCGCCCAGGCGCTCGGCGGTGACGTTGGTCTTGACGAAGATCAGATTCCCTTCTTGGAAATACAGCTGTTTCTGGAACCCTTCTCCGTGCGCGGAGAGCAACCCCGTTTTCCGCGAAAAGTAGATGTCTTTGAGGTAAAGGCCGATATGGTCCATCGTACGCCTGTCCGTATTCTAGCCCAAATGGGCCTCCAGGTGAAGGGGGACACGGGGGATATTGAGGCCCGCCCCCCCTTTATGTTACGTTGAAGGGGTGAAAATCGCACTTGCCCAAATGACGCCCGTCCTCGGGGATGTCCGCAAGAACCTCGAGCTCCACCTGAAAACCATCGACCGCGCCCGCCGGGAAAAAGCGGACCTGCTCGTCTTTCCCGAGCTGAGCCTGACCGGCTACAAGCTCCGCGATATCGTCGAGACCGTCGCCCTCGACCCCGAGCGCGCCCGGGAATTCCGCGACCTGAAGACCTTGAGCAAAGACATCGGCTTGGTCTTCGGCTTCGTCGAGGAGCGCCCCTCGGAGAAGGGGATGTTTTACAACGCGGCCGCGTTCCTTGCGGGCGGCCGCATCCTCCACGTCCACCGCAAGGTGTTCCTTCCCACGTTCGGGATGTTCGAAGAGATGAAGTTCTTCGCTCCGGGGCGGAACTTCCGGACCTTCGACACCCCCTGGGGGAAGATGGGCCTCATGATCTGCCGGGATTTCCTCCACATCAGCGCCCATTATCTCCTGTTCGCCGGCGGGGCGGAGACGACTCTGACCATCAGCGCCGCGCCCGGCCGCGGCTTGTCCGAGCACGAGGGCTTCACGTCGAGCCGCATGTGGGAGCTCATGGGCGAGTCTATGGGTCGCTTCGCCCAGGCCTTCGTCGTCTATTGCAACCGGGTCGGCTTCGAGGACGGCGTCGCCTTTGCCGGCGGATCGTTCGTTTATACCCCGATGGGCGAGAGCGCGGGCCGGGCCGCCTACCTGGAGCCCGCGCTCTTTGTCCGCGACATCGATCTCCGCGACGTCCGCAAGGCGCGCAAGGCCTGGCCCTTCAAGCGCGACGACCGGCCCGAGGTGACGCTCGCCGCGCTGGAAAGGATCGTCCATGGCTATGACGCTTAACGGGCCCTTCACCATCCGGGTCCTGACGGCCTTCATCCGCGAAGAGCTGGCCAAGGCGGGCTTTTCCAAGGCCGTCCTGGGACTGAGCGGAGGCCTCGATTCCGCGGTATGCGCGGGCCTCGCCGCCCGGGCCCTGGGCCCGAAGAGCGTCCTCGCCCTGATCATGCCCTATGGGACGAGCTTCAGCGCCGACATGGACGATGCCCGCGAAGCCGCCCGCGCCTTCAAGATCCGGTCCTTGGTCATCGACATCGCGCCCATGGTGGACGCCTACTTCGCCGCCTTTCCCGCAGGGCGGAGCGGCTGGCTCCGGAAGAGCGACCATGGCCGCTCCACAGGGCGGAGCAGCATGCGCCTCGGGCGCGACGACGGCGGCTCCGCCGGCCGCGTCCGGATCGGGAACAAAATGGCCCGGGAGCGGATGTCCATCCTTTACGACGTCTCGGCCCGCGAGAAAGCGCTCATCCTCGGGACGAGCAACAAGACCGAGTTGCTGATCGGCTACGGGACGATTCACGGCGACATGGCCTGCGCCATCAACCCGCTGGGCGACCTCTACAAGACCCAGGTCCGGCAGCTCGCCGCGGAGCTCGGCGTCCCCGCGAAGATCCGGGCGAAGCAGCCGACCGCGGGCCTTTGGGCGGGGCAGACCGACGAGGGCGAGCTCGGGCTGACGTACGCCGAGATCGACAAGATCCTCTATGCGCTCGTCGACGAGCGGGAATCGCGAGCCGAGGTCATCGCCGGCGGGTTCAAGAAGAAAGCCGTGGACATGATCGTCGCCCGGATGAAGGCCTCGGAGTTCAAGCGGCAGATGCCGCCCGTCGCCAAGATCTCCTCGCGGACCATCGGCCACGATTTCCTGTATCCGTACGATTGGGACAAGTGAGTCCCGTGAGCGGCACGCTCTACATCGTCGCGACCCCCATCGGCAACCTCGAGGACATCACGCTTCGGGCCCTGCGCGTGCTGAAAGAGGTCGCGGCCATCGCCTGCGAAGACACCCGCCAGACGGTGAAGCTCCTGAACAAGTTCGAATTCCGCAAGGAGCTCATCAGCTATTTCCAGCCCCAGGAAGCGCGCAGAATACCCCTCATCCTCGATATCCTCAAGAAGGGAAAGGACGTGGCCCTGGTCTCCGATTCCGGGACCCCCGGCATCTCGGACCCTGGATTCCGCCTGGTCCGCGAGGCTCTCCGCGAAGGGATCGGGGTCGTTCCCGTCCCCGGCCCCAGCGCCGCGGTGACCGCCCTCTGCGCATCGGGGCTGTCCACGCATCGCTTCCTGTTCGCCGGCTTCCCGCCGCCTAAAAAAGAGGCCCAACGAAAAACCCTGCTGGCGCTCAAAGACGAATCCGCGACGCTGGTATTCTATCTCCCCGCGCGAAAGGCGGCGGAGTTCCTGAGAGCGATCCTGGAGACGCTTGGCAGCCGGGACATTGTCATCGCCAGGGAGATCACGAAGATACACGAGGAATTTCTCAGGGGAAAGGCCGGAGAAGTCCTGAAATCCATTGATAACAAAGTCTTAAAGGGAGAAATAACAGTTCTCGTCTCGGGAAAAGAAAAATAGCTATATAAAAAATTTTACATATACTTGACAATATTATGCTAATATATTATATTGATATCGTTAGTAAACTTATGGCTCATGGAGGATAAATATGGCAATCATCAGATGGGATCCTTTCAGGGACGTCGTCACCCTGCGCGAAAGAATGAACCGGATGTTCGAAGACGTGTTTTCCGGCCGGGCCGAGGAAGGCAAGGAGCTGACGACCAGCACTTGGGCGCCGTCCGTCGACATCTTCGAGACCGAGAAGGAGCTCGTCCTGACGGCCGAGATCCCCGGGATCGACGAGAAAGATGTCGAGATCAAGATCGAGGACAACACCTTGAGCCTCAAGGGCGAGCGGAAGTTCGAGAAGGAAACGAAAGAAGAGAACTACCACCGCATCGAGCGCTCGTACGGGTCGTTCTATCGGGCCTTCACCCTCCCGAACTCCATCGATCCGGATAGGATCCAGGCCACGCACGAGAACGGCGTCCTGAAGATCACGATGCCCAAGAGAGACGAGCTCCAGCCGCGCAAGGTCAAGATCCTCAAGGCCGGCGCTTCCGACAAGCCCAAGAAATAACCCCCCCCTGACTCGCACGCCCTCGGCTCCGAGCGGAGCCGGGGGCATTTTTTTGTCCGGCGAAAATCCGCCGCTCATGCCTGGGCGACGGTGACGGCCCGGACCTCTTTCGCGCCCGCCCGCTTCAGGACCGAGGCGCACTCCCCGAGCGTGGATCCCGTCGTGAAGACGTCGTCGACGAGAAGCACCACGCACCCACGGAGCCGCGCGGGACGGGGCGCCGCATAGGCCCCGCGTACGTTGGCCTTGCGGTCGTCCCGTTCGAGCGAGGTCTGGGGAACGATGTTTCGAACCTTGCGGAGCAGGCCGGGGGCGACGGGCAGCCCCTTCAGGCGGCCGATCTCCCGGGCCAGGACGCGCGCCTGGTCGAACCCCCGCTCGCGCCGGCGACGCGGGTGGAGAGGCACGGGCACGATGACGTCGACATCCCGCCACAGAGCGTCCTCCTCCTTCGTGGCCTCGACGACGAACCGGCCGAGGGGCTTCCCCAGGGACCGGTAGGAACGGTATTTGAACAGGAGCAGGGCTTCCTTCAGCTCTCCCCGGTAGCGGCCGCCCGACCGGTGCCGGCCATAAGGGGGGCGCGTGTCCAGGCAGGCGGCGCAGGGATGCGGTCCGCCTTCGCCGTCGAAAAAGCGGCCGCAGCAGACGCAGGCCGACGCGGGCTCGGGGACGATCTTGGCCAGGCAGACCGCGCACAGCACGCGCTCGCCGGGCCGTTCGAGGAGCGTTCCGCAAATCTTGCAGAACGAGGGGAAGAAAGCCAGCTCGAGCAGCTTCGCCCCCCGACGGAAGGCGCTTCGAGCGGACCGGGTCAGACCGTTTCGGACTCCGATTTTTGCTGGCATTCGATGCAGAGCGGCGTCCAGGGCAGGGCGTTCAGCCGCTTCTTGCCGATCTCCTTTTGGCACATCTGGCAGTATCCGAAATCCTTGGATTCGATGCGCTTGAGGGCGGCGTCGATCTGGAACAGCTGGTCGCGCTCGGCGTCGGACAGGCTGAGGAGGAATTCCTTGGTGTAGGAGCTTTCGGCCTTGTCGACCACGTCCTGGGCGATGTCGGTCTCGACGTCGCGGCTCTCGTTGCTGAGCGTGCTGAGCTTGAGGACGATCTCGTTGCGGCGGGCCTGGAGCTTCTTCTTGTAGACGTCGAGCTCTTTCTTGAGCATGGGCTTGGGAGCGGTTCCGTTTTTATTTGGC
>Ga0182019_10000692_pt1 | contig 16576 bp, 16 predicted proteins | sample 812E2MmetaG_FD_120483 | JGI IMG/M metagenome (GOLD analysis project Ga0182019, IMG submission 120483) | Permafrost microbial communities from Stordalen Mire, Sweden - 812E2M metaG | ecosystem: Environmental > Terrestrial > Soil > Wetlands > Permafrost | place: Sweden: Stordalen | collected...
GATGTTCGCTGCGATGATGAGAGAATATGCAGAGAGAGAACATAATAGATCATTGCATCAATGAACTGAACATCATTAGGACCATTGAAGGTTCAATGGATGAATGATGATGAGAGAATATGCAGAGAGATCATTGCATCAATGAACAGAACATAATAGATCATTGTATTAATGAATAGAACATATTGCATTAATGAACAGAACATAATAGATCATTGCATCAATGAACTGAACATCATAGGACCATTGAAGCTTCAATGGATGAATGATGATGAGAGAATATGCAGAACATAACAGATCATTGTATTAATGAATAGAACATCATAGGACCATTGTATTAATGAACTGAACATAATAGATCATTGTATTAATGAATAGAACATAACAGATCATTGCATCAATGAACAGGCTAGCAAGCTCGCCGTGCTGGCGAAGCCCCGAAGGCTTCTATAGGTTGGTTTTGTGTGCGTTAGCACGGCGAGCTTGCGAGCCTTTGGGCGAAGTGAAAAAGAATTGTCGGGGGGTGGCATGCTAATTGCGGAGCATCTAACACATATTTTCGGCGCAGCACAGATTATCCGCATTTATCCGAAGAAATGCCCCAACTCCTGTCAATTCGGCAGCATTTTTTTTGAAGCAGCAGCTTTAGCGCAAGTGGTTTTGGTTCCAGAAGTCGTTAGAGGACATTGGATCAAGGTCACGAAAGCAATCTGATGGTTTAGCGATCCACAGACGGGCAATAGGTTGACCCTCAAAGAACACAACGCCTTCCGAAAACCTATGTTCAGTATATGTTTTGTTCATGTCTATTTTGGTACGGATCTCATCCAGAGAAAATGCTTTACATATTTCCCGGTCATTTAGTTCGGGGATCCATTTATATGCAGTTCTTCCATCAGCCCAACTCACTCTAACAGGTATAGCGTTAGCATAGCGAGTTTGCGAGTATATATTATTTGACATTATTTATTTCCTTATTTATTTCCTTATTAAGATCACCATTTTGTCAAACCATCATAGCCCCAATCGACGAATCCAGAATGATGATGAGCAGAGAGACCGAGGCTAGTAGAGGACAGGTCATAATAAGTAGGACCAATAGGGCGAGAGGCAGCCAAGGCAAGACAGACGGCATAGTCGCAATGTCTCTGTCCTGTAGAAGTTCTAGTTCTGGGGATGTCGATTTTAATGGCATCTTGAGTAGATGATCTTCGGATCAAACCCAAGTCAGCTAACAGGTCAGGGTCATTTGGCAGACTGACTTTACCTTCTTGCATTAATGCTTTTAAATTGTCGAACTGCATAACCTTACTGGTCGATGTAGCATTTTCGATCATTAGTTGAAGACCTTTATTGATCGCAATGTCTCGTAAGGCATCAGAGGCAAACTGATCTGACCACGCAGAAGATAGCCAATATTGACCGCAATAAGTTTTTACCTCGCCGAAGACTTGGTTTAGGCTAAGCGGATTTTTAGAGGTTCCTCGCCATTGTTTAATAAAACAGACATCAATACCGCCGGAAGGGTACAGTCTGGCAATAAGCAGGGCGAAGACATCGGCACGAGTAGCTGCATCAATAGCAGCGACATATCTACCGCCAGCTTCTGGAGGAATTTCCAACGGACCATCTAGTCGAGTACATTTTTTCAGAAAGTCAGTTTCGAACATACCTTGAGTACGTTCAATAAATTGAGCCATAATATCTGACTGGTAAGCAATAGGGTCTTGTTCTTTAATACCATTACAGAACTCATCAGTAAATTCATTAGGGTTCATGACTTGTGCACGTGCACAGCAGACAACAATATTTTTATTAGGCTTACCAAAATGTTCATTATACAAATTAAACACGGCACCTTTTCTTGTCCAAGGAGAGCCGATCGAAAAAATAGCAGCGCTTCTATATTTGGGGTTATTAGTTGATCTTAGGCGAGCCATACAGGCAGAGACGGTATCCTCGTAATTAACGGCAGATTCAGATGCATTAGATTCCCACCTAGGCGCCTCATCTAATAGTAGTCCTGCGAGCCAAGTTCCGCCAACGGTACTTCCTTTTTTCATTGCGGCGACTGCTTCTATTTTGACAGACATGCCTGATGGGTGGCGCAGGGTAATACTATTTTTGTCTTCATGTTCAAATAATGTTTGCAGTACTCTTGAGTGATGAACATAGGACTTAATATAATTAACGGCATAGACAGCTTGGGCTTGTTTAATATTAACAATATAGACAGAGACTTGTTCGCCTCCTCGTAAAGACTCCAGATCCACGGTTTGGGTAGCATATACAGCACGAGCGGCTGATATTAGGGTTTTACCGCATCTAACTCCACAAATGATCATAAATGTTTTAGGAGCTGGTAGAATTTTATTTTTCCATTTAGGGAAACCAAAAGCCTCTATAACATCAGGGTGGTTAGCTAATTCTTCTAATGGTTTGCCATCAGTAATGCGAGCAATAGCTCTTTGAACGGGGGTGGCTGGTAGATTAAAACCATCTGGATGAGTTAGTAGAGTTTCGAAGTCCTTAAATAGTTCTTTCTTTAATTCGGCTACATCTTCATCGTCTTTCTGGCAATCTATTATTCTTTGCTTATATAATTTTGTATTTGTTTCAGACTTTTTATTCAGACAATTTCTACAATGTCTTTTCAAACCGTCGTAGTTTAGACCCCAAATGTCTTGGACTCGGTAGAGGGTCATATTTTCTACGTCTTTATTAATTAATTTAATATTTTTATTGCTACAAATTTTACAAGTATTTTTTGCGGACATGCAGGAATGTGTTAATATTAGTATTTTTTGACAACATGATCTTAAATTAACATATTATTAAATAAGGTTTTCATGAATTTTTCATCTGTCCAAAATTATCCACAGCATAACATTAGGTTTCAGCACGGGCTCATAAGGTCCAAGGTGGGATCTTTCCATATGATCAAGGATGAAGAGGGCAAATTACACCAGATAATGATCCAAGACAAGGCTCGATTTTCAAAGACGCCTACGGTAATATACTGTTCTCATTGCAGAGAGGCTTGGAAGACCTATCCGGAATGTGTAGTTGCGCATGATCAAAAGCAATTAGCACAAGAGGTGCATGTTTATTTTTGGAAAGGCAAATTGAAATTAGAAGACGGATCAGAAACTATTATTCTCTTATCAACTGACGAGACATAACTCTTATGGCTAAGAAGACTCCAGTATCCACTACACCATACACAACGGTACATCAAGCACCGCCAAACACACCCAGTTCATCTGGGATGTCCAATTTAGATCAGGTATTCCCCCCATTACAACCATCCACAGATGATCCAGCTTTCCTACCTTATACGGATCCATTAGCACAAGCCAAATTACAAAAGCAATTAGCACAAGTTATTTATAGGGAAATACCATCAACAACTATTTCTACTTCTTGGACGGTTCCTGAAATTAGAATGGCATTGCAAGAGTTAGTGGCAGGTATGTTTGACATGCCCGCTCAATTAGTAGATGCTATTGTAGGTGATGATCGTGTACAAGCGACTATGAATAGTAGATTGGCGGGTATTTTAGGAGCCAAAATACAACACAAATTACCACCAGATTTACAAGACGATCCCAAAGCTAAAAATTGTTTAAAGGCATGGAAGAAGTCATGGCGGGTTATTGCTGCCGAGCCCGTTTTAACAGGTTTATTAAGATGGACTATTATGTTAGGCACAGGTTTAGCACAAATTTTATGGGACACTAATTCAGAATTATGGGTTCCTCATCTCATGCCATTACATCCTCGCTTTACCTATTACCATTGGATGAAACGAAAGCTAATGTTAATAACATTAGACGGACAGACACCAATGATTGCTGGTGATGGAAAGTTTGTTATTCATGCACCACATGGAGAATATTTAGGCTGGATGCAATCCAGTGTTAGAGCATTAGCACAACCATGGATTATTAGACAATTTGCCAGACGTGACTGGGCAAGGTGGTCAGAAAAATATGGTTTATTAACCATATTAGCTGAAACACCCGCTGGTGCAGATCCTATAATGATTAACTTATTTAAGCAGCAATTAGCGGCATTAGGACAAGAGCCAATTATTCAAGTACCAAAAGGTGTGGATGCACAAAATAGTTTTGGTTTAAAGTTTTTAGAGGCTACACAAGTTGGGTTCGAAGGTTTCCGACAATTAATAGAAGAATGCGACATGGCTATTACCTTAGCCTTATGCGGACAGAATTTAACAACACAAGTTGGTAAAGAAGGTTCTTTTGCAGCTGCAAGAATACATGCAGACGTTAAGCAGCAATTATTAGAGTCTGATGCTCGTTCATTGGAGCAGACTATTTACCAACAAATAGCTCGACCATTTGCTTTATTTAATTTTGACAACGCAGACTTTGCTCCAATTACTACATTTGATGTAACGCCTCCAGAAGACAATCTGACTATTGCAGAAACGATGGACAAATTAGGAGATGCAACTATTAAGTTAGGTAAGGCAGGAATAGGAATAGATGTGGATCATTTAGCTAAACTAATGAAACAATTAGGTATTCCATTAGATGTAGATGATCTAATAAAGATTGATCCAATTGTTTCGGGAGGGTTAGGTTAATGGCGCAAGAGACAAAAGCTTTTAGACAAGAAATAGTTTCGGGAGAAATATTAGCTATTGATCCTAAATACATTTCTCAAGAAATGCCTATTAGGCAACCTGCTCCTACATCTCAACAAAACAAAATAGCTATTGTAGATATTCAGGGATGTTTAGAACATCATTCTAATTTTATGTTCGACTCTTACGAAGACATTTTAGCTCGCACACATGAAGCTTTTTGTAACTCTTCTGTTGCTGCCGTTATTCTTAAGATTGATTCGCCCGGAGGAGATGCCAGTTCTTGTATTGAGACGTATAATGCTTTACATAAGATGTCACAAAAGTACAATAAACCTTTATATGCGTACGTTAATGAGATGGCAGCATCTGCTGCTTATGCATTAGCATGTGCTGCAGAAGAGATTTGGACGCCACCATCTGGTGTATTAGGAAGTATTGGCGTTATTGCTACTATGGTTGATCGTACAGAACATAATAAACAAAAAGGTATTAAAGTTCAGTTGATCACATCTGGTACTCATAAGGCAGATGGACATCCTGATCAAGAGATGTCAGATTCTGCTATACAAGAACAACAACATAAGGTAGATGTATTAGCTCAGCAATTCTTTGCAGTGGTGGCAGAATCCAGACATTTGTCGATTGGTAAAATACAAAAGTTAAATGCTGCCACTTATTTAGGACAAGAGGCAGTTAATAACCAATTAGCCGATGGTGTGGCTAGTTGGAATGAGTTTGTTAAATTAATTAAATTAAATCTTGACAGCTCCCAACAAATTTCACATATTAATAAAGATAATAAGAATAACCTTTCCCAATCATTGGTTAATTCAATTTCTTTAGAGAAGGATCTAGAAATGAAATTAGTATACACACAAGCATTAGCAGCCGTCAAAGATGCCAAGACCGAAGCAGAAAAGGCAAAGGCGTTAGCTGCACTGGAAAAACTACTTACCTCTAAGAAAAGCAAGTCCAAGAAAATGGATGACGCCGAAGATGAGGAAGACTCTGAGGACGAAGAGGACGAGGAAGATTCAGAAGATGAGGAAGACTCTGAGGACGAAGAGGACGAGGAAGATTCAGAAGACAAAGACGACGACAAAGACAAAGACGACGATGAAGATGATGACGACTCTAAAGACACCACCTCCACAGGCGCCGATGATGACAAAGAGGAAGAGAAGGCTTTACTACATAGTAAAACCGGGCTCTATACTTATGATCGTCTCTATCGTTTAGTTAAGCAAGTAACCAAGAAGACTAATGTACGAGAAGCTTTCGGTGCGTTATCTGCTATTCAGAATAAGATTGCAGCATCTGAAAAGGTAGCTCAAAAAGTTGCCAAATTGGAAAACGAATCTCAAAAGGCAAAGGTAGATGACATGCTCAGTAAGGCTCGTCGAGCTGGCAAGTTGACCAAGACCACGGCAGCTTCTTTAAGAGTAAAGGGCATGAAAGATGTACGTTGGCTCAAAGGTTATTTAGCAACTCTTCCTGCTTTAGTTTCTACTTTAGATGATGGTGTTAAACTTTCAGCAGAACAGATTGCCGCTGATCCACTAAGTGCATTAACGCTCGACCAACGCAAGATGGTAGAGATGGGTGCACAATTATCGGGTAAGAGTTTAGCCGATGAAGCCAAGGCAATTTTACAAACTCTTAACAAAGAAACTCCCAAGTTTTAAGAAGGATTATTATTATGGCGAATACAAGTAAAAGCGTAAAACAGGGTCGTGTTGGTGGATCAGGTAATTATTTTCCACCTATGATTTCTGTAGGTCTAACAGCATCAGCCCAAGTTTATGGTGGGTCTATTGCAGGCGTCTATCCAACATCAGGTTACGGCATTGCAGGATCATCTTTTGACGGCTATACCAAAATTATAGGTGTCTGGTCCAAAGATGTAACTGCTGCCAGTACAGACGGTTATACCGTAGCTGACATTGAGATCGGAACTTTCGAATTTACTAATGACACAGGTTCAGCTTGTCGCATTGTAGATTTCGGAAAACTATGTTATGCGGTTGATGATCAGACAGTTTCAAGATCATCCAGCGGTTTAACAAAACCTCCAGTAGGAATGATTGTTGGAATTAATCCAATTAATTTAAAGGTACAGGTTGTTGTGGGAGCATCTGCTCTACCAAGCAATTACTAATAAGGACATACGACAATGCAGATCACTACAAGTAATCTCAGTTTCTTCTTTTCACAAATGAATAACCAATTCTGGACAGCCTATACTACGTCCCCTATTTGGCACGACAAGGTTGCTCAAGTTATTCCTAGCTCTACAGATCAAAATGTATATGGCTGGGTAGGGCAATTAGACAAGGTTAGAGAATGGATTGGTCCTCGTGTTGAACATAACCCCGCCCCACAAACTTATATTCTAGCTAACAAGCTTTTTGAATTAACAGAATCTGTGGATAGAATTAAGTTAGAGAACGATCAATATGGTATTTATAAGCCAATGGTTGAATTTATGGCAATGAATATTAAAAAGTGGCCAGATCAACAGCTCAGAGACCTACTTAATAACATCGGTGCACAAACTGGTTCTCTACAAAACGGTTTAGACGGTAACCCTCACTGGTATGCCAGTCATCCTATTGATCTTTATGATGCTTCCAAAGGAACGTATTGTAATGATTTCGGGACTGCCGGAGTTGTTGTTAACGGTGTGACAGTCGGTGGTGCATTTAGCCCAACAGCTTATACCACTCTACGTCAGGAAATGATGAGCCGCAGAGGCGAAAATAACGAATCATTAGGAATTAACCCCAATTTGGTTCTTAACCCTCCTCAGTTAGAAACTGCCGTTAAGACAATTTTACATGCAGATTTCTTTGCTCCTCAGACTTATTTGCCATCAAGCGTAGGCACATCAGTTGGTCCCATGCAGAACATGTTAGTAGGTACGGCAGAAATGCTAACAAGCCATGAATTATTTGGCTATCCTACTACTTGGTATTTGCTTGACACGACCAAGCCCATTAAGCCTTTCGTCTTTCAGTTGAGGGCAGCTCCTAATTTTGTTTACAGAATTAATCCTCAGGATCCAGTGGTCTTCAATGAACACAAATATATTTACGGATCTGAAATGCAAGGCGCAGTGGGTTGGAGTCATGCTTGGCTTTCCAGCCGATCTGGAGTCTAATTAATAAAAATGGAGATTACCGATGGTTTCGCAGTATGCTCAATTAGCTGATTTGGTTTTATACGGCATACCTGTGACAGCCATCGGTAATCTTACTACCGCTCAACAAACAGATGCTCTTATTGCAGCTTCCGCTAAAATAGATTCTTATTTGAGGGGTAGATATTCTCTACCTCTCCTAGCTTGGGGAATAGAAATTACTCAAGCTGCTTGTAAAATAGCTGCTTTTGATCTGATGAATGTTCGCGGTTATAACCCTCAATCAGGTGCTGACAATAACTTAATTAATAGGTATAATGAAACTATACTTTGGTTAAGGGACATACAGCGTCAAGCTGCGCATCCAGATGTTACGCCTACGGACATACAGACGCAATTAAAACAAGGACCAGCTGTTATTTCTGTTTCTGCATGGGCAACTAATTCAGGTTGTACTAATACTAATAGAGGTTGGTGATGGGTTTTATAGTAACAGTTAAAGATCAGAATTTAAAAGATCTAATTACTAAATTAGAAGATTTGTCTTTGTCTAAAGTTACTGCAGACTCTGCCTCTAATATTGAATACCACATAGTTCAAGAATTTGCTTCTGCTGCTGATCCTTTTGGATCTCCTTGGGAAGGTGGAATGCATTTAATTGACACGGGTTCTTTGGTAGACTCTATACAAGTTACAGGTACTCAAGAAGGTTTTCAAGTTCAATTAGATGATGTTTATGGTTTTCACCAGTCTGGAACGTCTAAAATGCCTGCTCGTCCAATATTACCATTAGATGGAGAAATACCAGATAGTTGGGATGAAGAATTAACTAATAGTTTAGAGAAATTAGTGGGAGATAAATCATAATGCCAGGAATGGTAGACATTATTTCTGCTATTAGTCAAGATGTTTCTGCTCAATTAGCAGCAGGGGGTTATTTACCCTTAACAGACGGCTATATTTTAGTGGGTTCTCAACATCTATTTGAACAGTCTTTTGCTCCAAGAATAATTTTCGTTCCCACGGTTTCAAGGTTTGCGGTAAAAGATCCGTCTTCACCTAACCCTGTCATAGGTTATCCTTCGGCAGAGCTTAAAAGAGAAAGACAACAAAGGGCTATTCATACAGAGTGGGTGAATTTTGCGGTACATGTTTGGGGAAAAACATCCGATCCTAATGTAGATTATGATTATGATGCTACACAGGTTTTATACCAAGCTATTATAATAGCTTTATATAATAAAGCAGAAGGCTGCTATAACTTAACTACTGCTGGCAATTGGACATCAAGTAAGTCATCTGCCACACAATTGATTAGAACTGGTCAAGAGTTTGTTTTTGGTTTAGAGATTGCAACGCCAGTATTAGATCAATTACTACCATATGCTCCTTCTGATGTTCACGGTTATGCAGGGATCAATTTAATTTCAAATGGTAACATCATCGATCATATTGATGGATATGTTAGCATATAAGAAGAGGTATTTATTATGACGACCAATATTGGCGAAGTAGAAATTAACATCGTAGATGGAATTGGTGCGGCAGTTGTTGTTCCACTCTCGTCTGTACAACTGGTTATTGGTACTGCAACGGAAGGTACTCCTGGGCAAGTTGTTGCAAGCAAATCTACCACTGCCATTACCAATGCTTTTGGTTCTGGTCAGTTGGTCGAATATTGTTGCAACGCTATTGCAGCAGGCGGAACTGTCTTAGCCATGCGTGCTGCAGATTTGGTTAATGGTTATGTCAATAATGATGGCTATGGTGATCATGGTGTAGCGACTAGTTTAACTGTTTCAGCAGCTTCAAATACTAATTTACTTCCTATTACTATTACAACTTCTACTGCTCATGGACTGCATACAGGTCAAATTGTAGCTATTCAAAATGTTAATGGTCAGACTAATGCTAATGGTTATTTTGTTATTACTAAAACAGGAACTAATACCTTTACTATTCCTACATTAGGAGATGGAACACATGCTTATACTTCTGGTGGAACGGTTAGTACAACTGGTGTTTTCTGTAATCCTGTTTTGCCTTCTAGTCCGTCTCTACCAGGATTAGGAACTTTTACGCAATCTACTTCTGTTGTTGATCGTGCAGTTTTACAAATTACTTTAGGATCATTACATGGTGCTTTTGATGATTATAATGTTTGTTTAGCTATTGTCAATGATGGTAATGGTGGATCTGGAACTACGGTTGGGACTAACGGTATTCAATATAGATTAAGTTTAGATGCAGGTAGAACTTTTGGACCAGTTACCGCTCTTAGATCAGCCTCTTCTATTTCACTAACAGGCACAGGAATTACCTTAGGCTTGCGCGGCAATTTATTCACAGGCGATGTTTATATTTTCAGTACGACAGGTATGACTACATTAGCCTCTAATGCGGCGCCTAATCATGGTGTTGCAGAATGTCTATTAGCAGCTGCAGCATCTCCTTATGCTATTACTGGCTGGGGTAGCACACATATATTAGGTCAGTGGGATGCGGCAGATATTGCCACATTAACCGAGGACACAACTGGAACGGTAGATACTCTTCCAACACAATATGTATTTACTCGTGCCATGATCTCTTCCGAAGATGCATCTCCTCCAGTTATTTGGGGGGGAACAGGTGAAACAGAAACACATTGGGCATCTGCTGCAATAACAGGCTTAGTTAATGCTTTTTCTCAACTATCTGCTAAGCGTGGATGTGTTGGGGCAGGTTTTTTTAATATTGCAGGTAATAACCCAACGGCTATGATCTCATCTAGGATGAGGCGTCCGGGTATGTGGGCTCAAGCAGTTAGGGAATTACTTATTCCTCCACAGAGACATTCAGGGCGTGTTAAGGATGGTCCATTAGGTTCTATTATTTTAGATCCTGCTAATGATGGTATGGATGGTTTTATTTACCATGATGAACGCATTAGTCCAATGTTAGATGCGGCTCGTTTCTGTTCATTTCGAACAAGATTGGGTCGTCAAGGAATGTTCGTGGCTAATCCCAACTTAATGTCTCCTGCTGGAAGTTTATTTAGCATATTACCATTAGGTAATGTAATGGATGTAGCATGTACGATCGTACATCAAGTTGGTGAATATGAGATTAATGACGATTTGAGACTTAATTTAAATGGTACATTAGTAGAGAAGGACGCAGTTGTTCTAGAAGGTCAATTTACGCAAGCTCTTAATGACCAAATGTTAGCAACATCTATGATCTCAGGAGACAGCGCTGCCGTTGACAGAACAACTAATGTGGCTACTACTCATGAGGTGGATGTCACGGTTAATATTACTGCTCGTGGTTACATTCTTTCAGAAACAATAACTTTAGGCTTCTCAACGCCTCAATCGAGCTAATCTAATAAGGACTAAATATTATGACTGTACTACAATACCCAAGAATTAATGGAAGCAAGCATTCTTATGTTTCTATTGAAATGAAACTGGCTGGACAGATTTTTATTGGCTTCAAGTCTTTAAATTACAAAAGAACTAGAGAACGTTCGATGGTTTATGGAACTAATACAGATCCAATAGCCAAGACTAAAGGTACCAATTCATATGATGCAGATTGTGAAATTTATTTAGCAGAGTTTAACCAATTTCAAAAACAATTACAAGCATTAGGAACAGGTTATGGCGATCAGTTTTTTACCGTAGACGTTACTTATTCTACTAATGGTTTTGACATGATCCATGATCAAATATTAGGTTGTACTTTGGATAGTACAGAAGCTTCTAATTCGCAAGGCAATGATGCCTTAACTCGTAAATTTACTCTTAAACCTATTAAGATTATATTTAATGAAATAGATGACAATGATTCGCCTCTAGTAGGAACTGGTTAATTGCAATTTGACAGTGAACTAATAATTAAACATATTATTATATAATTTATCCGTGCTGACTGGCACCGGGAGCTGATCGTGGGACGCCACATCTTCAGCTCACTTTTTCACCTTTTGCAGCCGAAGGCTAAGAAGCCTTCGGGGCTTCGCCAGGAGATGTCATGATCAGCCAAGAACAAATAGCCGCATTAGAATTAGAACACAAAGTTATTGCACACATTATAGGCAAAGACAATAAGTGGGAAATTGTATTTCGAAAACCAAAGAGGTCGGAATACAAGATGTACCGCGCCTCTGCGCATAATCCTGCCAAAGTTGCTGATGCTCAAGAAATACTATTGCGTCAGGTAATAGTTTTTCCTGCAAAAGCTGCTTTTGACGACCTATTAGATGAATACCCAGGTATTTGCGACAATAGTGCGGTTAGTGGGGCTTTATTAGAAATGATTGGAGCATCTGCAGAAGAAGAAAAAAAATAATTGAAGATTTTCTTGATGAGGATCGGGAAAATCCACAGAAATTAGCACAAGGGATGATGAAATTATTTTCGGTAAATGACGATGAAGAAACAGAGGCTTGCGCAATTTATTTAGCAGAATGCTTAATAGGGTGGCGAAAAGGCAACGATCATCAATAAGAGGAAATTTTGGCGACTGTCACTATTAAATTACAAGATGAGGTTTCTTCCTCTGCCAAATCTATTAATGCGAGCCTAAAGCAATTACAAGATTCATTGGGACAAATGAGCAACTCTACTCAAGGAGCTTCTCAAAAAATGTCTGGATTAACACAGAGTTTGTCCTCTTCTGCTGCAGGATCCGCCGAAATGTCAGGTGGATTAGCAGAGGTAGGCGCAGAGGCGACCGTGGCTACAGGCGGGTTAGATCTGGTCGTTGTTGCTGCTCTTGGTTTAGTCGCTGCCGCAGGAGCAGCCTCCGTTGCATTAGGTGAGTTAATGTCGAAAGCCATAGATGTCAATGAGGCAGCTGCACATCTTAAGACGGTTATGCAGGCATTTACAGGTGATGGACAAGGTTCTGTAGAGATGATCAATAGATTGTCTGCTGCATTACCCCAGTCCAGATCACAAATTTCGGGATTTGCAGAAGATTTAGCAAAAGCTGGATTAAGAGGGAAAGAATTAGAAAGTGCAGTGATGGCTGCGGCAGGAGCAGATGCGCTGCAATCTGGCATGGCAACTGCATTTACTGGAATAATTAAACAAATTGACCGTATGGCAGAGGGCGGCAAAAAGCTAAAATTTGACAAAATAGAAAAAGATCTACAAAATATTGGTCTGTCTGGTCCTGATGGCTTGAAAAAAGTGGCAGATGCTATGGGAATAACCGTCGAAAAGTTGAAAAAAGGATCTTATTCTGCCGATGAATTAAGAAAAGGTATTATTGGAGCAGAAACAGCTATTTCTAAAGAAGCATTAGATGAAAAAGCATTAAGCTTTGAGTCTATGTTTGCTAAATTACAAGACAGTTTGAATTCGGTTTTTAAAGATCCTGAAATAGTCGCGGCTATTATACAATTTAAGACAGCATGTAAAGACTTATTTGAAGGTGTTTTTGGTAAAGGAACTACCGCTAATACTACTTTAGCCGCCATAATTAAAGGCATTTTAGTTCCTGCTTTTCAATATGCTACTTTGGGCGTTAAATATTTACATTTAGGAATATTAATATTAATTAATTATTTTCTACTCGCAAAAGCAGCGATCAAGGCGTGGATGTCAGATGCGCAGAATATTCAAAAGCTAACAGATCTATTCAATATTCTTAAAATGTCAGTCAAAGTTTGTTTAGCTATTTTCTCTGTTGTAGGAAGTATGTTAAAAGACATGTTTTCAGATAAAGGTGGAAGCCAGCAGATTGACATCTGGACTATTTTAAAGGCTGTAGCAATTGGTGTTGGAACTGCAATTGCTACGGTTGCGCTCATTATTCTAATAGCAGTAGCTGGTTTTAAGATGTTATATGAGCAGATTTGTTTTGTGGTTGATGTTTGTGCTTTTATTATAGGCGGAATGCTTGATGTAGCCAGTTCTTTATATAATTTTACAGGATTAGTTTTGTCCATATTGGGTTGGTTAGTAAGTGCCGGTTATGATGCTGCTGCTAATTTTATTGCTGGTTTAGTTGATGGTATTTCTTCACGGGGAAGCGACTTTATTGCGTCTGTATCTAACTTAGTGCACGAGGCTATTGATGTCGTCACCTCTACTTTAGGGATTCATTCACCATCAGCTGTTATGAGAATACACGGTGAAATGACAGGATTAGGCATGGCGCAAGGCATGGACAGCTCTTCGGCTCAAGTGGCTTCTGCCGCATCTAATATGGCTAATGCCGCTATTCCTAATATGTCTGGTAAGTCATCACCACAAGATCAAGCGGGTGGTAAGTCTGGATCACACATAACTGTGGAGTCTGGTGCTGTTGTTATTAATGGCGTTGGCAGTTCTGGTCAAGCTATTGAGATGACGGAAAGTGCCTTCTCATTATTGTTAGAACGATTAGCTCTAGAAAGAGGAGTATTAGCATAATGGCTCTTTTTCCTTATGGTATTCCAAATGGTTCTGCGGCATGGGATGTGGTCGTGGTTGCTGGAGTTACATCTCCTGGAGTAGTGAAAGTTGACAAGCCAAAAAGAGAATATAAGTGGGATGCAAAATGCGGTAAGGGCACGCAAGGATCGACAACTACTTTTGTCGGAACTCCTCCAGTTAAAGTGAAAATGACATTTTCATTATGGACATTTGATCAATTTGCGGATTGGGATTCCTTTAGAGCACTCTTATTATTAGATCCTACTAAATCCTCACCTACGGCATTAGAAGTCTACCATCCTTCCTTAGCTGACCTTAATATACATTCGTTGGTGACAGAAGATGTGGGCGGGTTAGTGCATGAGGGAAAAGGTCTTTTTACTGTAGAAGTTAATTTTCTTGAATATTTCCCTGCTCCACCTACATCTGCCGTTTCCACGCCATCAACATCTAATGGTAATGCTAACCCGGCTGATCCTGTTAATCCAGATCAGACAGGTTATAATGGACAAGTTAATAGTGTAGATAGTGCTATTAATAAAATTCAAAAAGCTAATGATGCTCTCTCAAAACAAGGACAACAGCCAGCTGTCAAACCAAATACCTCGGGGGTAAGTAGTCAATGACACAAGAAGCCTGGAGTACTTTAGATAATAACCGAATTATTTCGGGCATTATTACTATTCCATATTATGGTGCCATAGTTGCCGATCTCGTCTTGGCTAATACGTCTGTGGTTTCAGATCAGCCAACTTTAATAGTTGGCAATCTAACTATTAAACTAACTGTGGTCCGTCAAGCTTCTTTTGCAGGATCTAGATCATTTCGTTTAGTAGGTGGTTATGGTGGCTGGAGGCAACACGTTTCTACTCGTTATTACCAGAACGATTCTGGTATTTTATTAAAAACTGTTGTTAATGATGCTGCTTTAGAGGTGGGTGAAAAGATGGATGTTTCTAATATAACCCAACTATTAGGAGCTCAATATGTTAGGTTTTCAGCTCCCGCTTCTCGTGTATTAGATCAACTGTCTCCTGATTGGTGGATTACTCCTGATGGAATTACTCATTTAGGTAAAAGAAATAATACTCCTATTACCTCGCCCTCTACCGTTATTACTTATTCGGGAGGAAAAGGTAAATTTGAGGTTGCAACAGAAGATTTAGCCTCTTGGCTTCCTGGTCGAACATTTATTTCCCAAAATATTACAGATCCGCAAACTATTGGATCTACTTCTATTAGTATGGACAATGAAGGTAAGGTAAGGTTAGAAGTACTTAATACACCAGCTTCTAACCCACAAGATCGTTTGTCAGATCCATTAACAGAATTAGTTATGTATAATTTTCCTAATTTATATTGTTATGGTATTTGGGAATGTTCTATAATTAATGTGTCAGACTCCATAACTGGACCATGGTCATTAGATGTTCAGCCGATTGATCCTGCCAGTCCATTACCCGGTATGGTTTCATTAACTTATTATCCATCATTACAAGGAGCCAAAGTAAAGCCCACATTAGACACTATTTGTTTAGTAGGTTTTATTAATGCAGATCCACAAAGACCATATATACATAGTTTTGATGCTAATGCGGCAGACAGAATAGACATAGGAATAGGAGAAGACATTCTACCAGTTGAAGATTCAACAAGAGTTATTGTTAGATATGGAGATTTGTCAGTTCAATTAGGCATGTTCAAAGGACCGATTACAACAGCAGATCAAACTAATCCACCAATTCCGGGGACTATTAGCAAGGTGAAAGCATGACCGTTTCTAAGTCGCAATATGAGGCAGATTTACGCGCTGGTTTATTAGCCAGTGGAGCGGTAGCTGACTGTTCGCAATTAACATTATTTGCTAATGGTATAGCTGATGCTACCTATGATGACATTTCTGGCGTTGGACCGTCTGGTTATAATGCTTATTCTGTTTCTACTGCTTCTTTTGTGCAGCCTGCTATTTCCTCTACTGTACAGATTTCGGTAGATCGTAATAGTTGGATGGCAATTAACCAAATTATATTTATTTCCACAGGTGGTTATTATTTAGTGGTTTCTACTGACACAACTTCTTTAACCACTATTTATAATATGGGCTATCCGGGTAATGCTGCACAAGGCACAACTATTATTGGAAATAAACAAGTGTGTCCGGCTGGATTAATAGGACCAACTGGATCTACAGGTAATATGGGACCTACAGGACCTACAGGTTCTACAGGTTCTACTGGACCTACCGGACCCACAGGACCAACAGGACCTACAGGAGCATCAGGTGCAAAAGGAAATACTGGGTCTACAGGTCTAACAGGTTCTACAGGACCAACAGGACCCACAGGACCTACAGGACCTACTGGCGCATCAGGCTCTATAGGACCAACAGGACCAACAGGACCTACTGGCGCA
>Ga0182019_10000694_pt1 | contig 16573 bp, 10 predicted proteins | sample 812E2MmetaG_FD_120483 | JGI IMG/M metagenome (GOLD analysis project Ga0182019, IMG submission 120483) | Permafrost microbial communities from Stordalen Mire, Sweden - 812E2M metaG | ecosystem: Environmental > Terrestrial > Soil > Wetlands > Permafrost | place: Sweden: Stordalen | collected...
AAAGTGGAGAGGCTCCCGTGACGACGCCAGGCCAGCCGCCAAATTCAGTCGCCGCTGGGGCGAGCCGAGGCCGAGGCGGATCGAGCACCGAAGGCGAGCGCACCTCAGACGTGCGTGAGCCGAGGAGCGCAGATCCAACGAAGGCATCGGCCGACCCAGAGGTGACGTATCGCCTGGCCGTCGTTCCCGGTGATGGGATCGGGCCTGAGGTGATTGCGGGCGGCCGGCGCGTGCTCGAGGCCGCAGGTCGTCTCTTCGGCTTCCGCTTCGAGTGGCACAAGGTGCTGATCGGCGGCGTGGCGATGGACGCTTACGGCGTGCCGATGCGCGACGAAGACCTGGCCGCATGCGCCGCCGCGGACGCCGTCTACTTCGGCGCGATCGGCGACCCCAAGTACGACGATCCAAAGGCCAAGGTCCGGCCCGAGCAGGCGCTGCTGGCGATGCGCAAGGGCCTCGGCTTGTACGCGAACCTTCGGCCGGTCACCGTCCAGCCGGTCCTGCGTGGCAGCTCGCCCGTCCGCGAGTCGCTGCTCGAAGGCGTCGACATGCTGATCGTGCGCGAGCTCACCGGCGGGCTCTACTTCGGCAAGCCGTCCGAGCAACGCGACACTCCCGCCGGCCGCGAAGTCGTAGACACGCTGATCTACACCGAAGGCGAGATCCGCCGCGTCGTCAAGCTGGCCTTCGAGCTGGCCCGCGGCCGCCGCAAGAAGCTGACCAGCGTTGACAAGGCCAACGTGCTCTCTTCGAGCCGGCTGTGGCGGACGATCGTCGAGGAGGTCAAGCCGGAATACCCCGACGTCACGGTCGAACATCGGCTGGTCGACGCCTGCGCGATGACGCTGATCCAGCGGCCCGCCCTGTTCGACGTCATCGTCACCGAGAACCTTTTCGGCGACATCCTCTCGGACGAGGCCAGCGTGCTGGCGGGTTCTCTGGGGATGCTGCCGTCGGCGTCGATCGGCGAGAAGCGGACCCCCTTTGGGGTTCACGGCCTGTATGAGCCGATCCACGGCTCGGCTCCGGACATTGCCGGCAAAGACGTGGCCAATCCTCTGGCCACGATCCTGTCCGGCGCGATGATGCTGCGCTGGTCGCTCGGCCGGCCTGCGGTGGCCGAGGCGATCGAAGCGGCGGTCGGCGCGGCGCTGGCCGACGGCTATCGGACTCCGGATCTCGTCGCCGCGACCGGCGAACAGCCCGGGCAGAAGAAGGTAGGGACGCAGGCCATGGCCGATGCGGTGGTGACCGCCCTCGAGGCTGGGGCCTCGCAGAAAGCCGGGGCCGGCGGCCCCGGAGAAAGGGCCGGCGCCCGATGAGCGACCGCGTGATCCTCTATGACACGACGCTGCGCGACGGCACTCAGCGCGAGGGCCTCGTCGTTTCGCTGGCCGACAAGATCAAGATCGCCCGCCGTCTGGACGATTTCGGCATGACCTACATCGAAGGCGGCTGGCCGGGCTCGAACCCCAAGGACGTCGACTTCTTCGCCGCGGCGCGGGCCATGACGTGGAAGAACGCCAAGCTGGCGGCCTTCGGGTCTACCAGGCATCGCTCCAACCGTGCGGAGACGGACCCCAACCTCATCGCGATCGTCGCCGCCGAAACGCCGGTCGTGACGATCTTCGGCAAGAGTTGGCTGCTCCACGTCCGCGACGTCCTCGGCGCCACGCCCGAGGAGAACCTGGCGATGGTCGCCGATTCGATCGCCTTCCCGCGCGCCGCCGGCCGCGAGATGGTCTACGACGCCGAGCACTACTTCGACGGCTACAAGGATGATTCCGCCTACGCCCTGGCCACCCTTCGGGCGGCGCGGGATTCGGGGGCGGGCACGCTCGTCATGTGCGACACCAACGGCGGGACATTGAGCGACGAGCTCGTCGCCATTGTCCGAGCCAGCATCGCAGCCCTGGCCGCCGACGGCGCCCCGGAAGTGGTCTGGGGAATCCACTGCCACAACGACGCGGAGCTGGCCGTTGCCAATTCCCTGGCCGCAGTCGCCAACGGCGTCCGCCACGTTCAGGGCACGATCAACGGCTACGGCGAGCGCTGCGGCAACGCCAACCTGGTGAGCATCCTCGCCGACCTCGAGCTCAAGACAAAGTACGAGCCCGTCCCGTCGGGCCGATTGAGCGAGCTGACGGAGATGGCCCGCTACGTCGCCGAGATCGTCAACATCGCCCCCGACGACCATCAGCCTTACGTCGGCCGATCCGCGTTCGCCCACAAGGGCGGCGTCCACGGCGCCGCGACCGCCCGCTCCGCCAACGCCTATCAGCACGTGGATCCGAGCGTTGTCGGCAACGTCACGCGCCTGGTGGTTAGTGAGCTGGGCGGCAAGGCCAACACGCAGCTTCGAGCCGAGCAGCTCGGCCAGCAGCTCGACGGCGTGGATCCCAAGGCGCTCAGCCAGCTGATCAAGCAGCTCGAGGCCGAGGGCCTCGCCTTCGAAGGCGCGGAGGCGTCGTTCGAACTGCTGGTGAAGCGCCACAAGGCCAGCTACGAGAGCCCCTTCACGCTGTGCGACTACACGGTCTTGGTAGAGCAGCGCGGCGGCGCCGAACTGCTCGCCGAGGCGACCGTGAAGGTCGAGGTTGCGGGCGAGGTGCTCCACACCGCCGCCGACGGCAACGGCCCTGTGAACGCGCTGGATACCGCTCTCCGCAAGGCGCTCGGCGCCTTCTACCCGCAGCTCGACGCCGTCCATCTGGTCGACTACAAGGTCCGCATCCTCGACAGCCTCGAGGCCACCGGTGCCCAGACGCGCGTCATCATCGACTCGTCCAACGGCGTCCTGGAATGGTCGACGATGGGCAGCGGCACGAACATAATCGCGGCCTCGTGCCAGGCCCTGTGCGACTCGCTCGAGTTCGCGATCTGGAAAACGGGTGCGGAAGTCAGGCGGCGCGATGAGCGCCATTTCACGACGACCGCACAGGCCAACGGGTCTGCGAACGCCCCTCGGGCCAGTCGCCCGGAATAGCCGACGGAGGATTCGATGGCATCGCCAGCGTCGGGAACTCGATCCGAGTCGGACCCTGCCATCGGGCGGCCGCGGGTCGCGTTCCAGGGCGAGCCCGGAGCCTTCAGCGAGGAAGGCGTTCTATCCGCGTTCGCCTCGCCTGTGGCGGTCGCGCTCCCGACATGGCGGGCCGTCTTCGAGGCCATCCATACCGGATCGGTGGACGCGGGCGTCGTCCCGATCGAGCGTTCTCAGGGCGGCAGCGTCCGCGAGATCTACGACCTGCTCTTCGAGTTCGACGAGATCAAGATCGAGGCGGAAGTCTCGGTGCCGGTCCACCTGGCACTGCTGGCCCTGCCCGGCCAGACCCTTGGCCAGATCGAGCGCGTCTACAGCATCGCCCAGGCCCTGGATCAGGCGGACGCCTTTCTGCGCGCGCGGCCGTGGCAGGTCATGACCAGCTACAACACCGCCGGCGCGGCCAAGGCGATCGCCGACAAGTCCGAGATGGGCGCGGCCGCGGTCGCGTCCGCTCGTGTTGCGCCGCTTTATGGGCTGGAGGTCCTGGCCGAGGATATCCAGACCGGTGCCGCCAACCGGACCCGCTTCGTCGTCCTCGCCCGCGAACCGCTGCCGTGTGAGTGGCTCACGTCGGCGATGGTCAACGGACCGATGAAGACGACCCTTGTCTGGGCGGTCCGCAACGTTCCGGGCAGCTTGTATCGCTGCCTCGGCTGTTTCGCCGAACGCAAGATCAACCTTTCGCGCCTGGAGTCCAGGCCGAGTCGCGGAGTGCGCTGGGAGTACGTCTTCTGGGCGGACATGGACTCGGAGCCCGGCTCGCCCGAATGCGCCGCGGCGCTGGCCGCTCTGCTGCGTGAAGCCGTGATGGTCAGGGTCGCCGGCGTCTACCACCGAGCCGCCGAGGAGTAGAGGGCCGCGAGGCTGCGCCGCCGCGCCGGCCGCTCGTGCCGGCCGCTCGTGCCGGCCGCTCGCCGCGCGGCCGCGCGACACCCGCGCCCGCCGCTCAAACGGGCTTGCGTATCGCGTCTCGCCTCGTCCGCTGCAGCGAGAAGATATGACGCACGATCTTGTCTTGAGCGATCTCGGAGATCGAGACGAAGTGCACCGCGACCAGCGTTACCGGCCCCTTGGGGACGCCTTTCGGTTTGGGGCGGCCGTCGCGTCCCTCGACGAGCGTCTCGACCCTGATCACCGAGGCTCCGGCTTCGACCGCGTCTGATCCCAGCGCGACTTCGAGCTCGATCTCGTCGCCAACATCGATCGTGGCCTCACCAGGCTTGACAACGAACTGGATGCCGCCGGCGCTGATGTTGCGTGTCGTCCCGCTTCCCGCCAGGCCTGCGCTCCCGGTCTCGCTCTGGCTGCTGACCGTGTACTCGACCGGACATTGGGCGTCCAGGCGGAGGTGAGCTCGCCGCTGGACGAGGTGCAGGTCGCTCGGCCACTCGACCGAGAAAAGGCGCGAGCGGCTGGCACCGAGGTGGCTCAAGAATGTCGAGGCCGCCACGATGGCCGCCCCTTCCCGTTTGACGGTCAGGACGAGCGGCTGGTCCGGGCGGATCTTCTCGAGAGCCGAGTCCGGTTCGACCATGCCCAGCCACAGTGTTGTCGGCATCACGTTGACCACGACGGCGCGCAGCCCGACCACCTTCCCGCCGAGCTCGACCTCGACGAGAACTTGATCGTGAACGGCCGGCCTCTTGTCGGTTTCGATCTTGATCTCCAGGACTGCTTCGTCTGGACGCCCGCTGCCGCGAAGGCGAGACGCGCCGGTCGGAACCCGGCCGGTTGCAAGGCGCGAACGACCCACAGGAGCCGGGTGGGGCCCGGCCGAGGATACAGCTTGTCCGGTCAGGAATCGGTCCCGCCGCGTCGCGCCTGGGCTCGCCGCCGGGTCGCGTCCGGATGGCCGGCGGGGCGCTCGCCAAATAGGAAGGCCCCGGCGGGAGCCGGGGCCTTCGCTGTGGCTGGGTTCGCCGTCCGCTGGGAGACGGCCGTGGCTACTTCCAGTAGCCGGTGACGTCGAGCTGCATGTTGGTACTGGTTCCGGCCGGGCCGGCCCAGACCAGACACACGTTGCCCGCATTGAGGGCCACGTCAAACCCGTTGGCGGCGGTCTGATGCGGGTTCAAGTTGACGGTCGAGGAAGTCGGCAAACCGACCGGAAGAGGGCTGATGAAGGCGAAGCCGCCACCGCTGGGGTTGACCAGGGTGAGATTGCCGCTGATGCCGGCAGCGGCCGCGGGGATCCCGCCTTTGCCCCCGACCACCAGGGGTCGCGAAACGTTGGTCGCAAACGGACCCGTCAGGCCAAGGCCGGACGAGCTATCCAGAAGCCGGGCCGGCACGATCGGGTGATAGGTGAGCCGGGTAGAGTCGGAGACGAAGAAGCCGGTGACGTCGAAGACAACATCGGCCGATGAGCCGGGGGCGCCGTTCCAGACCGCCTGGAGCTTGCCGGCGTTGAGAGCCACGGTGACGCCGTTGGCGATGTTGGAGCCCTTGACGACGTTGACCGTCGAGGTCGACGGGACCGCCGGCAAGGTGGGACCGACCGCAACGAAGCCTGCGCTCGTGGCGTTCGTAACCGTCAGGTTGCCCGTTACCGCCGTGGCCGTGGCCGGGACTTGCGCCGTGGCCCAGCCGAGGGCCTTGACGCCCGACACCGAGAAAGTTCGGACGGACTGGTTCGCGAACTTGTTCTTGAGGCCGATGTTCGTGACGGGGCCGGCCGTTGGACGGCTGTCGAGAACGCGACCCGGAGCGACCGGAACATAGCTGGCGCCGTACACGGTGCCGGGCATGAAGTAGCCGGTGACGTCGAAGATCACGTCCGTGGTCGCACCGGCGGTGGACGACCGGAAGACCGCCGACAGGCGACCGAGCGACCCGAGCCCGAGGGTGACGTTGTTCGCCCTGGTTTCACCCTTGCCGAAGTTGATGGTGGTGACCGCTCCGGTCGGCGTCATCGTCGGACCGAGGGCCATGAGGCCGGCGGCCGTCGAATTGACGATGGTCAGGTTGCCCGTCACGGCCGACGCCCACCAGGGCACGGCGATGTCATAACCGCCGCCGACGTATTTGGCCGTGGCGACATTGAAGGTCCGTACCGTGCCGGCCGTGAACTTCCCCGTCAGGCCGATGTTCGTGACGACGCCGCCGGTCGGCCGCGTGTCGAGAACCCTGGCGGGTGAGGTGGCGAAGTAAGTGGATGCGGGGAAGACAAGTCCCTTAGCTGCTACCAGCTTGACGTTGATCCCGGTCACGCTGGTGTCGGTGACCGGGACTGCGGTCGCGAGGCTCGCGTCCGGCGTGAAGCCCGAGGTCTGGTAGTAGCCGTTGCCGTAGGTACCCGAGTAGTCGCGGAACCAGACGGGGTAGCTGCGGTTGGGAGCGACCTCCAATGTGTAGGTGCCGTCGACCCCAGTCGTGATTCCCCGCGAGAAGGTGCGATCGGTGCTCGACGCAACTACCTGGATGTTCGAAAGTGGGTTGTCGCCGGTATCTGTGACCTTGCCGCTGAGGTAGACGGCAAGCGGCAGGACTACGTTCTTGCCTGTGGCGTCCGCCGTGGAGACGGTCACGACGCTCGCGGCGCTCGGCGGGCCATAGGTGAAGCCGGTGGTGCTGTAGTAGCCGGATGCATATCCGGAAGTGCCCCAGAACTCGAGCTTGTAGCTCCCCGGCGCGACCGGGACCGAGTACGTACCGTCCGCCGCGGTATAGGAACCGCCGGAATAGCCGGCGCCCGAGGCGTCGACTTCGACGCCATCCAGGCCGCCCCCGCCGCTCTTTGTCACCTTGCCTTTGATGTGGACGGCGAGTGGAAGGGTGACGTTCTTGCCGGTCACGTCGGCTGTCGAGATGGCTACCTTGCTGGCCGAGCTCGAGAAGTAGGTGAAACCGGCCGTGCTGTAGTAACCGGTTCCGTACGTAGCCGAGTAGTCGGAGAACCAGAGGGTGTAGCTGCCGGGGGCAACGGAGACAGAGTAGGTACCGTCCGCAGCGGTGTAGCCGCCGTTGGAGTAGTTGACGCTATCGGCTTCCACCCAAATTGACCCCAACCCGACGCCGTCGCTCTTTGTCACCTTGCCCTTGATGTGCACGGCAGTGGGCAGGGTGACGTTCTTGCCGGTGACGTCCGCAGATGCGACATTGACCGCGGTGGCAGAGGCCGAGAAGTACGTGAAGCCAGAGGTGCTATACCAGCCGTTGCCGTATTTCCCGGAGCCATCGTAGAAATGGAGGAGGAAGTTGCCTGAACCGACGGCGATCGAATAGGTGCCGTCGGCGGCGGTGTAGGAGCCGTTTCCTTCCGTGCCGTTCGCGTAGACCCAGATCCCCGGCAGACCGACCCCGCCGCTCTTTGTGACCTTGCCCTTGATGTGGATCGCGGCGGGCAGCGTGACGTCCTTACCGGTGACGTCCAGAGTCGAGACATTCACCGCAGTGGCAGAGCTCTGGTAGTACGTGAAGCCCGAGGCGGAGTAGTAGCCGCTGCCGTACGTACCGGTCTCGTCGTTGAAATGGATCGTGTAGTCGCCGGGAGCCGCAACAAGCGAGTAGGTGCCATCCGCGCCTGTGTAAACGAAGTCGCCGGCGGGGCCCGACGAGTCGACCTCGATGCCTGCAGCGGGGTGCCCTCCCGCGGTCACCTTGCCCTCGATGTGCAGGGCGTCCGGAAGGGCCAGGTCTTTGGCGGTAACGTCGCCGGAGGTGACGGTTACCTTGCTCGCCAGGCTCGTGTCGTACGTAAAGCCCGAGTCCGTGTAGTAGCCGCTTCCGTAAGTGCCGGATGCATCACTAAAGAAGAGCGTGTAGTCGCCGGGCGCAACTGCGAACGAGTAAATGCCGTCGCTTTCGGTGTAGGTCGTGTCGCCGCCGGCAGTGGTGCCTGCCGGCCGGACGACTCCAGCGTGTGCCGAGGAAGTGGGGCTGAGATCGACTTCGATCCCGGAGAGAGGATCGTCGGAATCGTTGGTCACCTTGCCGATGATATGCAGCGCGTCAGGAAGCACGAGGTCCTTACCGGCGACAGTGGCCGCGCCGACGGTAACCGTGGTCGCGTCGCCCACGTTGTACTTGAACCCGCCGGTGCTGTAGTAGCCGTTGGCGTAGGTTCCAGTTTCATCCCCGAACCAGAGCGTGTAGGTGCCGGGAGCGACATCGATCCCGAACCAGCCGTCTTGCGTGTACGTGTAGTTGGTGTATCCGGCGCTATCGGCCTCCACCGTGATGTTCGACAGGAGGTCTGCGGAGGTGTTGGTCACAGTGCCGGTGATGAAGATCGAGAGAGGCAGGGCGACGTTCTTTCCGGTCACGTCTACCGCGGCAAGGGTTACGGCGCTCGCCCCGCTTTCGAAGTAAGTGAATCCTGCGGTGCTGTAGTAGCCGCGGGCGTACGTGGTCTCGTCGAAGATGGTGTTGGAGAAGTAGAGGGTGTAACTGCCTGGCGGCAGTGCGATCGAGTAGTTGCCGCTGGCGTCGGTGTCGACCCAGTTGCTGGCGCCATTACCCGAGGCGTAGGCCTGGATGCCCTCCAAGCCCACACCGCCGCCGGTCACCTTGCCTTTGATGTGGATGGCGAGCGGGAGGGTGAGGTTCTTGCCGGTGACGTCCGCCGACCCGACGGTCACTGTGCTGGCGGCGCTCGAGTTGTACGTGAAGCCCGCGGTGCTGTAGTAGCCGCTGCCGTATGTCATTGAGCCATCGCGGAAGAAGAGCGTGAAGGTCCCGGATGGGACGGCGATCGAGTAGTTGCCGCTGGCGTCGGTAGTGTCCTGGTAGTAGGTGGAGGTGTTGTCCGCGAATACCTCGATGCCCTGGAGGGCCGCGCCCCCGCTCTTGGTCACCTTGCCTTTGATGTGGATCGCGAGTGGGAGCATGACGTTGGCGGTGACGTCCGCCGAAGTCACGGCCACGGTGGCGGCGGCGCTCAAGCTATACGTGAAGCCGGCAGTGCTGTAATACCCCGTGGCGTAAGTCCCCGAGCCGTCGAAGAGCCAGACGTTGTAGTCGCCGGGCGCGACGACGATCGAGTAATGGCCGCCGGAATCGGTGAGGTCGTAGTCGTCGTTGCCGCCGCTCAGGTAGTTGACGTCGACCTCGATGTTCTCCAGAGGAGCGCCGCCGCTGCTGGTCACGGTTCCCTTGATATGGAAGGCAAGCGGTAGCACGACGTCGGCGGTGGCGTCCGCGGTGGTGACCTTTACCAGGCTCGCGAGATTCCAGCTGTATGTGAAGCCTGAAGTGATGTAGTAGCCCGAGCCGTAGGTTCCCGTTACGTCGAAGAAGCTGACCTTGTACGCGCCTGGAATCACTGCGATCGAGTACGTGCCATCGTCCGCGGTGGTATCACTGGAGCCGAAGCCCGCATCCGACGCGTAGACCGAGATGCCGGCCAGCCCGAGACCCCCGTGGGTCACAGTACCCGTGATGTGGATGACTGCCGGGAGAGTTACGTTTACGGTCGTAGTGCCACTGTCGACGGTGACCGTGGACGCGTCGCTCTCGTCGTACTGGAAGCCCGATGTGCTGTACCAGCCGTCGGCGTACACGCCCGCGGGTCCCCCGAACCAAACGAGGTAGTCGCCCGGGTCAACGGCGATAGAGTAGGCGCCGGTATCGTCGGTGGTGGTGTTGCCATAGAAGGCGTCGTCGGTTGTGTCGATCTCGACGTAGACCCCCGAAATTGGGTCGCTCGTAGAGTTGGTCACCGTGCCGGCGATGTACGACCCCGCCGTTGCGGGCACGACCGACGTGGCACCTTTGTGGGCGACCTTCGGCTTGGTCGCGGCTTGCTTCTGGGCGGCGCGCCTGGCCGTGGCTGCCGGGTGTCGATCGACCGATTCGAGGCCGGCCTTGACGCGGGCCTTCGTTGCCTCGGCGATCATCTGGACGACGGGTTTGCGATCCTGGAGAGGGGCGCAGCCCCCTGGGACCGTCGAGCTGGCGGCCGCCGCCGGTGTAGCGGCAGACTTTGCGGATTGGTAGGAAGTCGTTGCTGCCGTCGCGCCCGTTGCCTGAGGCGTCACGGTCGTGGGGCAGGGTTGCTGGCCTGGATCGGATGTCGGGGCGGCGTGGGCCGGGGCCGGCGCCGAAGCGGGCGCCAGCTCGGTGGTCGTGCCCAACGGTGCCTTGGCGGCGCCCGCGTCGGCAACGACTGAAGTCGGCACCGCGGGCAGCGGCTGCGCCGCGGCTCCCGTCGCTCCAACCGTGGCGATCATCAACGCGCTGAGTACGGCAGGCACAAACCGGCCCCGACGAATCACCAGAAGACCTCCCTCGCGTCGGCCCAGACATGAACCGACCTAGCCCTTCTTGATGCGGTTGGACGTGCCGCACCCCAACTGAGCGGTATCTTATTCCTTAGTTCTGGCGCGAAAAGGCTGCGCGACACATTTCTTCTCTTTGTCGGCGCGGTTTCGGTGTCTGCTCGCGCCGGGCGGCCGTCGCCGTCGAAAGGCGTAACCTGAACTCAACCGCGGGAGCGCGGTCCAAGTCGAGGTGACGTGTGGCCGGTGGCACCGTTTCGAGCGAAGTCGAAGCCGTTCGCAGGCACGCGGCCGACCTCGCCGCCCGGCTCTCCCCAGCCGCGCGCCGCTCGGCCACGATCGCCCAGGAGCGCGCGATCCTGCGCATGCTCGGCGTGGACGGCCTCGATCGCGCCGGCCGACCGCTGGCCGCATCCATGGCGGAGCGCTACTGCAGCCCCGATCGGTCGCGGCTGGCGCGGGGCGTCATCCTCCCCTTCGCCGTCGCCTTGCTCGAATACGAGTTGCCTGCCCGCGATCTCGGGCTCGAAGTCGCGTCGGGTGCGATCGACCTCGGGCTCGAGGCGGAATTGCTCGAGCGGCCCGAGCGTCTGGCCGCAGCCGAGGCGCACGCGTCGAAGCTGCTCGCCGCGGCCCTCGCCAGATTCGACGACAACAAGACCGCCGCCCGGGACATGCGCGACGTGCTGGGTCTGGCGGACGAGCCATGGCTGGGAGTGGCCCTGCGCGCCGACGAGGTCGGCCCCGCGGCCGAGGAGACGAAGGCGCTCATTGGGGAGGGCGCCGACATCGTCCAGGTGCGAGTTCCGGCCAGCTGGGAATTCGCAGAGGCCCGGCGTAACGCCGGCCTGGAGACCCCCGGTCTCTTCGAGTCGGAAGGGCCACGGGTCAAGGTCGGCGGCGAGTCCGGCGGTCACAGGGCGGGCGGGCGCGGCCGAGGGCGACGGCACAAGTCCGGAGGGCCGGTCGTTATCCCGCAGCGGTTCGAGGGCGATCCAGTCCCCGCCGGCAGCCAGCGCGGCCTGGAGCTGCTGCGGAAGGCGGCCGACGAAGCGGCCGCGGAACGCGGATGCTACGCCGGCCTGATGACGGTGACGTCCGCGTTTGCCGCGCCAGAACAGGCTGTCGTTGCCGCCTTCGAGCGCATCGACTACGTCGAAGCCGACCCGATCCGCGAGATCGTCGAGGACAACGTCGATCCTGAGCGGGCGCTCGCGGACCACGCTTTTGCGCATCGGCTCCAGGCTCGCGCGGGTTCCCGCCTGGTGATGGGCCCCGGGCCTCTCGCTCTTGGCGCCGACGTGGCCAGCGGCATTCCATCCGACGCCGCCACACGGGCAGGGCGGGCTCTTGCGCTTCAGGCACTGGGCGTTGAGCTGGCCCTCGCCGACGGTCTCGCATCGGACCGGCTGCTGCTCGGCGCCCTGCCGGATTGGGTCGCCGAAGACGGCGACGCGCGCGCGATCCTCGTCCAGGCCTGGTTGCGACGCCTGGTCTTCCCGAATCACAGCCTGATCGTGAGCGAGCCGATTGCCGCGGGGCGGCGGCGCGGCCGAACCTCCGCGTTGGTGACGGCGCTGTCGGGGGCCGCCGCATCACTCGTGGTCCGGGACGCGGCCGAGGGGAATGTTGCCGAGTCATCCGCGGAGCTCGAAGCCGCCGCCGACGCAGCCCTGGCTCTGCGCGCGGCCCTGGGCGACGGGGCGATTCATGGGGATGCGGCCGAGCTGGCAATGCGAACCCTCGCCGCCGCGAACGCGGCGCTGGAGCGTTTCGCCGGCGAAGGGTGGGGGAGCGTGCTCGGGCCGGCCGGACGCGGCAACGAGGCCGAGCGATTCGGCGGCAGCGCCGTGGTCGAACGTGACACCGGTCCGGGTTCGAGCGCTCGGGTCATCGCCGCCCTGACTTAGCGCCCCGACTCGCGCCGTCTACCCGGTGCTAGCATGGCCGGCGGGGCGGGGAGCGAGCGCAGAGGAGATAGAACTGAGCACTTCCAACGAGCGCACGGTCGCGCTCGCCGGTCGCCCCGTGCCGGTCGCGGTCATCGCCGGCCTGATCGCACTCGCAGTCTCCTGGCTCGGCATCGTCTACTTCGCCGAACCGTGGAGCCAGTCCGCCCTGCCGTCGGGAATGGACGCCCGGTGCTACTGGGCCCCCCTCCTCTCGGATCCGTATCTCCATTCGAACTGGACAGACCAGATCGCCTACCCGTACTCACCGGCATTCCTGCAGATCCTGCAGCCGATTCGATTGCTTCCGTGGCAGTTCTTCATGGCCGTTTGGGCTGCGATCTTGATGGCCGCGATGGCCTACATCACCGGCCCCCGGCTGATCCTGCTCGGCCTCGCATTCTTCGGGCTGATGGAGATCTGGGGCGGAAACATCGAGATGCTGATCGCCCTGGCCATCGTGCTCGGGTTCCGCTGGCCGGCGGCCTGGGCGTTCGTGCTCCTGACGAAGGTCACGCCGGGTGTCGGACTGCTCTGGTTCGCCGTCCGCCGAGAATGGCGCTCGCTTGCCATCGCCCTGGCAGCCACGATCGCGGTCGTGGCGGTCTCGGCGGCGCTCCAGCCGGACGCGTGGTGGCGGTGGCGCGACGTCCTCGTGGCCAACGCCGGCAAGGGTGGGACGTGGGCCGCCGTCCCGATCCCGTTCTTAGTCCGCTTCCCTGTGGCCGTCGTGCTCGTGGTTTGGGGCGCCCGCACCAATCGCCGCTGGACCGTTCCCGTTTCGGCAATGCTCGCCCTGCCGGCGCTCTGGTACGGCGGTCTGAGCATCATGCTGGCCACGCTTCTGCTGCTGGGTGCGCGCTCGTGGAGCGACGTTCAGCGCGTGCTGAGCGACGGCTGGGCGGAACTAACGAGCGGCATCAAGCGATCGATCGGCCGGCGATCCGCGGAGGCGAAATGAACGCCGGGCGGCCCGAATTCGGCCGGTCGGAGGAGTCTCGCGCCTGCGCGCCCAACGCTTCGTCCGGCGTCCTCGTACGATTGCCGCAACAGCGTCCAGGTTCGTATCAGGAGGAGCCACCTAGTGCCTGATTCGTCTCCTTTGCCCATCCGGGACACCGCCTGGCCGACGCTTCACGTGTCGCGGCACCCAGCGATCCTTCACAAGCTGCGGATCCTGCGCGACGAGAAGACCGAGCCCAAGAAGTTCCGCGAAGTCGTCCGCGAGCTCTCATGGCTGCTCGGCTATGAGGCCCTGGCGGATGTCGAGGTCCGTCCCCGCACCGTCAACACTCCCATAGAGACGACGGACGCTCACGAACTCGGCGTCCGGATCGGACTCGTGCCGATCTTGCGGGCTGGCCTGGGCATGGTCGACGCCATGCTGGAGCTGATGCCGACGGCCGAGGTGTGGCATCTGGGTCTCTTCCGCGACGAGCGGACGCTACGGCCGGTCGAGTACTACAACAAGCTTCCGGACTCCGCCACGGTCGACCTGTGCCTGATCCTCGATCCGATGCTCGCGACGGGCGGCTCGGCCACGGCCGCGATCGAGGTGCTCAAGCGCTGGGGCGCCACCCGGATCAAGCTCGTCAACCTCATCGTGGCGCCGGAAGGCGTCGACGCAGTCACCAGCGCCCACCCCGACGTCGAGATCTACTGCGCTGCGGTCGATCGGCAGCTCAACGAGCACGGCTACATCATGCCGGGCCTCGGCGACGCCGGCGATCGCCAGTTCGGGACGGGTCGGGCGGGATAGCCGGGTTCCTCGCCAAATAGAAGCGGGCGGCCTTTCGGCCGCCCGCTTCGTTTCTGCGAGGAGTGGGGTCAGGAAGCGGCTTCCGCGGCCTCCGAGCCCGGCTCCGGGGCCACCTTCACCAGGCCCAGGACCTGGTAGACGATGATCGCCCCAAAAGTCGCCATGGCGATGCCGCCGAGCGAAAAGTCGCCCGAGGTGAGGGTCAAGTCGCCGGCGCCGATCGTGAGCGCAGCTGCGACCGTGACGAGGTTGCGGGTCACACCGAAGTCGACCTTGTTCTGGACCCAGATACGGGCTCCGGTAGCCGCGATGAGGCCGAACAGGACGATCGCCAGGCCGCCGAGGACCGGAGTCGGAATCGTGCCGATCAGGGCGCCGAACTTCGGGCAGATGCCCATCGCCAGGGCAACGAAGGCGGCGATGACGAAGACCAGGCTGGAGTAGATCTTGGTCACGGCCATGACGCCGATGTTCTCGGCGTAGGTGGTGACGCCGGTGCCGCCCCCGGATGCCGCGACCATGGTCGCGATGCCGTCGCCGAGGAAGGCTCGGCCGATATACGGATCGAGGTTCCGGCCGGTCATCGCCGAAACGGCCTTGACGTGACCCAGGTTCTCGGCCACGAGGACAAGCGCGATCGGCGCGATCAGGATGATCGCATGGCCGTCGAAGACAGGAGTCGTGAAGTTGGGCAGGCCGATCCAGGCCGCGGAGCCGATCTTGTCGAAGCTGATCTCAGCGCCCTTCGGGCCCAGGTGCAGCAGGTTTGTTGCCACGAAGTACATGACGAAGCCGGCAATGCCGCCTAGCAGGATCGGCAGGCGTCGAAGGATTCCGGGGGCGTAGACCGCCACCAGCACTACTGCCGCTGTTGTGAGCAGACCCATGGTCATGAAGAAGATGTCGTTCGTCTGGCCGATATTCGGATTTACGTACCAGCTCGCGACACCGCTGAGGTCCGCCACGGCAACGTGTGCCAGGTTCAGGCCGATGACCATGACGATGGCTCCGGTGATGACCGGCGGCATCAGCCACTCGACCCACTTGTATCCAACGATCATGACCACGAGCCCGATCAGGGCGTAGACGCCGCCGCAAACGATGATGCCGCCCAGCGCCGCGGGAATGTTGTGTCCGGCGCCGATGGCCTCCGCGGAGATGACCACGGCAATGAACGAGAAGCTCGAGCCGAGGTAGCTCGGTACGCGACCACGAACGCAGACGAAGAAGATGAGGGTGCCAACGCCCGAGAAGAAGATCGCGGTGTTGGGATCGAAGCCCATGAGGATCGGCGCGAGCACCGTCGCCCCGAACATGGCGAAGATGTGCTGGACGCCCAGAGCCACCGATTGAACGGCCGGCGGCCGCTCGTCCGGGGCGATGATGCCTTCCCGTTTGACGGTCCATTGGAACATGCCACGGACGTATTCGATGGCGGCAGCCATGAGCGACCTCCTCCAACCTTTGATCGGCTCGCCGGGCGTGACGGCCCCTTCTCCCCAGGGCACCCGTACGTTGGAGAAGCGTGCCAAAAACCGGAACCCTCCGCACGGCCGCTGCGCAACTTTGTGTTCCTAACTTGTGGATGAATTCGCGAGCTTGACCCTGAGTCGCGGAGTCAGGCGTGGCGTCGCGCCTCCAGGTTCGCTTTCGCGGCGGGGACGATCGCCAGGAAGCCCGCCAGGTTCTCGCATCCGTAGGCCGCGCATTCGGCGCAGGTGGCGACGGCTCTGCCTACGGCGCACTTGCGGATCTCGCAGCCGGCCTCGCAGTAAGGGGCGTGACGGACTTCGTGGGTGCACCCGACGCAGTCGATATCGGCGACGGTGTGGTTCCCGCCGAACTCCACGTTCCACTTTTCGGCGACCACCCGGCGCTCCTCCAGGGTGAGCCGGGCGGCCGCGTGGAAGGCGGGACAGCCGCCGCAGTCGAGTCCGCAATAAGCGATATCCGTTGCCACTGGTGTCTCCTCATGGGATTACCCCAACGGGTAGGAGCCTGGGGCGGCGTCATGACAACCCATGTCAGGTTGCGGAAACCGTCATGCAGGATTCGCCAAAACAGAGGCCGGGCGCGAACGGGATACCATGCGAAATATGGCGAAGAAGCCCGCTTCGACTGGGAAAGCTTCGGCGGCGCACGACGCGTCGCCCCCGACGCCCCCGAAGTCACCTCCGACGCCCCAGAAGTCGGCCCCGGATTCGGCCCCGACGGCTCCGGCGCCTTCGGGATCACCGGCGGCGCCGACGGCGGCTGCCGACTCGCCTTCAGGCTCGACTGCCGGCTTGACCTCCGCGGAAGCGGCCAAGCGACTTCGCCAGAACGGTCCTAACGCTTTGGGAGGCGAGGGGCGCCGCAGCACGTTGGCCGTGCTCGTGAGCCAGTTCGCAAGTCCACTCGTGCTCATCCTCGTCATCGCCAGCGTCGTGAGCATGGCCGTTGGCGATCGCGTGGAAGCCGGAATCATCCTGGCGATCGTGGCCATGAGCGCTCTCCTGGGCTTCGTTCAGGAGGCACGCTCCGAGGCGGCTGTGGCGGCTCTGCAGGCTCGCCTGGCGCTCCGCGCCACCGTCGTCAGAGATGGAAAGAACCAGGAGATCCT
>Ga0182019_10000697_pt1 | contig 16562 bp, 16 predicted proteins | sample 812E2MmetaG_FD_120483 | JGI IMG/M metagenome (GOLD analysis project Ga0182019, IMG submission 120483) | Permafrost microbial communities from Stordalen Mire, Sweden - 812E2M metaG | ecosystem: Environmental > Terrestrial > Soil > Wetlands > Permafrost | place: Sweden: Stordalen | collected...
GGGTAGTAAAGCGAAAACGTCCGGCTGGTCGTATTCATGGACAGAAGCTCATCCGTCGCAAACTCTTTTGCTTCCGAGTAGAATATCAGATCGCCGATATCGTCTATTTTCTCTCCTTGCTTAATTCCCATATAAACCTGACAGGAACTGGTATTGAGTCTGACTTTATTTACTTTCTCCATAAATTGAGGAGTAAAGTTTTCCGCGCCAACCAGGTTAAAAATCGTGCCGATGAGATTCCCGTTGGAAAGAACCGACCTGGAAGCAATAAAATCTCCGCCAGCCACCACTCCCTGACAGACATTATTGTTTATCACAATTTTTTCTACTTTTGACTTCAGACGAATATCAACATTGTTATTCAGAAGTTCATCCTGCATCATTTTAACGACCAGATCGGTCCCGCCCTGAAATGTATAAACCCCTTTGCTCATAAAATTGGAAAAGACGATTCCATAGGTAATCGCCGGATCTTCCAGCGTTGAACCGTTGGCGTAAACAATGGGCTCAATCAGGAAACGATGGACATCTTTTCTGCCGGGGAAAAAACTCTCCAGCAGTTCACCGTTGGTCATTTCCTTATTGTCGTAATAATTCATGTTCATGATAACCTGGAAAAAGTTATCAACCTGTTCTTGTGAGACTTTAAAATCATTGATAAGCTTGCTGGTGAAATCTTCCACGGTAAAATCAGTTTCCAGCTGATACAGAGGATTTATGAAACGAACTCTTTTGAGTTGAATTATTTTACCGGCTATCGCTTTGCTCCAATACTTCCGGCATGTTTTTACCATTCCCACCGGAAATCCGTGCAGCGATACATCAAAAATATGTTTCCCTTTTCTGTGAAACCAGGTAGCGAATCCTCCCAGCTTGTCATGGGATTCCAGCAAAAGAACCTTGCGACCGTTTTTGGCCAGCTTATTGGCGGCGGTCATTCCTCCCAATCCGCCTCCGATGATGATGACATCGTAATTTTCTGTGATTTTATCATTTTTATTCAGAAGCATTTATTTCCTCGCTGTCAGATCCAGCGCTTGTTCTATAGATATTTTCGGTTCATAGCCAAAATCATTTTTTGCCTTCTGGTGGGAGAAATAATGGGAGCGTGAAAACTGCAGTGACACAAAACGTGTCATCGGCGGCTCCCCGTTAATCCGGAAAAATCTATACCAACATTCAAAAAATAGTCCAATATAAAAAGCGGCGCTAGCGGGCACTTTCCTGGTTATTTTAGGCAAATTATGGCGCACTAAAATCTCGTTAATAAAATCCCAAAGGACTACCGGCCTTTCCTGACCGATAAAATAGGCCTGACCCGCTAATTTGGAATGAGGAGATAATTTTTCGAAGGCCAGGATGTGCGCATCTACCGCATTCTGGATATAAGTAACATCAACAAGGTTCTTGCCGGTGCCGACTATTTTCAACCTGCCTTGCTTTGCCGCATTAACCAGGCGGGGAACCAAATGCGGATCATCAGGTCCAATTATCTGGTGGGGCCTCAGGGCCACAGTACATAATTTTTCATCATTGGCCCGTAAAACCATTTGCTCGGCAATTGTTTTGGTTTGGGAATAGTGATTATAAAATTTTTTGGAATAGGGCCTTGTCTCGTCGGCTCCGCATATGTCATTTCCATCAAAAACAACACTGGGCGTGCTGGTATATATTAACTTTGTTATTCCATTTTCCCGGCAAGCCTTGATGACGTTTTCAGTGCCAATGACATTTGTCTGATAAAAATCATTATAATCACCCCAAATCCCGACACGGGAAGCAACATGAAAAACAACATCCATTCCTTTGAATGCCGCCAAAACATCATTCTGATTTTGGAGATCACCGCAAATTGTATCAACGCCCATGGCTTGAAGCTGGGGATGTTCTTTACGGCTGAAATTCCAGACTTTGTATCCTTTGGACAAAAGGTTTACGGCCAAATTTCTTCCCAAAAAACCACCCGCTCCGGTAATTAAAATCTTCATATTCTCCCCCGCAAAACATCATCGGCCAGCTTTAAGCGGTCCATTTTGATATTATGCCGGACATCAACAGGCATTTGATCACAGAAATACACTGATTTTATCTGCGCTGTCAGGACATTATTTTTCGCTATATCTAAAAGTTCTTTTTTAAGAATTTCCTTGTCGAGTTTATGTCCTTTGCCATTTCTTTCAATGACTATGGCGGCAGATTGTTTCCTCTTTTCTCCCAAGGCGATGAGTGCTGAACGTCTTACTCCATAATGAGCGTTAAAGACAGCCTCACAATTAACCGAGCATAACAATCTCGCCGGAGTTTCCACCCGATGCGTTTTCCGTCCGCAAAACCATATGCGGCCATGATCATCAATATAGCCGAGATCCCCGATCCGATGCCAGAATGATCCATTGTCTTTTATTTTTGTCTGAGCTGTTTCCATTGGGGATAGGTAATAACTGGCAGTTACAATATCACCCTTAACAATAATTTCTCCAATTTCGTATGGTTTTAACAGGCGCGTCTTTGTGATATCTTCAATGATATCATCACTTATCTCCACAATTGAAACTTCCACACCGGGCACAGGAGCACCGACACATGTTCCTTTCCCCTGCGCAGTTACAGCGGCCGTTTGTTCTAAAATTATTTTTCCCGAAATATTGGAGACAGGAAGACTTTCCGTAGCGCCATAAGGTGTATAGGTTGTGCCGTTGGTCAGAATCCGGCTGAATTTCTGATGCAGTTCATTTCTGACCGGCGCTCCGAACATTACCAGGTACTTCACTGAAGGAAGCGTAATTTTATTTTTCTCACAATAATAAGCCAGTGCCTTCCAGATGGCCGGCGAACCGGCCATAAAGGTAACTTTGTTGTCGATTATATTCTGTAATAATTTTCGTGGATCCGCTTTAGCCGGTTGAGATGGATTCATGTCCGGGATGCAGGAGGTCATTCCCATACAGAGAGTAAAAAGAGAAAAGAGCGGAAAACAGGGCAAATCAATTTCGCTATCGCTGAGATTGAAGAGTTCCTGAAGAAGACGCGTTTGTTCCGAAAAAATTTTATGGGTATAGACAACGCCTTTCGGACGGCCTGTTCCACCCGAAGTAAAAAGAATTGCCGCCATCTCATCGGGTTCCAACTGAGCGCTCTCAAAACTGGCTTTGGAATTTTCCAAAGCGGCAAGCGGGAAACAATTTCCGATTTTTACCCCTTTGGTTGTTACTTTGAGATTAACGGATTTAAACGACTTACTGAAAAATATCCTCAATAAGTGAACTTCCGGTTCAGCAATCAATCCCTGCGGGGCAATTTCTTCAATTGCGGCCAGAAGATTTTTTCTTCCCATGCCGGGATCAATGAATACAGGAACAACTCCCAATTTAAAGAGTGCAAAAACCAAAGCGGGAAATTGTAATGAAGGTCTGACAAAAAGAAGTGTTTTACTGCCGCGGCGAAAACCGATTTCAGAAAGACCGTTGGCATACTTGTTGGCGAGCGTTTCCAGTTCTCCAAAGGTAATGGAATCATAGCGATAATTTTTACCAACACGGCGGGGGTATTTTACCGCAGCTTTATTGTGATAAATTTTTGCTATTTCGTCAAAACGATCGGCAATATTCATGGTTGGCAGCTTTTCAACAAAATTATTGTTAATGCTCTAATTAAGAAACTGTTTTATCTCTTTAATTATTTCGTCACCGGCGTCCTCCAGCACATAATGTCCGGCGGACTCAAATGTCTTGACCGCGGCTTGGGGATATATTCCCTTCCAACGATTAAGAAAATAATCGTGAAAACAAAAATCCCGTTTACCCCAGAGAATGAGGATCGGACATTGATGTTTGGTCAGCGATAATTCGATGTTCTTTAACGTCTGATAACTACGATGATTGGGATTCATGGGGATATCGGCGACAAACCGCGCGATGGCAATACGGTTTTCATAATTGTCGTACGGGAACAAATATCCCTTCCTTATTTCAGGCGACATTTTTTTAGCCACGGCCATGTAAGTAGCCATAAGCGCAAATCCGTTAAGGCGACGAATCACCTGTTCGGCTAAGACTGGAATGCGGCACATATTAATCTGGAAGGCTATAACTTCGGATGTGTAGGCGGCGGTATTAAGAATAACTATCTTTTTAACCAAATCAGGATGCCTCTCGATAAGTCCGAAACCAATTGGGCCGCCCCAGTCATGAACAATCAATACAAAATCTTTGAGGTTTAACTCTTCTACAAGTTTTTCCAGATTATCGATGTGCTGTTTCAGTGTATATTCATAATCCTGCGGTTTATCCGAAAGACCACAACCGACATGATCCGGGACGATCACTCGATTCGTTTTCGAAAACTCGGCGACAAGATTTCTGTAATAAAAAGACCAGGTGGGATTGCCGTGAACCATAAGGATGGGTTGCCCTTGTCCTTCGTCGAGATAATGCAGGGAAAGGTTATCCTGCAATTTCAAAAAATTGGACTTGAAGGGATATAATTTATTTAACCAATCCGGTCTTACCACTTTACCCCCAGCATAATGGAATTAAGGCCCGACCCGATGCCCAGCAAGCCCACGTTGCTGCCTTGCGGAATTTTCTTCTGCTCATCAAAAATATTAAGCGTCACCGGCAAGGCCGACGCTCCGGTGTTTCCCAGATATTGATAAGTGGTGAAGGTGGGACAATTTTCAAGTTTTAATGTATGTTTCAAAAGAGTCTCGTGAGCGATGCCGACCTGATGGCCGACAAAGCAATCCACATCTTCGTTAGTCCATCCCAATTCCCGTTTGGTTTCTTTCCATGTCTTTTCGGCCAGAGCAATGCCGGACTTCATCAGCTCTTCAGAATCTGTTTCCATCATCAGCGATACCGTATCGCCGCCGCCGCGACAAAGAACATTGGCCGAGGAATCGGCAAGAGACGCTCCTCCCAGAAGCAAATGTCCGCCAGGAACAACATCCTTATGAGAAAGGGAATAGGCGACAGCGGCGGAACCGATGGTTAAATTCGCGATATATTTTTTGATGCTCTTTCGAGTAAGATGATTATCTTTCAACAAATTTTCGATGGTTTGAAACAGCAGCGGCCCGCCATTTTCACCGGAAACGATGAGCGCGTGTTTAATTGCACCGTTTTCGATCATATTGGCGGCAACTATAATTGAACTCATGACACCCAGACAGGCGTTTGACAAATCAAAAATAATCGCTTGAGGACGCAGGCCTAAATTATGATGAACAATCGAGGATGTTGACGGTTCTAAAAAATCACGGCAGACAGAAGCGTGGATTAATAAATCTATCTGTTCCGGTTTAACAATATTTTTTGCAAATAAATTTCGGGCAGCCTGAGTGGACAAATCACTGGGCATTGTTCCGGGTGGCCAGAAGCGTCTTTCCTTGATTCCGGTCATCAATTCAATCCGGCCAGCGGGAAGTTTGAGACGCTGATAAACCGGCGCAAGTTTTTCTTCAATTTCTACCGAGGTCATTATTTGCTCGGGAAGATGATAGGCAAAAGATGAAATAACGACATTTTTAAATTTCATGCTTTTTCTCCATCCATCAGGCAATGAAGATTGGCCATGGAAATACCGCTGAGCATCGCTCCGACTATGCCCAAGAAACCCTGATCAGTGCCGCAGATAAAAAGATTCTTAATGCCGGTGCGGCCGTCTCGGGCTTTTTGCGTGCTTCCATAAACCGCGCCTTGGAAATGACCCGTATAGCGCATGATGGTCGTGGGCGTAAAAACGTCATGATAAAGTAATTCGGCCTGAAACTTCGGAAACACTTTGGCAATTAAGACCAGCGCTTCACCGCGTACTTCCTGTTTCTTTTGAAGATAAGTTTTTCTGTCCAACTCATTCCATTTTTCAAAATTGGCAATAAAAGTGACGCGAATCACCCCTTCATCATAATCATCATTATAAAAATTATTGGGAAAACAAATTACGGCGCTGTGATAATCACATAGCGTCTGCGGATGTTTATAGTCATATCTGTCATTATCATTGTAGAAAATAATTGTCTCTTCGATGCCCTGGTCACCGGGCTTTTTGTCAAAAAATAAAATGGTCTCTGTAAAACTCATAGCACCAGTAGCCGGAGATTCCTGTTGCCCCGAAACAATGTTCATCGTTTCAGGCAAACCGATAGAAGACATTACTTTATGGGATTGGATTTTTTCTCCGGAATCCAGCGTCACGCCGGTAACGGCGCCATTTTCAATATCTATTTTTTTGATGCCTGTTCCCAAACGCAGTTCTCCGCCCAGTTGTGTATATTTTTCGAGAAGTAAATTTATAATGGAGCGCACTCCGTCTTTAGGCCGGCTGAAACCTTCCAGATAAATGCTTTTAAACATAATGACGAATTGGGAGAAATCCATGTCATTTTCCCAGGCGCTCCCGTAAATCAGCAAAGGACAGAAAAGCATTTCGAGCAAACACTCATCGGAAATAATCTCCCGGACCTTTTCTTTAGCGCTTTGAGGTTTGTTGTTTAAATTAACACCATCAAAATCTTTGACAAGTTCCAAAAGTCTCGCGAAATTATCTTTTTGGCAGGGAAAAGCTTTTTCGATTTGTGATGTAAGTAACAGCGGATCATTGGAGAAAGACAGGTCGTGTTCGGGAAAAACAATTCGGGAAAAATGCTGTTGTGACAATTCCAGCTTTTCGTAAGGTATTCTTAATTGTTTGAGCAGTTTTGTTAAAGGCCGTCCTCTTTCACCCTTTTGGGCAAAATTGGTCATGGCATGGAGCCCGACATCCAGCTTTCTTCCCTGACGTTCATAGTAGGAATTAAGACCTCCGGGCACTTTATGACGCTCCAGAATACATACCCTTTGATCAAACATTGCCAGTCTGATACCGGCCGCGAGACCCGACATGCCCGCGCCTATGATTACCGTATCATAAGTCGTCATTAGGAACTAAAAGCGAACTTGGGACCCAGATACTCAACACAGCTTTTTAATGTTGCCAGTTTCATGTAATCTTCCGTGGGCACTTCAATTTTGTACCTCTTTTTCAACTCCATCACTACATCCAGAAAATCCATGGAATCCAAATCGAGTTGTTCTCTTAATCTTATATTGTCGTCAAGATGGGAAAGATCTTCATCAATCGCTATATCAGCGATGATATCGATAATTTTCTTTCTTATGGTCTGATAATCCACGTTGTTGCCTCCTTCTAAAAATATTATTTAATATATTTTTTTATTATCAAAACGGAATTGATTCCCAGCATCCCGAACGAGTTGCTCAAAATGAAATTAACTTCCTTTTCGACGGGTTCGCCGTTCACTAAATTCTTCAGATCGCACTTGGGATCAACATTCTCTATATATTTACATGAATGAATTTTATGATCGGTAAAGCTGGGCAGATTTCCCGCCAGTTCCAGCGCTCCGGCGGCGCCCATCGCGTGACCGATAAATCCTTTGGTGCAGTTGATATACGTATTTTCGCATTGTCCGAAAACGGCCTTAATCGCTTCACATTCATTAATATCTCCCGAAGTTGTACCGGTGGCGTGAAGGTTGACTATATCAACATCACAAGCCGTAATATTCGCCTTGGCTATTGCGGCATTGATACACTCAATTTGTCTTTGAGTATCGGGAAGGACAAAATCAACGGCATCGGAGTTGATATGATAACCGGCTATTTCACCATAAATCTTCGCCCCGCGTTTCAGAGCGTCTTCCAGTCTTTCCAGAACAAAAACGGCTCCTCCCTCCGATACAACGATACCATTGCGGTTTACATCGAGTGGACGGCTGGCTTTTGTAGGGTCTTCATGAGCACCGAGAGCTCCCTGACTCTTAAAACCGGCGAATATCCCGAAAGTGCCGGTACTTTCAGACACTCCCCCCGCCAAAGCCAGATCGACTTCGCCCAGCTGCAGCATTTGCATGCCATGGATAATTCCGATATTTCCCGCAGCACAAGCTGCGCCAATTGTGTAGGCGGGGCCTGTTATGCCCGTGTTCAAACTGACTTCACCGGCCGGCGTATTAGCCACGGTTCTCGGATTGTGATGATGAGACCACAAACTGGCATCGAGCTTGTTCTCGTGGAGTTCATATATTTCGTTTTCCGTTTCCACATTGCCGTGTTCGGTAATCCCGAGATAGATCCCGGTTCTATCTTTAACCAATGAATCCAAGGATAATCCGCTGTCGAGGAGCGCTTCATGGGCGCAATAAATTGAGATTGAACCGGCCCGGGTTCCCCGTCTGCGCATTTTTTTCTTTTGATAGATAGTTTCATCAAAACTACAGTTTCCAACCGCGACCTTACCCATGTAACGGACTTCCATTTGAGTAATTCCTGATTTCTGGCTCAGCAGGGCATCTCGAAACTCATTTAGATTATTAGCGTTAGGGGCGGTAAGTCCGACACCGGTGATAACAACCCTGATATTCTGATTATTACTAATTGGCATTCCCTAGTTAACTTATTAATTCTTTATTAAGAACTATAATATACCGACGTCATTCTTACATCTCATAAAAACATTCATAAAAAGAGGAAGGCAATCTTCTCTCATTGAGATACTTCTAAGTAATTATATTATATAGAAGAAAGTTTTAATTACCTGAGTCATAACAAGTTTGGTTTTGTATGTCAATAGAAAATTGAGGAAAAGCTCACTTTAGATTGAGAGAAAGCTCACTTTTTTAAGTGCCTGTTTTCTTTAATATTTCAATCATAATTTTAGCACAGGCGAGAGTATCGGACAGGGCGTCGTGGTGCTGTAAATCAATATTAAAATTTCTACAGACGGCGGGCAGATTTGTCGGGTAAAGACCAAACACTTTGCGGGAAAGCTTCATCGTGCACCAGAAATCTACTGCCGGCACAATAATTTTATGTCTGTCACAGCAGGCGCGTAGAACATTGCTGTCAAAACCGGCATTGTGAGCCACCGCAAAATCAATATTCTCGAAAAATGGCTTTATTGATTCCCAGTGCCCGGCGAAAGTCGGCTGGTCTTCAACATCCTCCCAGGTTATTCCGTGAATATAAGTGAAGATAAAAGATTTATAAGGAGGCCGGATAAGAAATGAGGCCTGTTCGACAATCTCATTATTTTCAACACGCACCAGACCGAGAGCGCAGGCGCTGTCCCGATAATAGTTTGCTGTTTCAAAATCCAGAGCGAGAAAATTCATAAGGACTGTGCCTGATAAAATGGAATTTTCATAAATTAAATTTACTTGTCCGCTTTATTTTTATAACAAAACTCCGATCAGAAGCCATTTTATTAACCACTTTGTCTCAAATCAGGAAGACACCCCTGTCATAGATGATGATTTTCTTGCCGTTGGTTAGATGAGCCGTCACCGTTTTTGGCTCCGTATTGACAAGATCCCAGTGGAGCGCCGAATCGTTAAAGCCAAGTTTTTTCTTCAATGCGGGGGTCAGCTGTGCCAAGTTGCCATTGTAAGTGTCGCTGTAGGATGAACCAAGCGCAATGTGAGAATTCCCGACTTTCCCGCCGAAATTTTCATCAAAGAGAGTCTCCGCCATAAAACGGTCGATCCGGGAAAACCGCTTATCGGTAAGTGAAAATTCTCCCACCTGGCGTGCGCCCGGATCCATGGCCAGCTGCTTCTTCACGAACTCTTCTCCCTGCTTGGCTTCGACCTTGACGGCCTTGCCTTTAGCAAAAGTAATGCGGACATCCTCAATGTAGTTGCCGCTGCGAAAAGAAGGAAGATTGGCAAAATAGACGCCTTCCGTCCCGCGCCAGTCGGGGGAGACAAAAACTTCAAAGCTGGGCACGTTATGGCCGGAGACGCCTGCCCACTTGCGCTGATTGCCGGGTGTTATCCGCAAATCCATGTTGGCCGATTCCATGTGGAAAGATTTAACCGGAAGCGAGGTGAGCCTTTTTTTGATGATGGTTATCTCTTTATGAATCCGCTGCCATTCGGCAACCGGATCATCCTTGTCAAGGTAACAGCCCTTGATAACCTGTGCCGTATATTGTTTCAGCGACATTTTTGCCTGACGGGCCAGTTCATCGGTGGGAACAATGCAGAGGGTCCAACTGTATTTACGCATTTCTTCGCGTTTGTCGAGAATGTCCTTTATTGGTTTGCGGGCGACGATGGCCTTGCCGATTCTGGCCGGATCGATATCTTTCAGATGCGTCAGCGACTGAGGCGCAATAAGATAAATTCTGCCGTTGATGTTGGAAAAAAGTTCTTTGTCACCGGGGGCTGTAAAGGTAAGTTGCTTCGGGTTTGCCTTTTGATAAAAACTGTGTTCCATACCGCAAGTGGCGGTCATGCGCTGCACCGGACACATGCCAAGGTCGAGAAGCCGCGCGTAGAGGATCTCGGCGAGTTTGAGCGCAGGCAGTTCATATTGAATAAGGACGATCTCATTTTTCTTCATGGAAACTTTTTTTGCCGTCGCCAATCCCCATAGGAGCACATCGGCATATTTTTCAAGATTTTTTTCGGTAAGCATTTCTCATCCCTTTCAGTCTTCGCTTTTCCAACAATTTGATCGTCAAACTAACACAACTTCTTTGTCCTTTAAAGTATAATCGTGAGCACAACTAAAAACCCCTCTTGAGGCCTTAACCTCAAGAGGGGCTACCGCTATATAAACAGATCATGATTTTTTTGTTAACAGCGGTTACTTAAACTTTCTTTGCAATCCTTAAAATATTTTCCAACGTTTACTACATTACCATATTCTTTACTGCTTCAATAACCGGGTTGGTGAACAGAGCCATCAGCACGGTGTAAAGAGCGAAGACACCAACCATTTCTGCTGCGTACATCTTTTCATACTTTCTTTTCAGAGTCATTAAAATCAATCCGCCGACAATCAAACAGCCCAATTGAAAATACGGGAAATTAGCCGCTCCCGTTGCTGCGTATTCGGCGAACCCGAAAGTTGCGGTAAAAAGAATAACCGCCGTCGCTACTGCTATTGTTCTTAATGTCTTTTTCATGATCTGTTACCTCCTGTTTGTTTTCTTGCCTTTATATTAATGAAAAGACCGTGCCATATTTGCGGCGGACGGCAAAAATATTGTAAATATATGAAATAATAGGTTATTTTATAAACGGCTTTCACCATGAAAGGAGATTTTTATTAATTTTTTTAATAAAACATTAAATCCGTTGAATGAAACATGAAGAGAGATGTCTGAATGCAGCAAAAGACAATTTCTTATTAATTTATAATTTTATGTCAATACCCAACCGCCCCCCAAAGGGGGACGCAACGAGAACCAACAACCAGAAAGACGGTTTTATCAACCGTTGTATTTTATTTCTTTGCTGTGGAAAATAAAATCAAACCTATCCCTAATATGATCAGTGTTATCGGACAGGGAAGCGGAAGACCAAGAGGATTAGGCTTATTTAGAATCATTAATGTGGAATCCGCAATCAGGAGAAACCCGGACACGATGAAACATATTTTTGCTATTTTTAACATAATCACCTCATCCTTTTATTGTTTTCGGTAAGTTCACAAAAGCTGCCAAATCGGCAAAAAAATACAATCATTATCCCTGCGTTAAATTAATGCGTAATGAATCCTGCCGGCTACCTGGACTCCGGCTTGTTAAATTTTGCAAAAATCCAATACGGCACGCCAACGGGATTAAGATTCCTGTAATCTTTTATCGACAAAATGTAATCTCCGAGTTTCTTGATGGATTCGCTCGGTGTATCTACAAACTCCACGCCGGCCTCATAATGCTTACCATCAGCGATGACTTTGTTCCTTTTTACTTTTCCGAAAACGGTTACCTTTTCTTTTGCATTCTTTAATGTTAAATCTATCTTCAGAAAAGTATCAATGGGCAAAAGAAAATTGCCCTGAATTTTCGTGCCGGACATGGAAATATCCTTGCTGTAGTTGTAGATAATTTTTTCTTTAGGAGTATCTTTTATATCAGAAAGGATAGTTATCGCAATTTCGTTTTCTTCATCGAGTCGCTCCGCCTTTCTGGCAGCCTTTTCAGCCAATTCTATCCTGTCTTCTTCGTCTTCATTCAGTCGTTTTTTTATTATGCTTTCTTTCATAAAGATCCATTCCTCCTTTTCTCCTGTAGGATCCTTTCTTCATCTTAAACTTATGAGCATCAAAAACCATGAACAGGTTTCATTAATTATTATCGCAATATGTCATTAAAAAAACAAGTGGAATTTAAAAAGACATCGCTTCAGAAAAGATTAAGTATTAAAGTCCCGCATTTTCTTCGATGCTGCCCTTTTGGACATGAAAAGGAGCATGATCTCGTAATCGCTTTTACATCCGCAGCCACGGAAACTCAGATTTACAACGCAGTGCCTGAAATCATGCGGGTTCGCCGGAACCGGCCTTTGAAATTTCAGAGGTTGCCTTCTGTTCTTTTACCGGCTTCTGCATCGTAATAGAATCCATCGGACATTCCGTGCTACAGAACCCGCAGGCAATGCAGGCCTTGATATCTTTCAAGTATGGGAAAGGATCCACTCCTTTTTCCCGGGGCCGTTCGGACGTAGCCAGGCAACCCACCGGGCAGGCATCAATACATATGCCGCAGGCCGCACAGGTTTTCAGCGTTATCTCCGGTTTGGACCATTCGGATCGTTTGATCATGATACAAGCAATGCCTTCGGCATCCAGGATACCGGACTGAGGACATACCCTGCCGCAAGCGCCGCATTCAATACATAAACCCGGGTCAATCATGTGGGGTTTCTTTCTTTCACCTGAAATAGCGTCAGCCGGGCAAAGACGCATGCAGGCTCCGCAACCATTGCATTTTTCCGAAATTGTATATGACATTTTTCTACCTTACTTTATTCCCAGTTTTTTTAGGGTTTCTTCCTTAGGTTTTCCTGTGGCCCTATCCCATCCGAACTGCTCCCAGTAATCGGAGGCAAGTTTTTCTACATCAACAAACCTTCCCTTATTGGCGCCTTCCTTCTGGGGAGGCTTACCCTGGGCACGACTGCTGATGAAGTTATTTTTCGGTTCAATGCCATGCCTGATATTGAAATCCTGTTTCATGGTCTGAATCCGTTCGCCTATTACCATGTATTTATCAGGCGTCAACTTCCAGCCCGTTGCCGCATTGAGCCATTCAAATGTCGGGATTTTTTTCGATCCCAGAAAAAGACCGAACATACACATGCCTGCGCCATTGCCCAGATTCATGAACTTGCTGCATGCGGCAGAGGCCTGGGCCTTTTCCTTATTGATTTTGTACTTGCTTCCCTTCATAAAGAGAGGGGTTGGTCTGGGCAGACCCTTAACACTTTTCCAGAGCTGAAACATTTCGTAATACAGATGGGCGCCAATCGTATGACGGCCCGGCGTCGGCTCCACGCTGTAATGGACATTGAAGCCCGGATCATTCCGGCCGTCATGCATGGCCGGCTCCTGCCCTCCGGCATGGACGGTAAACGCTCCCGATCCCTTGCCGATTTTTGCGGCGGCGATCTTTGACCCGTCGGCCAGCAGATCACCGATTCCCTCGCGCGCGATCATTTTACTGATGAGGTCGACAATAGCTTCCGTGTTTCCCCATTTCAATTCCAGACCGCCCGTATCTTCTTTGGTGAGGATGCCCTTTTCGTAACATTCAATGGCAAAAGCCGCCGTCGCGCCGGCGGAGATTGTGTCCATGCCCGCTCTGTTGAGAAGTTCATTTAAGTAAAAAAGGCTGTCCAGATCTTCATTCATACACAGACCGCCTAACGCCAGAACGCTTTCATATTCAGGCTTGTGGGTGTGGGCATATTTTCCCTTCATGGCACAGATACCGCCGCATCCCAAGGGACAGGAATAACAATGATACTTTACAATTTCTGTATTTTTTACGAGATCCGGATCGATTTTTCCGGACTTCTTCAGGGTAAAATCGCGATTTGATCCATCCCAGTTTTTCAGAGGCGAATCGCCCATTTCAATGGACATCTGATTCAGGCCTCCTGTGCCCCATTTTTTTAGAATGGTCTTGTATAAGAGACCGTCCTGGGCAAACATTACCGGGGTCACTCGCATGAATGTCCCCATAAGGGCCATCCCTATTCCCGGGAGCAGGCTGAGGGGCATGGGAAAGTTGACCCACTTGTTGCAATGCCGGCTTAAGCGTTTCATTTCAGCCGGATCGTGGGTGACGATACGCTGAACACCGTCAAGTACGACAGCTTTAAGCTTTTTAACTCCCATAACAGCGCCTAAGCCCGATCGGGCGGCGATTCTACCCTTGTCGGTGCAGACACCGGAGATGAGTGATACCTTCTCGCCGGCAGGACCGATGACGGCTACGGCCGCTTTTGGACCATATTGTTTCTGGAGTGCCTCTTCCGTCTCAACAGCGTCTTGTCCCCAAAGATCTGCAGCGTCTTTGAGTATAGTTTTGCCGTTTTTTACATACAAATAAACAGGTTTGGGACTGATGCCTTTAAAGAAAATAGCATCATAGCCGCAGTGCTTGATGGCGGGGGAAAAGGTGCCGCCGCAATTCGCGTCGCCCCATCCTCCTGTGAGCGGTGACTTGCCAACAAGCGTCCATCGTCCGGAAAAAAAGCTGCCCGTTCCCGTGAGGAAACCGGAGCAGAAACCGAGAATATTTTCCGGTCCCAGCGGATCAGCTCCGGCCGGCATGCGGTTGTAAAGAATATAAGCGCCCAGACCCATCCCGGACAGATACTGTTCATAGACACCGTCGGGTATCGTTTCTTCGGTCATGGTTCCATTCGACAAATCCACCATGAGGATTTTTCCCATATAAGGCTTGTTCATGACTTTGCTCACTTTTATCGTTTATCTTTTTTTAAGTTTGTTAAGGCCGAGAGGCTTGCCTTCCCATGCCGCATCCAGAACCTTGCCGACGACCATACAGGGGCCATTAGGCAAGCACAACCCCGGGGAAAGGTGAAATCATCAGGAAGACGTCGAATTCTTTTTTAAGCTCTTTATCGACCTTTGCCGCCGCCTGTATGGCCCGGCCTGTAAACCACAGAAAAATACCCACGCAGGCGCTCTTCAGAGGTTTACCCCCGGAATGAATTTCCTGCATGATTAAATCCTTCCGTCACTTTCTCTTGAGAAAAACAGCATGGATGGATACTGCCGATACTACTCATAAGGACATGACTATAATTTGATTAACTTGCTTTTCTGAGGAAAAGTTATAGGAGATTTCTAATAGTAAGTCAAAGGATTTTTGATCACAAAAAGTGCGAGCGGTGCCGGTATTTGCACCCGGTTGGAATCATTTCAGTAATTACGGATGGAAGTCCCGCCTTTTCATCAAGGTTGATTTTTTATGAATTACAGAAAGTTTCAATAAAAAAACTTATTAAATTTTTTCAAGATCATTCAACCGCTGTAATCAATTTTTTGGTATCTCACTTCATCCTGCTGAACAAAACACTTCCCATCAAAAACATTATTACAGCAAAGCAAGTGATGACGCCGAAGTCGATATAAAAAGGAAAGGTGTTCACATTGAGCAAAGCGCCGCGGACGCCGTCTACTGCGTAGGTCAGAGGATTGAGCTTGACCAGGCTCTGCAGCCACATAGGCAACTTATTATCCACCGGAAAAAGAGCGCCGGAGAGGAAAAAAAGCGGAAAGACCACAAATGTCGAAACGACCTGAAATCCCTCCAGACTCTCCAGCATCGAGCCGATAGCCAGTCCCATAGAAACGAGCGCTATTGATGTTATAAGCAGAAATAATAATGCCAGCGGAATTCCCCAGGGATGAACGGAAGGAAATAAAAACGAGAAAATGAAAAGAATAAGAATCTGCAAAGTAACATCCGTGCAGCCGCCCAGCACTTTGCCCATAAAAATACTGATGCGCGATACCGGCGCTACCAGCACGGCTTTGAGCACGTCCAGTTTCCGGTCCCAGACAATATAAAGTCCGAAAAATACCGATCCGAAAAGCACCGACATGGTCAGTATGCCCGGATAAATGTAATCCCGGTAATTGATATCGCTGATACTGATGCTGGCTCCCACACCGCTTCCGAAGAGAAACAGCCACATCAGCGGCTGAACAACGCTGGAGACGATTCTGCTTTTTTCCCGCCGGAATACTATAAATTCGCGCCACCACAAAGCGTAAATTCCCATCAATTCTTTTTGCAGACGATTATTGTTCATCAGTCTATTTTCCCCTCTGGCGGTAACGCGCCACGGAATCAACCCAACTGCCGGAGTCTTCCGGTGAATCTTCCCGGATATCGTGACCGGTTAGTTTGATAAATACATCGTTGAGTGTCGGCATTCTTGTTTCCACGTATTCCACATGGGGAATGATGGAAAGCAGTTCCGGCAGGTGGAGATGAGCATCTTTCAAAGTTATCTCCACTGCGCCGTCATTTAGTTTCACATCCTTTACATAAGAGAGGGTTTGTATCTTTTGCAGGGGAGGTTCTTTTGTCCGGATAACGACCAGATCGCCGCCCATGGACTCCTTGAGATTATCAGGAGCATCCAGCGCCATGATTTTCCCTTGATCGATAATACCCACGCGGTCGCATACGAGCTGCGCTTCTTCCATATAATGGGTGGTCAGGACAAC
>Ga0182019_10000698_pt1 | contig 16546 bp, 12 predicted proteins | sample 812E2MmetaG_FD_120483 | JGI IMG/M metagenome (GOLD analysis project Ga0182019, IMG submission 120483) | Permafrost microbial communities from Stordalen Mire, Sweden - 812E2M metaG | ecosystem: Environmental > Terrestrial > Soil > Wetlands > Permafrost | place: Sweden: Stordalen | collected...
AAAAGGTCGGGGGCTTCCGTGAAGAAGTGCCGCTCAATGGAATCTGCGCGGTGTCGGACCCGAGCCTGTGAGATGTGGAGGACGAACGCTTGCCGACCTGCTTCTTCGCCACAGATCTGCACGGACACATCGACCGCTACGACAAACTCTTCGCTTTGATCCGCAGGGATCGCCCTGCTGCGGTGTTCCTTGGTGGAGACTTGCTTCCTCGTCCAGCGTTCTCAGCAATCCAATCCGGACAGGCTGATTTTGTCCTCGACTATCTAGTCCCGACGTCCAGCAAAACCCGCGATGCGTTAGGCGCGGACTATCCTGACATCTTCCTGATACTTGGCAACGACGATCCGCGCTGTGAAGAGGACAATTTCGTCGTTGCAGCAGACGATGGCCTCTGGCACTACATGCACCAGCAGAAATATTTCTGGGGAGCGTTCCCGATTTATGGCCTTGCCTATGTTCCGCCGACCCCGTTTTTGCTGAAGGACTGGGAGCGTTACGACGTTTCCCGGTACGTCCCGCCGGGCTGTGTCTCTCCTGAGGAGGGATATAGGAGCGTGCCGGTAGAAGAGAGCGAAGTCAAATGGGCCACGATCCAGAAAGACCTGGCTTCACTGGTGGGTGAAGATTCCCTTGATCGCGGGGTCTTTCTCTTTCATACCCCACCTTGCGACACGCCATTAGACCGCGCGGCGCTGGACGGAAAGACTTATGAGCACGTTCCGCTGGATGTGCATGTCGGCAGCATTGCGGTGCAGCGGTTTATTGAGGAGCGGCAGCCTCTGCTCACCTTGCACGGTCATGTGCACGAGTCTGCGCGCTTGACCGGTAAGTGGAAAATTCAGATCGGACGCACCGTCTGCATAAACGGCGCTCACGATGGGCCTGAGCTGGCGCTGGTGCGTTTTGATCTGGAAGCACCCGAGGCTGCTACACGGGATCTGCTCTAGTTCAGGCCTGAGAACCCTTCATGGGCAATTTACGTGCGGGATCGGTGACGGCATCGATTTTTACGGCGAAGCTCGAACGCTCCGCGATGTCCTTGTCCGTAACCAAGTGCACATCCAGAAGACCATTGGAGCGGTATCCGGTCCGCAGGAAGTTGATTTCTCCGAGGCAGCGGCTCCAGCCTTCGAGCCAGAGCGTCAGTCCTTTCCTCTGCTCTTCGTTTCCCTGGAAATGCAGCAGGATGTCGATGTCACTGGCCGGCCCCGCCGTCGCGTTCTTGGTGCTGCCGATCAGGTAGAAGGCTTTCACTCCAAATTCTTGCGGATCGAGATCTGCCGCGATTTTCTGTGCCATGCGGAAACGCCAGCGCCAGTGTTCATTGGTTCCGCGGTCCATGAACTCAGCCTCGGATTCGACGGATCCGGTCTTTTGCTGTGGGGGCGACAGGAACCCAATCGCTTGATCCAGGTCCGCGTTCATGAGCACACGCAGGATGAGTCCACCTGTTTCGAGCGGTACGTCAGTTACCCGGAGCGTCTCCGCAAGGTGCGCGAATTCGGGCAGCAACTCCTGAAGTACGTTGCGGGACCGCCGAAAAAACAGTTCATTGAACACGGTGGTTGGATCATCGGGGTAGAGCGGCAGGTAGCGGATCGAAGCCTCTACGAGGTCCTGGAAGAAGTGGGTTCCGAAGGAAAGTTCGGGCAGGTAATTTCCTCTCTGGCGCGCCACTTCGATCAACATTGCCGTGTTGTTGATATCGGAGTAGGTTACCGGGACGCCCAGTTTGATGTCTCCGCGGCTACCCCAGCGTCCAGGCCCAACCAGGATGAACTGGCGTTTCGGCAACAGCTTATTCAGTCTGCCGACGGCACGCCCGACCTCGAGCATGGCGGCTTGATCGGGAAGCTGGCTGTAGCCCTCGAGGTCGACATACACAATGTGCGTGATCTCGGGTACCTTGCCGTTCGAAACAAAATGGGCAGCCGAAAAAATGACCTTGTCCGATGGCAGGTTCTGCGGAATCGCAACCGGAACCGCGCCGGCGCCATAGCTCTGAGGCCGGCACTGTAGCAAATAGAAATCTTTCCCGTCGTAGGCGAACTCAATGTCCACCGGTGTCCCGAGCTTGGATTGCAGCAGGTCCAGCAATTCGCGGATACAGGCTACGAAGGGAGTCTTCCGGATCAGTCCTTCAAAGGTGAAAACGGCACCGTGCGCACTGAAGTCTGGCAGCGGTCCGATTAATGGCTCGATCCGGTCATGGCTCGCGAGCGAAACCACGTTGCGAATCTGTGGGTAGGCGGGGCCGGCATGGCGCAGAAGATCGTCCGCGTCGACAGTTTCGAAGGCGTTGGTGTCCAGATTAATGAGATCAACGCGCTTGGGTGAATACCGGAGCACTTCGTCGGCGGTCACGTTGACCCGCAAGGTCGGCTGGCCGGGGGCGATCAGCACGGGGTAGTCATCGGCGACGCGATCCACAGCACGGGTTCCCAGCCCAGGTACGAGCCGTATGAGGCCATCCTCACGCTTTATGCGGGCGGACCAGCGGAACTCATTGTTACTGAATGCCACTCCAGAGCACGCCGGCAGGAAGTACTTGCCAACGGCCTGGCCCACAACTTCCTGGATCATGATGCCCATCTCTTCGTGGACATCCAGGAGACCGCGCTCGGCCCGGTACTCGGTGGGATCGGGGCCGAAGATAGAGGCGTACACCTCGGCGATGGCATCCATCAATGCCGCCAGCCGCTCTTCTTTGGTTCCACGGTTGCCCAAAAACAGGCTCTTGTATTTACCGGAAAAAGCGGAGCCCGGGCGGTCTTCCAGCAAGCTCGAACTGCGGACGATCAGCGGAACATCACCGAGATCATCGAGCGCGAGTGCGAGTCCCTTGGCCAATTCCGATGGGAAAGAAGAACTCTTGAACAGAGCGACCAGATGCGGGTATTCCTGACGAACCTGGTCAATCTCCATATATTTCCGGTTGAGAACGTCCTCCAGATCGTTATGGTGCACGAAGTTCTGAATCCAATCGGAGGTGAGGTACCAGGTTCTGGGCACCTTGATGTCGTGCAGAATGGCGCTCGCTTCAGGGGCCTTGTCGATGATTTTCTTGGCCAGGAACAAGCCCGCGCTCTTACCGCCCAGTTTGCCGTGGCAGCCCGGCGGGAAGATGACCTTACCTAACAAATCCAGGTCATAGAAATCCTTAACTTCGATGAAATTCTTGGCGATATTAATGAAGTCGAGGTTTTCGGAAAAGAAGCGGCGGATCAGCGATACCCGGAGACCCTTCTGAGTGTAGAGCGAAAGTTCGCCCTCCTCTACGCCGATGTGCCGGTAGCGCTCGACACACTCCATAATCTCTCCCAGGGATGTGTCCTGGTTTTCCAGCGCGCGCACCAGAAAGCTAGCCTTGTCCTCCTTGATCCATCGCGTTACACAGTTGAGGATTTCGGTCTCGCTCAAATGCTCGCCGGCGATGCGGAGAGCCTGAGTCGTCCAGTCGTCGGAGCGGACGGGGGCGTTTTGAGGAAGAGGCCGATTCTCATCGGCGGAGAAGCCCGGCTCGCCAGGCATGATCGCCCCGCCGCGCCGCAGGAGTTCCTTGGCTTCTTGGACGCCGCTCCAGCTCAAGTGATTGATCAACTTGCGAGAAATCCGTTTCAACAGGGCGGGGTCCGTGTCGTGCAGGAACTCGAGCACAACGCGCCACTCCCCTTGTGCGGTCGCTGCTGCATCCGCCGCCGCCCAGCCCTCGAATGCAGTTCGTAGCCGCCGTTGCGTAACCGCGCTTGCGATGCGTTCGGCAATCGTCTCAATCAGCTTGCGCTCTTCTTTGAGAAATGGGCCTTCGTCCGATCGCGGCATCTCTCGCCGGTAGGAAACTTCGACCGTTCCAACCGTTTCACCCTGCGCGACGATGCTGGCCTTCTGCACCCAAGACGTCGCTTGAAAATTTGACGCCTGGATGGTCAGGTTCTCAAAGGTGATCCGAGCCTGACAGTCGTGCGGGTATTGCCAGCCGGGCGGCAGCACTTCGATGATGCCGCGGAGAATCTCCTCAAGAGGGCGGGTGGACTGGCTCAGCAGTTCGCCCACCTGATACAGGCAGTTCAGTTCCTTGGCCCGTTCTTGCAGAGCGTGGAGCATGGTCCCGAATTGGGTTTCTTCCGGCTTCACTTTTTCACCTGGCTCGGATGGTCCCTGGCCTGCCCTAGGATGACTCCGCGCGCGGTCCGCCCATCGACGCGCACCGAGAGCTTTTCTGTCGGCCGCACATGGCGGACGAATTCCGTCTCGCGCGCAACGGGCTGCCGGTTTAACCAATCCCAATTGATACCAAAGGGGCGCCCGTGTTGCACCATGAAGTAGCTGGCCCGAAAGCTCGACAAATTGTGAAAGAAGTGCGAGCCCTGGCTTAACTCCACGTTCATCTCCGGCAGCGTCGCCTCGACGATCGCACGCGCCCCGGAAATCTGGCTCCAGTCGACGGGTATGCCCAGTGATGGATGGGAACTGCCCCAGCGTCCGAATCCAATCAGCAGGAAGGGCCGCTTCTGATCCCGCAGTTCACGGTTGATTGACTCCAACTGCTGAGCGATGACCGGGGTGTGCAATGGCGAGAAGTGCTCCGGCCGCACGAAGACAATATCTTGTATGTCATCAGCAGTGCCGTTGCCCATCACCATGTCCGATGCAACCAGGGCGCGCGGATCGGAAAGGTCCTCGACCGTGACGTCTACCACCTGATCGGAAACTACCATGGAGCGAACCTGCAGGAATCCCAGCCTCGCCTGCGGCCGTTCACCGCGACGCCCCTGTAAAGTGATGGCGAACTCGATCTCGACCTTAGCATGGACAGTCTTCTCCGACGCGTTGAGCAGAGCTTTCACCAGGTCGTTCAGGGGGAACTCCTCCTGCACCAGCATGGGAGCGAAATTCAGGATCCGCGGTCCCCGAGCGCCGATTCCCGGGACGACTCGGTCGCGTTCCGCATCGTAGGTTGAAGCGAGGAGATACAAAGCCTCGTCGGCTTCGGCATCGGCCAGATTAGCGTGCACCATGTATTCAGTCTCACTCACCGGATCGTAAGCGGGTGGCTTGCCCATGTTGACTGCCCAAAGCTCCGTTTGGGTGCCCTTCAGCAACTCCTGCACAGAATCGAAGGGGAGTGGTTTCTTCGGATACGCAGGTGAAAACGTCCATGCTATACCGCCGTCCACAATCGTCTTCCCCAACCCCAGTGCCAGCGTAGCAACGCCATCTTCAGGACGCGCGGGTTCAAACGCATAGAAATTGTAGGAACGCGCCACGCCAGAAATGTCAGGATAAAAGCGATCTCCCCGGCGCTGGCCCACCACTTCTTGAATGATTACCGCCATCTTCTCTTCGCCTGGCTTGGTCCCGGTAGTCCGTATGTAGTCTCGGGCCTTGCGGAAGTAGGTGGACGCGTATACGTACTTAATGGCCTCCACCAGCCGATGAAATCGCGCGTCCGGATCGAACTGGTTGTTGGGAATCATTTTGGTGGCGTAGACCCCGGCAAACGGACGCTCCAATGCGTCTTCAAGCAAGCTGGAAGAGCGAATCGCCAGAGGAGTCTTGACTTGCACAATCAGCGCCCGGAGATCGCCGAGCAGTTCAACCGGGAGGTCGCCCTTCTGAAAAGCGTGGGCGATGCGGTCGTCTGGCATTTCGTCGAAGGGCAACAGCGCCAGACGGTTCTGGGCGATGAATTGATCAAAACTGTCCGTCGCGATAACCGCCATGGTTGGGACATTGATATCCACATACGGAAAGGAAATGGGGTCGATCTGCTCGGCCAGGAGATCTTTGATGAACACCAATCCGCTGGCCTTGCCACCAAGTGAACCCGTTCCGATTTGTGTGCAGCGAAAGGTGCCGTCCCAGAACTTGCGGTCGAAGACCGGCAACTCCGCAACAAGAGGCTTTAAGCCGCTCATCGACACCTCCCCCGCAGCACCAACGGATGCCGCACGTTTCAAAGCGCAGCGCCGGAGTCGCGTACATGGAGCTCGTAGCCAGCCACGCTCGTCACACCCAGCCGCGTCCGTGGCACGCCTTGGCTACGCGCCCAATGGCGATGGCGTAGGCAGCATCCCGCATGTACAGCTTCTCACGGCGAGCCAGATCGGAGACCGCGAAGTATGCAGACGTCATCTTCAGGTCGAGCTTTCCAAGAACCTCGTCTTTTTCCCAGAAGTAGTTCATGTTGCTCTGTACCTGCTCGAAATAGCTGCAGGTCACGCCCCCGGCGTTCGCCAGGAAATCGGGGATGAGCAAGATGCCGCGTTTCTGAATTTGAGCGTCGGCTTCGGGCGTCGTGGGCCCGTTGGCGCCTTCGGCGATGATTTTTACTTTCGGACTGATACGGCTGACGTTGTCGCCGGTGATCTGGTTCTCCATCGCCGCCGGGATGAGAATGTCGACATCCTGCTCAAGCCATGCCTCTCCCGGCAATACTTCATAGCCTAGTTCCCTGGCTTTACCTTTGTTGATCCCGCCGAAGTGGTCCGTAATCGACGAGAGCTGGCTGAGATCGATTCCGTCACGCTTGCGGTAGGTGTAGGAACACTGGTCCACCTGATCCCAGCAGGAGACCGCGATGACGCGCCCTCCCAACTGCTGGTAGAGTTCGATGGCATAGTGGGCCACATTACCGAAACCCTGGACGCTAGCCTGTGTATTTTCAGGACGAATGCCTAATTCCTTGAGCGCCTCACGCAACGTGAAGACCACGCCATAGCCGGTAGCTTCGGTTCGGCCGAGCGAGCCACCCATGCCGACGGGCTTGCCGGTGATGAAACCGGGGAACCGGCCGCCGTGGATTTTCTCAAACTCGTCGAGCATCCAGAGCATGTGTTGCGCGTCGGTCATCACATCCGGGGCCGGCACGTCGGTCACCGGGCCGACCTCCCTTGCCACCTGGCGCACCCAGCCACGGCAAATCTGCTCCTGCTCGCGTGCGCTGAGGTTATGCGGATCACAGATTACCCCACCCTTCGCTCCGCCGAGCGGAATATCCACGACGGCACATTTCCACGTCATCCACATGGACAGCGCACGTACGGTATCGATCGTCTCCTGCGGATGGAACCGGATGCCACCTTTGCCTGGTCCGCGGGCGTCATTGTGTTGCACGCGGAAACCTCGAAATATCTTCACCATCCCGTCGTCCATGCGCACCGGGATGGCAAACTGGAACTCCCGCATAGGGTAGCGCAGAAGATCTCTGGTAGCCGAGTCAAGCCCCAGGTATTCGGCTACTTTGTCGAACTGGGCCTGCGCGATCTGAAATGAGTTAAACGCTTTGGAGGACTTTTTCGCAGGTGGGTCAGGGACTGCTTGCAACGCTTCTTTTTCGAGGTTGATTGGTTCCGTCAAGACACTCTCCGGCATGGTTGTCTCCTTAGCTGTTCTGAAAACTGATCTCATTATCCTCCCCGAGTGGGCATGTCGGTGTGACGGTAAGCACGTCGGCCGGTGACAGACGTATCGCCGCTTGGAAGCGAAACCCAAGGTTCTGGAGGGAGGTCGCCAAACAGGAAGCTATTCGGAAACAATCGAAGTGTCTTGCCACCCCTGACAATCAGTGACCACGGGAGGAGTTATCGATTTCTTTGCGCCTTCACGTCCTGCCCGCCCTGGTGCAGCATCATGTGCGTCACGTCGCCTTTCTCGTTCTTGAAGAACTCGACTTCTGCGTCTACTCCGATCGTAAGGCTTCGATCGGATCCAGAAACGCAGCCTTTCTTGCGGGATAGTAACCAAAGCCGATACCCACCAGCGCGGAAAAAAATACTGCAAGCAACACTGCGCCCGGGCCAACGGCTGTCGCCCAGCCTGCTAACTGCGAGATCAGCAGTGATGCTCCGATCCCGAACACGATTCCAATGAAGCCCCCTGCGATTGAGAGCGTGACTGCCTCCACCAGAAACTGGGTGAGAATGTCGCGGGTCTTGGCGCCCAGCGCCTGTCTCAATCCTATCTCGCGGGTGCGCTCTCGAACCGAGATCAACATGATATTCATGATGCCGATGCCGCCCACGACCAGCGAGACCGAAGCCACCGCCGCCAGCATGAATGCCATGATCTTCGAGGATGCCTCCTGGGCCGCGAAGAGTTCTTCCAGGTTACGGATGGAGAAGTCATCAGCCTCGCCCGCCTGCAAATGATGGCGCTGTCGGAGCAGAGTGCCTGCCTCTTCCTGCGCGGCCGGAATCTGGGCGCCGGATTTCGCCTGCATCATGATCGTATCCACGGCGTCAGCATTGGCTTGCTTGACGCCGATCACTTTCCGCTTGGCGGTTGATATCGGAAGCAGAATGACATCGTCCTGATCCTGTCCCTGGGAGGACTGGCCTTTCCGAGTAAGCACACCCACAACCGTGAACGGGACATTCTTGATTCGAATGGCCTGGCCGATCGGGTCGGCGCCGTCGAACAGATTATCTACCGGCGTCTGCCCGAGTACAGCGACTTTGTTCGCGCTCTCCACATCCTGCTGAGTGAACTCAGCCCCTGCAGCAACGGACAGCTCGCGAATCGTCAGATAGTCGGGAGTAATGCCATAGATGATTGTTGCCCAGTTATTGTTTGAATAGACTACCTGGGCTGCGCCTCGTACCACGGGTGCCGCAAGTTCAACATCCGGACACTGCGCCACAAGTTCCTTTGCGTCGGATTCCGATAGCGTAACCGCATTGCCGGTGCCCAGGCGGACACCCGAACTACTGACGCTTCCCGGGATAACGATAATGATGTTGCTTCCGATACTAGCGATCTGCTGCTGGATACGCTGTGTAGCGCCCGAGCCGATGGCCACTGTTGCGATCACCGAGGCAACGCCGATCACAATCCCCAGCATGGTCAGCGCCGAGCGGAGCTTATTCATCTTCAGCGCCCGGAACGCAATGCGCATGGACGAGAGCAGGTGGTTCATAGCGACGCCGTGGCAGCAGGCACCGCGCCCTCTTCCACGGGGGCTGCCGGTTTCGTCACCTTCCGGTCGCTGACGATGAGGCCATCGCGAAAGCCGATGATTCGATCGGCGTAGGTGGCGATCTCATCCGAGTGTGTAACCATAACAATCGTGATCCCCTGAGTGCGATTCAGCCGCTGGAAAATTTTCATGATTTCGGCGCCATTGCGGGAGTCCAGCGCACCCGTTGGCTCGTCGGCAAGAAGAATGGCGGGTTTGTTAATCAGGGCGCGCGCAATGGCCACACGCTGTTGCTGTCCACCCGACAGTTGAGCAGGAAAGTTGGCCTCCCGCCCGGCCAGTCCAACGTCGGCTAGGGCACGCTGGCCCAGTTCATTTCCATTGGGCGTTTTGCTGTCCTTGTAGAGCAATGGCAGCTCGACATTCTCCAGTGCGTCCATTCGCGGGAGCAGGTTGAAGTTCTGAAAAATAAATCCGATCTTCTGATTGCGAATCTCGGCGAGCTGGTCGCGATCCATAGTCTCGACCGGAATGCTGTCCAGCAGATAGCGGCCGGAAGTAGGCCGGTCAAGACAGCCCAGGAGGTTCAGCAACGTCGACTTTCCTGAACCGGACTCCCCCATGATTGCGACGAACGTGCCGCGCTCAATCGCCAGCGTCACGCCCTGCAGCGCATTCACAACGATGTCCCCCAGCAGGTACGTCTTCTTAAGGTCTCGCACGTCGATCAGTGGTGACACTGCGTTCTCCTCAGAGACTCACAATCCGGGTACTCGGCGCGTGCTACCGGCGCCGGTGGGCGAAGCACTCGTGGTTGGTGAAGTCGCGCCCGTGCTAAACCTCACTACGAGCTGTTCTCCCGTCTGCAAATCGCCGGAGGTCACGGCCGTGAACTGGCCGTCGGAGATCCCAAACGTTACCGGCACGCCTTTGAGCTTTCCGCTCTGCAGTACATAGACCTGCTGCTTGCCTGCCGGTGCGGCCGAGAGCCCAACCTGCTTCAGCACTGCGGCGGATGGATGAAGGCGCAACACCGCATTCGGCACCTTGAAGGTGTCGTCGAGCTTCGAAGTCATAATGCGGGCGTTGGCGGTCATCCCGGGAAACAGTTTGAGGTCAGGATTGGAAACGGCGATGACGACATCGTAGGTGACGACGTTTTGGGTAATGATCGGTGCCTTGCGGACGTCTGCAACCTGGCCCCGGAATGTCGTTCCCGGGTAAGCATCGACTGTAAACGTTGCGTTCTGGCCAGTCTTGATATTGCCGACATCGGACTCGTCTACGTTGGTATCGAGTTGCATCTTTGTCAGGTCTTGCGCGATCTCGAACACGGTAGGCGCCGCAAATGACGCAGCCACGGTCTGGCCCACATCCATGCGGCGGGCAATTACGGTGCCGTCGACCGGGGCGGTAATACGGGTGTGCGCAAGATTGATCTGGGCCTGATCGAGTGCGGCGCGGGCCTGGCGTTCCTGGCCTTTCGCAGAACCCAACTGCGCCTGGGTCGCGCTGACTTGATACTGCGCCGACTGGATCGTCTGTTTCGATGCTTCGATCAGGGACTGGTCCGCAGCGACCTGAGCGTCGGCGGCATCCATCGTGGCCTTGGCAGCGTCGTCGTCCTGTCGAGAGATAATTCCTTGTTTGAAAAGGCCGTCGAGCCGTTCCCACTGGTTGTGAGCGTTAAGGGCGTTGGCGCGGTCTTTGGCGAGCACAGAGGTCGCACTCTTTTCACTCGCGACTGTCCCCGCAAGATCGGAGGCCGCTTTCTGGACTTGGGCTCCCGCTGTGAGAACCGCGGACTGGGACGAGCCCAGCGCTGCCTGGGCCTGATCGACCTGAGTCTGGAACACTGCGGGGTCGATCAGCGCGACCAGTTGGCCTTTTGTCACCTTTGTATTGAAATCAGCGTAGAGAGCTTTGATGTTGCCCGACACTTGACTGCCAACTTGCACGTCGACCACCGCGTTGACCGCACCGGTCGCGGTGATGCTCGCTTGCACCAGTCCGCGTTCGAGCGGCAGGGTTTCGTACGTAATCGCATTCTGCGAATGCATCCGCCACAGTTCACCGGCTACGGCAAGCGCGACGATCAGGCCAATCACCCAGGCCCACTTGGTCCAGTGATATCGAGGGTGTGCTCGGATTGAGACCGCCGGGATTGATGCCGCGGGGGAGACGAGTGGGAATGCAATCGGTTCTGCAATAACCGGATCCACGGCGGTCGCCATAGGTTACGATTCCTTTTCCGCCCAAAATGCCGCCGGACGCACATCTCAAGCCGACTCTTCCTGCAGCGCGTGGCCCATCCGTTCGAACCGCACGCACGCCGGATGGGAGGCCCCCACATCGCAAGGGCAGAGGCCACTCGGTTAGGCGGCAAGATGCACTCCTGGGACATCCACAGGATCGTTCATTTGCTCCGGCAATACTGAGCAAAATGGCTCTCTCACTACGTTTCCCGCGCCATAACCGTCGGCGCAGGCAAACCCAGCCGCTGTGGTCGCGAGAGTGAAGGTCTATCTCTGCGGCCATAATCCGGACTCAAGGCAGTCGACGCGCACTGTTCGCTTTTGATCAGTTTCTGCCATCTTGCACATCGATAATGGGGCGAAGCTTTGGTTAGACATTTCGTCCGGCGTAACGAGCACTTCCCCCTGGCGTGTTCTACTCATCCCGCAACTGGGTATGCCAGGAAACATTTTGGGAACGCCCCGCGAGTGTTAGCCCGGCCCAGAACAGATGGGGGATGCCATGAGCGACATTCAAGCCGCTGGGAAACTTCTGGCGGAATTGCGGGAGGCATATCGGCGCCTGCCACAACATATTCAGGTGCGCGTCGCTTGCCTGTTGCGCGAAAGCACCTTACCGGCAACAATCGGCGACAAGCGTTAAAGCGGCCGCCTCGGGCACCGACGCCGTCATGAGCATTTTCAAAACTTTCTTTGGTTTATTCGCGTAAGTTACTTACGCTTCGCGGACCTGTGCATCCTTCGTAGCGAGCTCTTCGGCGATCTTGTGGACGTTCATGGAGTGTTCGTGCGCCTGTTTGGTGCGTTCGCGTGCGGTCAGATGATCGCCTTTGCCGTGGGCAACGGCGGCGTGAGCGTGGGCCGCAAGGTTATGAAGTTCTGCAGCTCGATCGTGGATACTCTGTGGCACGGTGTTCTCCTGGCCTGTTGGATGCTGCTGCCAGGCGCGATTCGGTTTTGCCAACGCGGCTAGTCGGCGTTCCGATACTCTTCGGGGACGTCATCCTCCGGCACCTGGCGCGTCGTGACTTCGGATACGTCCGGATCCTTGGCGTTCTCCACGCCGTCTACGGCATCGGCTTCAAACGCGTTTCCCTGCTCTACCAATTCTTTTACGCTCTCGGAATCCGCATCGGCCACGTCCGATATGCCCTGAAGGTCGCCAGACTGCCCCGCCGAATTGGGCCCAAGCTCATCTTCGTTGTTCTTATTGCGCGCATGCATGATTGTCACTCCTGTAACGATTCGGCGATTTGCCGTCACTCTCGGGCTCTCAAGCTACACCCCATCCGGAATTATGACAGCATACGAACAGGAGAACTGTGCCCTATTGCACAGTGTGGGTCTTTAACAGACGCGCCTGCCGCAAAGAGAGCCGGGGGATGCGCGCATTCCTTTTCATCTTCTGTGCCCCACCGGGAACAGAGGGGGCAGCATCCTCGAAGTGAGCTTTTTTGCTCAGACTTCAATATCTCCAGAATGAGAGAGTTTCGTCGGGAACTATTTTGCGACCGGGACCGAGTCTTCCGCACGTCTCGTCGTGGAAATCGCGCCGTTAATCCGCGCAACCCGCAGCCGCAGAGTGAGACCGGGCAAGCGAAGGATCATCGGGCAAGAGGAAACACAATGCATATTCGCTTCATTCGTACGCTGTTGTTCGCGCTCGTCATGCTGTGTCTGTCGGCGGCATCGTTTGCGCAAATCGGCATATCGATTAGCTTCGCTCCCCCTGAACTTCCCGTTTACGAGCAGCCTCTTTGTCCGGGCGATGGCTATCTATGGACACCTGGGTACTGGGCTTATGCCAACGACTTCGACGATTACTATTGGGTGCCGGGTACGTGGGTAATGGCTCCTGAAGTCGGTCTGCTCTGGACCCCGGCCTATTGGGGTTGGGGCGGCAACGGATATGTCTTCTATGACGGCTACTGGGGTCCGCATGTCGGTTTCTATGGCGGGATTAGTTACGGCTACGGCTACTACGGCGAAGGCTACGAGGGTGGACGTTGGGACAACGGACACTTCTTCTACAACCGTTCGGTGAACAATGTGAACGTCACCGTCATTCACAATGTCTACAACACCACGGTGGTCAACAGCACTACCGTGAACCGGGTCAGCTACAACGGCGGTAATGGCGGGATTAGCGTGCGTCCAAGGCCTCAAGAGGAGGTCGCAGCTCGTGAGAAACATATTCCGTCTGTAGCCGTTCAGTCTGAACATGCACAAGCTGCGCACACCAATCCGGAGCAGCGGGCTTCCGTGAACCATGGCAAACCGGCAGTTGCGGCTACCCCGAAGCCTGGAGCATTCAGTGACCGTGCTGTTGTGCCGGCCAAAGCGGCGGGGGCGCCTTATAACCCTCCAGCCAAGCGTGCCGCAGTTCAGCCGGCGGCTAATACGCCGGCGGCGCATCCGGAGAACAACGCTGCTCGGCCCACGCAGCCAAACAACCAGCCGGAAGCGAATCGTCCGCCAACCGCGCAGCCGAACACGCGTCCCGAGCCCAGCCGTCCGGAAGCAAGCCGGCCCGAAGCGAATCGTCCGCCCGCCATGCAGCCCGACACTCGGCCAGAAGCGAGCCGTCCGCCGGCAGAGAAGCCCACCGCTCGTCCGGAGCCCCAGCGGACTGAGCCGGCTCAGCGGCCGCAAACTGCTGCTCCTGCGGAAACGCGGCCTGCACCGCAGCAACAGCGCGCGCAGCCAGCCGCGCGTGCGCCGCAAGAGCAGAAGCATCAGGATGAACAGCCGAAGAAGGATGAGAAGCCGCCGCGGTAACGGCAAGACTTTGGCTTGGTTTTAGTTGTAAGGTAACGCCCCAGGGGCATCTTGAATCTTCCAAGGTGCCCTTTTTTCTTCCTCAGGAGCCGCCGCGCGGGCTGGGCTGCCACGCTTCGGAAACTCTAGTCGTGCAGGACCACATGCAGCAACGAGCTGTGCACTTGCAGTCCGCCGTTGTAGTGAATAAAACCCAATTCCCTGAACCGGTTCATGAAGAAGCTGACCCGCGAGCGTGTAGTGCCGATCATTTCCGCCAGCATCTCCTGACTGATCTTGGGCACGACCGTCTCGGGTTTGCCTTCCTTGCCAAAATGAGCGAGCAGCAAAAGAATCCGGGCCAGCCGCTTTTCGCTGGAATTAAAAAGCTGGTCAACCAGGTCTTCTTCATAGCGAATGTTCCGCGCCAGCAAATAGGCCACAAACAGGTCGGAAAATTCGTGCTCCCCATGAAGCGCGTCCATCATTGTCCCCTTGTCGATGCGTAGAACAACGCAATCCGTCATCGCAGTCGCAGAGTCCATGCGGAGCACCTGGCCCGCCAGCGAACCTTCGCCGAAGAAGGCTCCTTCCCCCAGTATGCTGATCGTTGCTTCCTTGCCAGTCTTCGAGACTACGGCAAGTCGTACCTTGCCCGTCTGGAGGTAAAACACCGCATCCGCGGCATCCCCTTGGGCAAAGATTCCCTCTTTCCGCTTGAAAAGCACAGATTTCCTGCCCTCGCCGATGGTTGCGAGGAACGCATGGGGATCGAAATCGCGCCTCTTCTTGGCCGCTACACCTGAACTTATGGCATTACGTTCGGTTTGGAGTGTGGCGCCGACGTGGCCCTGGCGGGCGATTTTCCCTGTGCCCGGAGAACCGTTGAGTTGGCGAGCAGGAGACATAGGCACCTCCTTCTGCCCAACCACGACAACTCGATTTTACCCCTTTCCTGGACCAAGTAAATACCCGAAAACGACCGCCCGCCATGCGCTGGATGGTTCCAAATTGGGAAAGCCCGATCGGGGAAGATTGTTTCTGATGGCTCACAAAATGGTCCATTTTGCACAGTATTGCCAAAGCAAGTCGGCGAATCTATTGGTGTCTCAAAAGGGCAGATTGCCCGCCACACCAGACAGCCCGTACCAGATACAGGCACGGTTTGCTGAGGGCGTCCGGGTGGTGACAGAAATGAGGCTGTCCATGAAAAAGGTTATGTTCTTACTTGCGATGCTGAGTCTCGGTACATTGTGCTGGGCCGGGTCGGCGCGGGAAGATGCCACCGAACGGCTGGACAACTCCACCACGGTGTTACACGAAATTATGGGGATGCCGGACAAGGGAATCCCGGAAGAAGTGTTGGAGCATGCCAAGTGCGTTGCGGTTGTGCCGCATATGGTCAAAGGTGGCTTTATCTTTGGAGCCAAAGGAGGCAAAGGAGTAGCCACCTGCCGCACCGCGAATGGCTGGAGTGCGCCGGCATTCATCACGATTTCGGGCGGAAGTTGGGGTTTGCAGATCGGTGTTGAAGCGGTGGACGTGGTGCTGATCATTCAACATGAAAAAGGGATGCAAAAGCTGCTCTCGAGCAATTTTCAAATTGGCGGGGATGCTTCAGCCGCAGCGGGTCCAGTGGGACGGCATGCCGAGGCCGGGACGGATTGGAAGATGGATACGGAGATCCTGACCTACTCCCGTGCCAAAGGTGTGTTCGCGGGGCTCACGTTGGAAGGCGCATCGCTCCGTCAAGACAATGATTCCCGGCACGCGATGTACGGCCCCAGAGTCACCACTCGGGCTTTGCTGTTGGGCAAGGTGCCGGCTCCAGCCGCAGCCCAGCCGTTCCTGGCGGAGGTACGCGGAGCAAAAGCCCAAGCCGTAGCCGAAGGTAAGGCGGAAGCGAAAGGTGAAGCCAAAAACAAAGACAAAGACTAAGAAGTAGGAACTTGCGGAATTGGGGTGCCGCTGTTTGTCATTCAGCCGGCTTGTATGTTCAGGTGGCGGCACAGCCCCATTGTGTTTGGTTCGCGCGCGGCCATTCCCCCGCAGCGTCCGCCAGTGGTCTTTACGAAGGTGTGAGCAAAAGTGAACATCTTGGGGGATTGTTATTCTGCGAAAATATTTGGGAGTCTAACTTCGCTCCGGAGAGAGCCTGATGGCGCCACCAACCATTTTGGCCGTGAAAAAGCGCGACTTCGACCCGAAGAAATTTCTCGCCACGATTGGCACGGGCCGGAAAGTCGTGGCTTTTTCGCGGAAACAAAAAATCTTCTCGCAGGGGGATGCGGCGGATTCAGTCTTCTACGTCCAGCAAGGCAAGGTTCGACTCTCGGTTGTATCCAAGATTGGCAAGGAAGCATCCCTGGGCATATTGGGAGAGGGAGATTTTTTCGGAGAAGGGGGTCTGGCGGGACAGGCCTTGCGCATGGGGTCCGCAACCGCGATGACGGACTGCGAAATGCTTCGCATTGATAAGAAGGCCATGATGCTCGCGCTTCACCGGGAACACAAGTTGTCCGATCTCTTCGTAGCGTATCTGCTGGCGCGGAATATCCGGTACGAAGAGGATTTGGTTGACCACCTCTTCAATTCCAGCGAAAAAAGGTTGGCTCGG
>Ga0182019_10000701_pt1 | contig 16527 bp, 14 predicted proteins | sample 812E2MmetaG_FD_120483 | JGI IMG/M metagenome (GOLD analysis project Ga0182019, IMG submission 120483) | Permafrost microbial communities from Stordalen Mire, Sweden - 812E2M metaG | ecosystem: Environmental > Terrestrial > Soil > Wetlands > Permafrost | place: Sweden: Stordalen | collected...
GACAAAGAGCGTCAAGATGGCGGAGATCAACCTCCGCGTTCACGGGGCCGTGCTCACGGCGCGGGGAAAATCCGAGGACTTCATCAAATCGATCGACGCATCGGGGGAGAAGCTGCAGATGCAGCTCGCGAAGTACAAGACAAAGCGGCGGAGCAAAGACAAGGAGAAGGTACGGGAGATCAAGGAAAAGGAGTGATCCGCCCGGAGAGGGTCCTGCTCGCCCGGACAGAGGAGCACCGATGAAAAACGACCGCACGCGCGAAACGCGCAAGAAGAGCATCACCGTCGGATTTCTGTACGAACAGACACACGAGCGCTTCAAGCTGAAACAGCTCAACGGCGAGAACGGGTTCGACAATCAGATCAAGGAGAGGAACCTGAACCGCCCCGGCCTCGCGCTCGCCGGGTACCTGGAGCTGTTCACGTACGACCGGGTCCAGTTCATGGGCAACACGGAGATCCGCTATCTCAATTCGCTCCGCCCCCCGCAGAGAACGGCCGCGTTCACGTCCCTCCTTGAGTTCAAGATTCCGTGCGTGATCCTGACGAACGGCAATCTCATTTCGGACGACCTCCTGCAGGCGGCCGCGGCAAAGAACATCCCGGTGTTCGGCACGCCGTTTGAGACCACGAAGATCTCCTACTTCCTGGCGGATTTTCTGGACGACCAGTTCTCCCCCCAGATCGTGGTTCACGGCTCTCTTGTCGACGTGTACGGGGTCGGCGTCCTGCTCACGGGGAGGTCGGGGATCGGCAAAAGCGAGATCGCCCTTGATCTCATCGAACGCGGGCACCGGCTTGTCGCCGACGACGTGGTGATGGTCACCCGGAAAGGGGAAGGAATACTCATGGGTGCCGGCACCGATCTCGTCAAACACTTCATGGAGATCCGGGGGCTGGGACTCATTGACGTGCGGAGCATGTTCGGGATAAGGGCAATCCGGTATCAGAAACGTGTCGAGCTCGTCGTGGAACTGGAAGAATGGAAGCCCGACAGGGATTACACGCGCACAGGGCTGGACGACGTCACAATGACCCTCCTTGACGTGGACGTTCCGCTGGTGAAACTCCCGATATTCCCCGGGAAGAATGTCACCGTCATAACTGAAGTGATTTCGCTCAACTACCTCCTTCGGCACTACGGGTATGACGCCGCGAGGGAGTTTTCCAAGCGTCTTGAGGGGGTCATAGGGCAGAAAAAGAAGGGGAGTCGGGCCATCAATTATTTCGAGCACGATTTCGAGTGACTCGCGGCAATAAATAATCCTCGCCGCAAGAAATCTCTTGACAACACACCGATAATTCTCTATACTTCCACCGTATTTTGCGAATAAGACGCGCGTAATGGGAGTACTGTCTCTGCGCGACGTTGTTCGCATGAGATCGAATCGCCAGGGACAATGTCCGCTCCTTCAGATCTGAGAGGTGTCGACCATGCTGCACCATACGAAATTTTATGTGTTCTCACACAGATCGCTCGATCTGAAAGAAGTCAGGCACTTCAAGATGAAGGTCCTCGGCTTCGGAGCCGTTGCGGGACTCGGGATCATGGCCGCGCTCCTCGTTCTGAATCACGCCGGCGGAGACGTACTCGGTCTCGGGATCGACAGGATGTCGATGCTCACCGCGGAGAACCGGATACTGAAGGACCAGGTGCGCCAGCTCGGCGACAAGATCTCGGTTGTGCAGAAGGCGCTCGAAAAACTCTCGGACAGGGGGAACGAACTCCGAACGGCGGTTGACCTCAACAGGATCGACGACGATACGCGGGCTGCGGCCATCGGGGGGGCGGTCCCTCCAGCGGTCAACGCTTTCCTCTCGGGAGAGGCGCGTGAAGTTCTTTCCGGCTCCTCCTCTCTCCTTGACAAGCTGGAACGGGAAGTGAAACTGCAGCAGGCGAGCTACGAAGAGATTACGCGGCGCATGGAGTACAACAAAGGCCTCTTTGCGCATATCCCTGCGATCAAACCGATGGCGGGCCCGTATTCGCTCAACAGCTTCGGCATGCGGATACACCCGGTCCTCCATGTCTACAAGATGCACGAAGGGATAGACATTGTGAGCGACGTGGGGTCGAACGTCTATGCGGCCGGTGACGGCGTGGTCCATTTCGCCGGACGGACGGCCGGCGGCTACGGCGTGGTTGTGGAGGTCAACCACGGGTACGGGTATTCGTCCCTTTATGCGCATCTGAGCAGGACGCTGGTCCGCGAGGGGCAGACGGTGCGCCGCGGGGAACTCATTGCGAAAAGCGGACGTTCAGGATTAGTGAGCGGCCCGCACCTCCATTACGAAGTGCGGTACCTCGGGAGGAAACAGAATCCCGTCGATTACTTCTTCGACGACATCGACGCCGCGCGGTACCGCTCGCAGCTTGTCAGTGCCAAGACTGGACGAGGTGATAATTGATCTGGACGATGGAGCTTGCCTCGTATCTGGATGACGCTCCCTGGCCCGCAACAAAAGAAGAGCTGGTGGACTATGCCATCCGGACAGGCGCTCCGGTGGAAGCCGTGGAGAACCTTCAGGAGCTTGAAGACAGCGAAGAACCGTACGAGAGCATGGAGGAGATCTGGCCGGACTACCCCACCGGTGAGGACTTTTTCTTCGAGGACGAAGGAGAGTATTAAGGGGGACTCTTCCCCGGGCGTCCGGGTGCCGCGTTGATTCTCTGCGGAGAATTGTGTAAATTTCCTACCCAGCCGGTGCGGCTGGGTTTTTTGTTACTGTCACCGGCCATCCGAATTCCTACACCACGCGTGTTCCGTCTCGAACGGTCCTTTTTCGCCCTGCGCCTGGCGTGCCCGGTCGTGCGCGCCCGGCAGTGGCTCCTGTGTGCGGCGCTCGCTGTGCCTTCCGCCTCTCCGTCGGATGCTCAATCCCTCCCCGCTACCCAGAAATTCGAGGTCACCGCGATCACGTTCCAAGGGAACCGTGCGCTGGCAGAGAACGAGCTCCTCGCACAGATGACGACGCGCGTCACCCCCGGCTTTCTCAATAAGTTTCTCCACAACACAATAAGCGAAAAGCTGGGGCGGAAGAATGAGTATCTGAGCACGCTGACGCTCGGCGGGGATGTCCGCCGGCTCCGGACGTACTATGAGAACAGGGGTTTTTTCGGCGCGGCCATCGACACGTCGCTGGCGTATCACCCGGAGGGGGGAAACGTGGACATCACCGTCCGGATTGCCGAGGGGTACCGGGCGCTTATCGATACGCTCCGGTATGAGGGAATTGTCAACGGCCCGGGGACCATATGGACGGACATACAGTCGTCTCCTAGGATCGTCGTGGGAGACCCGTACAACGCTCAGCTGCTGGAGGAAGAGGTCGTGCGGGTCCTCAAGGTCCTTGCCAACACCGGGTACCCGAACGCCCGGTACATGAGGGACAGCTCGCGCGCGACGCGCTACGCAAGCACCGGGAACTGCTGCGTGCGGCTCAGGTTTGATCTGGGGAGAATGTACTTCTTCGGCCCGGTCACGATACGACAGGAGATCGATTCGGTCCGGTCCCCCGGCTTCCGCGATGACATCACCGATGAGATCCTGCTCCAGCAGCTCACGTACGTCCCGGGGAAACGGTACAGCATCGAAGACAGCGTCTCGAGCGCGAGCAATCTGAACCGGCTGGGGATATTCGACCTCCGGTCAATGGACATGAGGATCCCCCTTCGCTCGGATACCGCCGTGACAGTGCCGACGTCGATTCTCATACGGCCGAAAGACAAGCACGAACTCGGCCCGGAGCTCATTGTGAGCGACGAGGACGGCGCGCTCAACCTGGGTGCAGGTATCGGGTACACGCACAGGAATTTCCTCGGGGGTGCGCGCCTCTTCACGACGAGTCTCCGTTTCCGGACGCAGAGGCTGAGTCAGTTCCCGGATTATTTCGGGCTCAACAACTATTCGGTGTCGAATCTCGATCTGACCGCCGAACTCGTCCAGCCGTACGTGTTCAGCAACAGGATCAAGGGATCATGGTCGTTTTCCTATATCCTTGACAAAGAGATTCCCTACCTGCAGAAGATCTTCCAGAACAAATTCGGGTTTACGAACAGGTTCACGGAGTCCACGAGCGGGTTCCTCGACTGGACGCTGGAAACCGTCGCCTCCGCGAAAAACGACAGCTTCTATGTGGGCTCGAGCAATCTGCTCGTGCAGCAGCAGATCCGCCTCCTGCAGCTGCAGCAATTCAACTCTATACTCGCGTTCACGATACAGCGGGACGTGACGAACGATCTTTTTTCCCCGTCCGAGGGCACCATCACCTCGGCCGAGTTGGACGAGGCGGGACTCTTCCCGCTTCTCCTCCAGGGGGTGTTCCCGAACCTCCCGATTTCCCAGTTTTACCGCGTGATTCTCACCGGGAGATGGTACACGGAAGCCGCCGCGCACAGGTATTCGATACTGGCATTCAAGCTCAAAGGCGGTTTCGAGGACAAATACGGCGGGGCCCGTTCGGACACCAGTATCGTCATTCCGCAGACCCACCGGTTCTACGCGGGAGGGGGGAACAGCATTCGGGGATGGAACTCGCGCGATCTTATTGCCGGCGGGTCATCGCCGTACGCCGGGCAGCTTGGCGGAAATCTCGACCTGGAGGGGAGCGTGGAGCTGAGGACAAACATCCTGCAGTCGCTCAGAGACGGCATCTTTGACAAGATCTGGCTCGTCCAGTTCATCGACGCCGGGAACGTCTGGACCCAGATGAGCGATTTCCGGCCGAACACCGTGGCGATCGCCGCAGGGATCGGTATCCGCTACGACACGTTTTTCGGGCCGTTCCGCATCGACTGGGGATTCCGCATCTACAACCCCTCCGAACCGCCCGGCCAGCAGTGGATCACGCAGCGGCAGCTCTTCGGACAGACGTTCAAGGAAGCGATATTCCACTTCGGTATCGGCAATGCCTTCTGACTCCGGTCACGGCCCCGCGCCGGTTCTCTGGCCCCGGGTCATCGGCCAGCGGCGCGTGAAGCATGCCCTCCTCGCCGCATGGCGAAGCGGCAGGCTTCCGCACGCGTACCTTTTCTACGGGGGGGAAGGTGTGGGGAAGGACGCCGCCGCGCTCGAGCTCGCGCGCGTTCTTCGCTGCGAGCGGGGGGAAGAAGAGGCCTGCGGCCAGTGCTCCTCCTGCCTCCGCGTAGCGTCGATGCAGCACCCCGACGTCCGTCTCATCGTGCCGCTCCCCCGGGGAGCCCAGGAAAAAGACGACGATGAGCCCCTGGCGAAGCTGACGGCGGCGGAGGTCCGCACCGTGCAGGAGCAGCTCAGGCTGAAGGGAGCCGACCCGTATTACCGGGTCCAGATTCCACGGGCGAACGTCATCAAGATCAACAGCATCCGGGAGATCCGCCGGGAATCGTCGATGAGCACGTCGGAGGGGAAGACGAGGATATTCATCATCTCCGGGGCGGATGCGATGAATGACGCCGCGTCGAACACGCTCCTCAAGACCCTGGAGGAGCCCCCGGGGGACACGATGTTCATTCTGACGACGTCGCGCCGCGAAGCACTCCTTCCGACGATACTCTCCCGGTGCCAGAACGTCAGGTTTGATCCGCTGACCGAGGAGGAGATCCGTGCCGCACTCACGGAGCGGGGTCACATCGACGGGGCACAGGCGTCGCTCCTGGCGCGCCTCGCAGGCGGAAGCTACACGAGGGCGCTCGAGCTGGCGGAAAGCGACCTGATGGCGCAGCGAGCCGACGTCGTGGATTTCATCCGCAAGGCGATTGGGGGGAAGACGCTCGAGCTCATCGAGCTTATCGAACGGATGGCGGAAACGAAAGACAGGGACGTCCACACGCGTTTCCTGACGCTCGTGCTGCTCTGGTTCCGCGACGCCCTGATCCTGCGGCACGGCCGGGAGGTCATCAACGTTGATCAGATGACGGAACTCAGCAGTTTTGTCTCGCGTTTTCCCGACGCGGACCTCGCGCGCGCCGTGGGTGACGTGGAGAAGGCGATTTCCCTTGTCGATCGATATACCTATATTAAACTCGTTCTCGCGCAGCTGGCCGTCCGGCTCCGGGTCGCGATCCTGAAGCCCGCAGCCGCGCACGGTTCACATGGAGCCTGACAGAGAGCTTATGAGCGACACACGGCGGATACTGATTACGGCGGCACTCCCCTACGCGAACGCCCCGATTCACCTGGGGCACCTCTCGGGGGCGTATCTCCCGGCGGACATCTACGCGCGGTTCCAGCGGCTCCGGGGCCGCGACGTCCTTTTCATCTGCGGCTCCGATGAGCACGGTGTCGCCATCACGCTGGCGGCCGACAAGGAGAAGGTCACCCCGCAGGCGATCGTCGACAGGTATCATGCGATGAACAGGGAAGCGTTCGCAGCGTTCGGGATGTCCTTCGACAACTACTCGCGCACCTCGATCCCGCTCCACCACGCCACCGCCGTGGAGTTTCTCCTGGAGTTCAACCGCCGCGGGATACTGAAAGAAAAGAAGGAGAAGCAGCTGTACGACGAGAAAGCGGCCATGTTCCTTCCCGACAGGTACGTCGAGGGGACATGCCCTGTCTGCGGCAACCCCGATGCCCGGGGGGACCAGTGCGAGCGGTGCGGCACGTTCCTCGATCCGATGCAGCTTCTGAACCCGAGGAGCAAGATCACCGGTGACACCCCCGTTGTGCGCGAAACGACCCACCTCTATTTCCCCCTGGGCGCGTACCAGAAGAGGCTCGAGGAGTACGTCACGCGGAGCGACGAGGCGGACGGCTGGAAGGAAAACGTCCTCCAGTATTGCCGCGGATGGTTCAGGGAGGGACTCGAGGACCGCGCGGTGACGCGCGACCTGACGTGGGGGGTGAAAATCCCGCTCCCCGGGTATGAGACCAAGGTCATCTACGTCTGGTTTGACGCTGTTTTGGGATATATCTCGGCGACAAAGGAGTGGGCCCTCATGAAGGGGCGCCCGGATGCCTGGAAAGAATACTGGCTGGGGAGCGACACGAAATATGTGGCGTTCATCGGGAAAGACAACGTCGTGTTTCACACGATCGTGTTCCCGGCGATGCTCATGGCGTGGAACGACGGAGGGGGGGACCAGTACGTCCTTCCGGCAAACGTCCCGGCGAACGAATTCCTGAATTTCAAGGGGCAGAAGTTCTCCAAGAGCCGCGGGTGGGGAATCGACGTGCAGGATTTCCTGGCAAAATACCCGGTCGACCCCCTCCGATACACGCTCGCCACCGGGCTGCCTGAATACCGCGACGCGGATTTCACGTGGAGGGATTTCCAGGCGAAGAACAACAACGAGCTTGCCGACATACTGGGGAATTTCGTGAACCGCACGCTTCAGTTTGCCTCGCGCACGTTCGGCAACGCGGTCCCGGCGGCGGGCCCCCCCGGCGAACTCGACACGGGGATTCGCGCGCTCATGGACCGGACCCCGGGAGCCGCAGCGGCGCTGTTCGAACGCTACAGGTTCCGCGACGGACTCATGGAAGTCATGAACCTCGCGCGGGGGGCCAACAAGTACTTCAACGACAGCGAGCCATGGAAGACCGCGAAATCGGATCCCGCCCGGTGCGCCACGACGATCAACGTCAGCATTCAGCTCGCGCGCTCGCTCGCGATACTCATGAGCCCGGTGATCCCCGGCTCGTGCGAGAAGATCTGGCAGATGCTCGGCCTCCCGGGCGAGGCGGCGCATGCCTCGTGGGAGTCCGCGCGGACGGGCGCGCTCGAAGCCGGGCACCGGCTCGGGACGGCCGGCATATTATTCACAAAGATCGAGGAGAGCATGATCGAGTCAGACGGCGCTGTGCCGCCGGCGCCGCCGGCGGAACCGGCGGCGGAGAAGATCACGATCGACGAATTCAGGAAAGCGGATCTTCGCGTGGGGAAAATCCTCCGGTGCGAACCCGTGGCGAAATCCGAGAAGCTTCTGAAGCTTCAGGTCGAGATCGGGACCGAGGAGCGGCAGATCATCGCGGGGATCGCCCGCCACTACCGCCCGGAAGATCTTGTGGGCCGGCTCGTCGTGGTTGTCGCCAACCTCCGCCCGGCCACAATCATGAAGGAGGAATCGCACGGGATGGTTCTTGCGGCTTCCGCTCCTGACGGAACGCTCGTTCTCGTGTCGCCGGTATCGGAGATCCCGAGCGGCGCGACCGTGAAATGAGGAAGACGAGGCTCCATGTTCATTGACACACATGCGCATCTGACCTCGGGCGAGTTCGACACGGACCGGAGCGAGGTGATCCGGCGTGCCCTGGACGCGGGGGTGAGCGCGATCGTCAATCCCGCGACCGGGCTTGACGACAGCCGCCGTGCCATCGAGCTCGCGCAGAAGGAATACTGCGTCCACGCCTGCGTGGGCGTGCATCCGCATGAGGCGGCCGGCGCCGGCGAGGAGGTGCTCCGCGGCGTGGAGGACCTCTGCACCCAGCCGAAAGTCGTGGCGATTGGCGAGATCGGGCTGGACTTCCATTACGACCTTGCTCCGCGCGACGTTCAGGAACGTGTCTTCAGCGCGCAGCTCGGCATCGCCGCCAGGCACGATCTGCCGGTGATCATCCACACGCGCGACGCGATGGGGGAGACCGTCCGCATCGTCCGGGAGGCGCTCGAGAGGTTCCCCCTCTGGCGCAGCCGGGCCGCCGCACCCGGGAGCAGGTTTCCCGCGCCCCGGGGCGTATTCCATTGCTTCCCCGGCGACCCGGCGAAGGCCTGGGAGCTGATCAATCTCGGATTCTCCGTCTCGCTTCCCGGGATCGTTACGTTCAAGAACCCGGGGCACGCGGCCGATGTCGCACGTGAAGTCTCCGCCGAACACCTCCTCCTCGAAACGGACAGCCCGTATCTTGCTCCTGTTCCCCACCGGGGAACCAGGAACGAGCCCTCGCGCCTTCCGCTGATTGCCGCCAGAATCGCCGAGCTGCAGCACCTTGCCGTTGATGACATCGCACGGACCACGGCCTACGGCGCCTACAGGATGTTCGGCGTCGGCTCCCCCGGGAAGCCCGTGTTCGTGTACCGGCTCAAGGATTCGCTGTACATCAACCTGACTATCCGCTGCAATGCGGACTGCGTGTTCTGCGACAGGAAAGGGGAGGCGGTCATCAAAGGACACAACCTCCGGATCGAACGGGAGCCCGGCGCGCGCGAAGTGATCGATGCGATCGGCGACCCGCTCCGGTACGACGAGATTGTCTTCTGCGGGTACGGGGAACCTACGATACGGCTCGATGTGCTCAAGGAAGTCGCCGCGGCGGTCAAATCACGGGGGGGAAAGACGCGGCTCAACACGGACGGCCACGGGAACGTTATCAACAGGCGGAACATTGTGCCCGAGCTCGCGGGCCTTATCGACGCGGTTTCCATAAGCCTGAACTCGACGGACCCCGCGCAGTACGGAGCGCTCATGCGTATCGACGGCGAAAAATTCTTCGCGGCGATGGTCGAGTTTGCACGCGAAGCAGTCCGGCTCCTTCCCCGTGTCGTCCTTACGATCGTCGATCTCAACGACGTGGACAGGGAGAAGGCGCGCCGGTTCGTCGAGGAGGAGATCGGCGCGACGTTCTACATGCGCCCCTTCTTTTGAAAGGCAGGGGCCTCCGGTGCGTGTCCGTCAGGGCTTGGACTCCATGAAATCACCGCAGCGGATATGCGTCATCGCGGAGGGTCAGCTCGGAGATCTCCTCATCCTCTCCCCTGCACTCCGCTCCATCAAAGAAACATTTCCCTCCGCCGCGCTCACCGTGCTTGTCATCCAGCGCCGTTCATACGAAGAGACCGGCTCCGCCGTTGCCCCCGTCTTTGTCGAGAATCCGGCAGGGGGAACCTCGGCCGTGCTGCGCTCGGACCCGCACGTGGACCGGGTCGCCGAGGTTGACAGGGAGGCGCTCCGTGCTCTCCGCGGGTTCCGGCGGCTGAAGGCCGAGTTCTCGGTGGTCCGCTGGCTCAGGAAGGGGAAATTCGACACGGTCGTCTGCACGTTTTCGCAGGACAGGTTCTACCTCTGGGCGTTCCTTTCGGGGGCGCGCGTCCGTGTCGGGGAAGAGGGGAAGACGCTCTCCGTGCTCCTGTCGCGCAGGGTGCGGAAGTTAAGAAGCGGGGAGGGGGTGCTTGCGACCTATTGCGGGCTCGCCGAAGCGGCAGGGGCGATCATCAGTTCGCGGAGGACTTCGGTCGTCGTCCCCCGGGAATACGCTGAACGGGCTGACGTGCGCTGGAGGTCGCTCGGTCTTCCAGAAGAATCAACCGTGGTGGCCGTCCATCCGGGAGCAAGCGGCACATACAGAATATGGCCTCCGGAATACTACGCCGCGCTTATCGATCACCTCCAGCGCGGGAAGATTCCTGTGCTCCTGCTCGGAAGCGCGTTCGATAGTCAGGTCATTGAAGAGGTCCGGAGGAGATGTGCGACCCCGCCGCAAATCGTCCTTACAACCGGGGTGCTGGATCTTGCCGCATACCTGAAGAAGTGCGCCCTCTGCGTGTCAAACAACTCGGGGCCCCGGCACCTTGCGGTCGCGGCGGGCGTTCCTTCCCTGGCGCTTATCCCCCGATTTGACGACGTGATGTGGAAGATCTACACGGACGAACGGGACGCGGGGACGATGCAGAGCAGCATGCGGTGCCCGGTGTGCCCTGAGACGGCCTGCCGGAACATTCTCCCCCCCGGGGAACAGTACGGGTCGTTCTGCATGAGGGCCCTCACCGTGGAGGAGGTGACGGCCCGCGTCGACAGTGTGCTCGGACTCGCCGGGGCGGTCCCGCCTGCCGGCTGAAAAAGCGTTTTCGTCCTCCGCGTCACCCCCCGGACCTACTTGTGCTTCGCCCTGGCCTCGTCATATGCCTGCTGGTGATTCGGATCGACGGCGGCGAAGAGCGAATAGACGGAAGGGTCGGGATAGTCCACGAACACCTCCGCGAGCTCCTTGGCTTTCGCCTCGAAGAATGTCTTGATCACGACGTTGCGGGGATCGGCGTTTTTCTTCGCTTCGGCGATCTTCTGGATACCCGTCAGCATGTTCTGCCAGCCCCGTTCTCTGTTGATCGAGAGCGAATCAAGCCCGGCGAAGTGATAATACCATGAAGCCTCGCGCACCGGCTGGTAGACGGCGCTCATGAGCTCCTCGATAAGCTGTATCCGCGAGTACCCGGATGTCGCCGGCTGCCAACCCTGGTCCCCCGTCGATCTCCCCTGGCTTGCAACGTCCGCCGCCTTCTGAAAGAGCGGTGCCCCCGAGAGCTTCTCGAACGTGTCGTAGTCGTACCCCATGACGAGGTACATATAAAAGTCGAGGAAACTCGTGAGATCGTCATACGAATTCAGATTGTGGTTCAGGGGCTTCGTCTTCACGTACGTGAACTGCCAGAGATTGTCAAAGAGCCTGACCACCGCGGTGCTCTGGGCGGACTTGTAGATCTCCCGCTGGCTGCCGATAAACACCTGGGCGGAGTACTTGTTGTCTCCGACAACGCTCTGGATGAATATGTTGATCGTGCACTTGACCTTGTCGGACGGGCTCCCGGGACCCCAGTTGTAATTGCTTATGTAGGTCTTGACATCGCTCGCGAAGTCCCGGAGCAGATCCTTGTTCGTCGTCGGGATAGCCTCGTAGTTGACAAGCACCGTGACATCGATCTGCTGAGCGATGCCGGGGCTGGGGAAGAGGAGGATGCAGAGCAGGAAGGCAAAAGCCGCCGTGCGGATGATGTTCATTGTGTGCCACCATTGTTGTGGGAGTGCGCCCAATATACGCCTTTTCACAAAGTCTTTCAAGACTGAGGACACGCCTACTTTTGGCGTGTCCGAAGTCCACGCCGCTCTTAGGCGTGGCAGAACCCGGCGCCTGCGCCACCGCTGGCGCCGCTTTTTGGCGGGAGGGCCAACGGCCCGTTCGCAAAAGGGGTTCTTCCCTCTGTATCATGAAAAGAACGGGGAGAATGGGCGGGATTTTTGAGGAAGCGGTTTTTCTTCATTGTGACGGTTGCGATCTCATTCGCGCCGGTGGCACCAGCAGCGTTCGAGCGGCAGAGCGAGGGGGTCCGCTCCTGCGCGATGGGAGGTGCGGGGGTGGCATGGACCGGGAACGTGTGGGGGGGACTCATGAACCCGGCCGGTCTTACGGCGATTACTGAGCGGATGCTCGCGGTGGCGGTTTCCCCCGCGCCTTTCGGCCTCCGGGAACTCAGACGGACGGCCTGCGCATTCGCCCAGCCGGCCGGCCGGTTCACTGTGGCAGTCACTGCCGTCCGGTACGGTTTCGAGCTCTACCGCGAAATCACTTTGGGAGCGGCGTGCGGAGTTGACTGCGGCAGGGGTGTGCGGGCGGGAGCGGCGGTTGAGCTGTACAACCTCTCCATCGCGGGCTACGGCAGCGGTTCATGTGCCGGAATTGACGCGGGGGTGATCTGGGAGATCGCCGGCGGATTGGATGTGGGGGCGTCCGCCTCAAACCTGAATGCTCCGAGGCCCGGCACGCAGCGGGAGGCAATTCCCGGGACGTTTCAGGCGGGAATTGCGTATGTCCCCTCGGGAGGATTCCTCCTTTCGTGCGACGTTGCCGAAGACGTGCGTTTTCCGGCGGAGGTGCGGCTGGGCGCCGAGTTTATCCCTGCAGAATTCCTCTCGGTTCGCGCGGGGATATCGACTGATCCTTCCGTCTATTCGGCGGGGATCGCCGTCAGGTTCTCTCCCGTCGAGATCGAGTACGCGTTTTCCCGCCACCAGGAACTCGGTTTCACGAGTCGGTTCGGGCTCTCACTCCGGCTCGGGGGATTGTAAGGAGTGGCGCTTTCCCTCCTCGCCGGCCTGATCGTCATTCAAGCGCTTGCGCAGGACACCGTACAGCAGCCAGCCGCGTTGGACGACAGGTTCCCGCTGGAGCTTACCGGCGATTTGATGGAAGACCAGGACGGGTCCGCTCTGATGGATGCCCTCGATTGGATCCGGCTGCATCCCTACGACCTGAACTGCATTTCATTGGCAGAACTGATTTCGATCCCGTGCGTCACGCTCTCAGGAGCCTGTGCGATTTTGAACTACAGGAAAGAGGGGGGGACGTTCGGCGCCGCGGGAGATCTCCTCACGATCGCAGGGGGGAGTGAGAGCCTCTACCGTGCGCTTGCGCCCTATGTCTGCGTCCGCAGGAAATCAGCCTCTCCGGGGCGCAGGGTCTCACTGCGCACGCGCGCCGTTCAACAAACACCTGCCGTGGGGGCAACCCCCGGCTCCCCCTTGAGGCTCTCTTCCCGTCTCGTCCTCGAGGACTACAGAGGTCTTGAAGCGGGCACTCTGTTTGCGAAGGGGGCCGGCGAGCGGACGGAAGATGCATTCGTCTCGGCGTATGCCCGCATGACGAACATCGGCTGTGTCAGCGAGATCCTGGCAGGCGACTATGAGCTCGAATCGGGACAGGGTTTGGTTTTCTGGCGCGGTCCCTCCGCCGCCGGGAGCCTCTGGAGTGTCCGCCCCGGAGAAGGCCTCGCAGTCGTCCCGCACAGGTCTTCGGACGAGACGCGTTTCCTGCGCGGACTCGCCGTTACATTCTCGGCGAATGAACGATGGAGCGGAACGCTCTTCTGTTCCGACAGGACGTACGGCGCGAACGTGGACACGACCGGAGAGGCTACAGCGTTCTTCCGGGGGGAATATGCCACGGTCTCCTCCATCGCAAAGAAAGACATGCTGCGGGAACGGCTTGCCGGCGTCCATGCCGGCTGCATTTTTCCCGGCGCCTTCTCCGCCGGTTGCACGGCCTACAGGTCGTTCTTCGACAGGTGGTTTTCTCCTGCGGACAGAACGCGTTTCTCGGGGGACAGGGTCGACGCCGTAAGCCTGGACATTGGCGGCCGCTTTGGCAACATTTCCTTCGCCGGTGAATATGCATTGATGAAAGGGGGAGCGCACGCGCTCCTCTGGACCGTCACGCTGGCGTCCGGAGGGGACGGGACGTTGATGATCCGCTGCAGGGACTACCAGCCAGGGTACGACAATCCCCACTCGTCGGGCGAAGGGGACAACGGCGAAACGAGAAACGAGCGGGGTGTCGCTGCAGGCCTGCGTTTGCACCCTTTCCCCGGTATCATCATCGCATGTCATGTCGATGCGTTCGACCACCCATGGCCGACGGCACTCTCGCCGATCCCGCGCCGGGGGACCGGGATTACCCTGACGGGCGAGTCACGCCTGCCTCACAGTGGGAGATTCTCCGTCCGGTATTCCAGAAAATGTTCATACGAAGCGGCCGCGGCGACGGACGCATGGGGGAGGGATGTGAAGAGTGCATGGGTGAGAGGCGAAGATCACTGCAGATGCGAGATATCGCGCAGGTGCGGGGAGATCGCCGGCGTCACGACGATATTGGAATATGCCGGCGTCCGCCGGTCCCCCGGCGACGTTGTGCACGGTGTGCTTCTCGGGGGGGATGTCTCGCTCTCGCCACTTTCGTGCCTTTCACTTGATGTGCGGTTTTCACTCTTCCACACTGACGGGTACGATGCACGGCTCTATGATTTTGAACAGGGGCTCCCTGGTACCGCATCAATCCCTCCCCTCTACGGGCACGGCGTGAGGTGGTACATCCGAATGCGATGGAGCCCGGGGGAGTGGGGGGAGATCGCTGCCAGATACGCCCGGACCGTCAGAGAGCCTTCGGTGTCGGCCGCCGAGCCTTTCCGCGAAATTCCCGGCGATGCAGCCGGCCAGATCAGCGTTCAGGCCGACATCCGTTTCCCCTGAGCGGTCCCTTGCCGGGTAGAGATCTGTTTGTTGATTTTCGGGTTCCTTTTCGATACCCTGTACCCCGCACACGCGATGCACTTCCCGTGTTCTCCGCCCCACACCCGGCCCTTTTCGATACTGACATGCCAGAGGTTCAACTCCATACGCTTCCGAGATTCCCGCTGGCTGATCTTCCGACCCCCATCCACGCGCCCGAAAGGCTCTCCGCTCACCTTGGAGGCCCGGATACGCTCCTGTTTTTTGAGGTTTCTTGACTGTTTCGTATATTGCATGCGGTTTGTGAGTACATGTTCATTCTGAAGCGGGTGATTCTGTGAGCGCGAAGAAGAGGGTTGTTGTTGCGATGAGCGGGGGGGTGGACTCCTCCGTTGTGGCGGGGATGCTCGTGGAGGAGGGGTATGACGTCATCGGGCTCACGATCAAGACGTATAAATACGAGGAGGTCGGAGGGAACTCCGGAAACGAGAGCAGCTGCTGCTCGCTGGACGGGATACAGGACGCCCGGACCGTAGCCTCACGGCTGGGAATTCCCCATTACGTCCTGGACTTCAGCAAGCCGTTCGGAGCGGAGGTGATAGGCGATTTTGTCAGAGAGTACCTCGACGGGCGGACGCCGAATCCCTGCGTCATATGCAACAGAAAGATCAAGTGGGAGGAGTTGATCAGAAAGGCGGAGGCGCTCGGGGCCGGGTGCATCGCGACCGGGCACTACGCGAGGGTCCGCCGGGATTCCGTGACAGAAAGGTATGTCGTATCCCGGGGCCTTGACGGTGCGAAGGACCAGTCGTACGCGCTCTGGGGACTGACGCAGGAGTCTCTCTCGCGCACCATGTTTCCGCTTGGTGAGATGACAAAGTCGGATGCCCGCGCGCGCGCCGCCGCATACGGGCTCGGCGTGGCCGGAAAAGGGGAAAGCTATGAAATCTGCTTCATCCCCGACGACGACTACGAGAGGTTTCTGAAGGATCGCGTCCCCGGGCTGGCGGAACGCGTTCGCGGGGGTGAGGTCGTCATGGAGGGGAAAGTCGTGGGGACTCACCGCGGGTATCCCTTTTACACGATCGGTCAACGGAAGGGGCTAGGAGTTGCGGGACAAGAACCTCTCTACGTGACGGGGATCGACCCCGCTGCAAACCGGATCGAGATCGGAAGAAAGGAACAGCTCTTTCACGGCGGACTGGTCGCCCGGAATCTCAACATGGTCAAGTACGCCGACTGCAGGGCCCCGCGAAGGGTGGACGCGAAGATCCGTTACCGGGATCAGGGGGGAGAGGCGCGGGCTGAGGAGACGGGAGACGGCCGTCTTCGCGTCGAATTCCTGGAGAAACGGCGGGCCATCACGCCCGGCCAGTCTGTCGTCCTGTACGAGGGGGACGACGTCGTCGGGGGCGCAATCATCGATACGGTCCTGGAGTAAGCCCGCGCCTGCGCCGCACCGGGGGCGCTCCCGGAGGCCTCCCGTGTCTGGGCGGCGGGCCGGTCAAATGCAGCGCACAAAGGGGAAACGCATGATGCTCAAGGCCAGAGCTGTCAACATCTACGGCATGGTTGCGATCGGTGCGATGCTGCTGATGCTCGTTCTCGTCAGGATGCGGGTTGTGCCTCCCCGCTTCTACTTCCCCCTCTTTTACGTCGCGGCAGCCCTCTTTGCGGTCCGGATTGTCCTTCGGATTGCGCTCGCGCGCCAGGAGAAGAAAAAGAGTGAGAATGCGCCCGGAGAGGCGAAAGGGGATGCGGAGGAGAGCTGAATTTTCTATTTTGCCGCTGAGAGGTACCGGACTTCTTCTTTTCCCAAGACTTCCGCACGGTGA
>Ga0182019_10000703_pt1 | contig 16527 bp, 14 predicted proteins | sample 812E2MmetaG_FD_120483 | JGI IMG/M metagenome (GOLD analysis project Ga0182019, IMG submission 120483) | Permafrost microbial communities from Stordalen Mire, Sweden - 812E2M metaG | ecosystem: Environmental > Terrestrial > Soil > Wetlands > Permafrost | place: Sweden: Stordalen | collected...
CCGTAGAACCCGCCTCCGGCCCCCCAGAGCGTGCCGTTCGGGGCAATCGTTACATCATTGAACTGGTTGGAATTGGGTCCGTTCGGAAAATGCGAGGTCCAGGAGGTCCCGTATATCTGGATGCCGCCGCTCAGCGTGCCGACGGACGGGAGTCCGTTGCTCCCGGCCACGACGGATGTGGGCGTGTACGCGAGCGCGGACCCGTATGCGTGGGAGACGTTCGTCGAATCGACACTGTACACGAGATTCGTCCCCGTGCACACCCCGAGCGACGCGGAGGATGCGCTGATGCCTATGATCGGGACGCCGGTGAACGCAGAGACGCTCTGCCATCCGGTGCCGTCATAGTAGTACAGTCCCGTGGATGTCCCCGCGTAGACGCGGCCGTTGAAGATCGTCAGGGCTGTTGGGGTGGATCCGGCGGGTCCGACCTGCTGGAGCGTCCAGGACTGGGGATCGAGAAGATTCGGGCTGGAGAGGTTCGCCCATACGATGTACTTGCCGGTAAAGCCGTCCGACACCGCCGCCCAGATGCGCCCGCCGTTAATGACGGCGCTGAAGACCGCGATCCGGTTGTTTGCGGAGAGCGTGCCGAACGAGGTGTACGTGTCCCCGAATTCCCCCTTGCCGAGCCTGTAGACGCTCAGCCCGAAATCGCTGCACAGGAGCACCGTGTCTCCGAACGTCACTACCTGGTTGATCTTCTTGTCTGTGGGCCCGGGAAACTCCACGATGTTGGAGATCGTGCGGACCAGCCCGGTGGAGGGGGTGTAGATGTGGATCATCCCGGTGGAGGCGCAGCCCCATACGTCGCCGTTTTTGTCTATCCCGACGGCGGTGAGGTCAATGCTGAGGAGCCCTTCGGCGTTTGTAAGTTTGAGGTAGGTATCCGTCCCCTCGTCCCAGCGGAACAGCCCTCCGCTCGTCGCGGCCCAGTACGCATGGCCGCTCCTGACGACCCCCTTCACGTCCTTCATCGACGTGAAGTTCTCCCATGTCCCCGCGCCGCCGTACAGTGCGCGTGATCCCAGGAGGCATAGAACTACGATGCGCCACCCTCGCGTCTTCATATCCTGTGCTCCGGCAGTGCGGACACCGCCTCGCGGTATCTCGCCGTCCGCCCCTGTCAGCGCTTCGAACCTTTCTTCCCTTCGGAGAGTTGTGCCTTCAGGTCCGCGAGCTCGATCGCCGAGAGCGCCGCGTCCCACCCTTTGTTCCCCGCCTTGGCGCCGGCACGTTCGAGCGCCTGTTCAAGCGTATCGGTAGTCAGAACTCCGAACGTTACGGGGGTCTCGGTCTGCAGGGCTGTCTGGCCGATCCCCTTTGCCACCTCCGCTGCTATGTAATCGAAATGAGGGGTCTCTCCGCGGATCACGCACCCGAGGCAGATCACCGCGTCGTACTTTCCAGCCGCCGCCAGGCGCATCGCCACCTGCGGTATCTCGAATGATCCCGGGCAGCGGACGGCCGTGATGGCGTCGCTCTCCGCGCCGTGCCGGACCAGGCAGTCGACGGCTCCCTGGAGGAGCTGTTCCGTCACGAGGCTGTTGAACCGGCTTACGACGATCCCGAATGAGCGTCCGCGTGCGAGGAGTTTCCCTTCGATTGTCTGCATTGCCTGTCCCCTTTGTTCGTGTTCGCCCGCCGGCGCCTACCGCAGCCGCCGCCGCATCATCTCCACGTATTCCGTGGAGATGAAGTATTTCCCGAATGCTTCCCTGTCGTTTCTCCTCCCGCCGTGGAAATCGGATCCGCCGCTCGCAAGGAGGAAGTACTCGCTGACGATGCCGCTGTAGTGCGCGACGAGTTCGGGGGAATGCGACGGATGGACGACCTCGATTCCGTCGATTCCCGCGTCGATGACCTCCCGTAGCACCTGTTCGCTGATGAACGTGGACGGGTGTGCGAGGAACGAGAGCCCGCCGGCCGCTGCGACGAGCGCGATCGCCTCGCGCGGCGAAACCTGGTATTTCTTCTCGTTCGCGGGTTTGCCGAATCCGATGTACCGTGAAAACGCTTCCTGGTACGAACCGATCAGCCCCTCTTCCACGAGCGCGGTTGCAATGTGTGGCCGGCCGACGGACCCCTTCCCCGCCCTGCGGAGCACCGCGCCGATTGTCAGCGGGATGTGCATCCCGTTCAGTTTCTCGACGATCTTCTCCGCCCGTTTCAGCCGTTCGGCCCTGAAAATCTCGAGATGTTCCTGCAGGCGGACGTCCCGGTGATTGATGAAGTACCCGAGGATATGCACGTCTGCTTCGCCGACGCTCGTGCTCAGCTCGACTCCCGGCACCACGTCGATCCCGCTCAGTGCGGCGGACCGGGCCGCTTCGTCGAGGCCCCCCGTGTGATCGTGGTCGGTAATGGCAATGGTGGTCAGGCCGGCTTGCCTGGCACGTTCGAGGAGTTCGCTGGGGGAGAGAGCGCCGTCGGAGAACGTTGTGTGAAGATGGAGATCCGCTTTACCATCCATGCAGAACGGGCCGGCGTAAGAAAGAACGGGAGTGGAAAGACTCTACAGATACCGCGATTTGAATTTCTCGTAGTCGTTGATGATCAGCTTTCCCCGTTCGATCTCGAGGTGGCCTTCCTTGATGAACGCGTGGATCATGCGCGAGATGGTCTCGCGGGATGTCCCTGCCATATTTGCAAGATCCTGCTGCAGGGGAAGCTCGTCGATCTCCACGCGCCCCTTCCGGATCTTCCCGATGTCGTCGGCGAGCTGAAGCACGACGTTTGCCACCCGCCCGGCCGCGTCTTTGAGCGAGAGGCTCTTGATCTGCGCATCCGCTTTCCGGAGGCGCATCGTCAGTTCCTTGAGCAGGGCGATGGCGACCGATGGGAAATCGTGGAGAAGCTTGAGGAAATCCCGGCGGTGAATCATGAAAAGCTCTGACTTCGTTATCGCCACGACGCTCGCCGAGCGTGCGAGGCCGTCGAGAATCGCCATTTCACCGAAGAAGTCGCTCTCTCCGAGTATGGAAAGAATGACCTCCCGGCCGTCATCGTCCATCCGAACGATCTTCACTTTTCCCGACACGATGACAAAAAGGGCAGCCCCCGCCTCTTCTTCGAGAAGGATGATGCTCCCCTTTTTGTACTTCTTCCGGACACCGACCTTGGAAATCGTGTCCAGATCCATCGGCTCCAGATCGCACAGAATAGGGACGTTTTTTAGAAATTCGATCTCGTCCTTCACTGTTGCATTCAGAGTAACCTCGCTCAGGATAGGAGGTAATGTGAGTCGGGCCCTGCGGCCCTGGCGACTCCGGGAATTAATCCACGAAATATAGGCGGTGGTGTGATGAAAGTCAAGAAATGTCGCGGAAGTTCGTGCCCGAAGGCGCAGAAATAAGCGCTTCCGAAAGGGGGGGTCAGTCGGAAAGGAGATAATAGCTGAAGAAGCCGAACCCGACCTCCGTGATGAGGAGCGAGATTGCAGCCGATGTGTCGAGCCGGGCCGTTTCCCGTTGAAGGGAGGGGTCCCCTGACTGCTGAAACAGAGCGTTTCTTCCGTCTGCTTTGATCTTGAAATATGCCGCCGCAACGCCGGCGGCGACCGCCACCCCCCCGGCAACGTAGAGCCTGAGCCCCGTGTGTTCAGAGCTGCCGCTCTCGGTCATCAGCGGGCTATCAGGCTGCTCTGATTGCCATATTTTTTGGAGCTCTACGCGTGCAATACCCGGATCCCCCTTGGGGAGCGAGAGTATCGTCCTTTCATAACCTTTCCGCACGACCGTGACATTTGCGGGAAAACCGCCCGGGCCCGAGGCGAGGACGCACGGGGTAGTCCCTGCCGCCGAGTCCCCCATGTAGACGATGGCCCCCGAGGGATCGGTGATGACCATGACCCGGCGCTCGAACGCATATCTGAGCGTCCGTTTCTCCCCCGGCGACAGGTATACCGTGTCGTTGATCCTCCCCGCGAGCCAGGAATGGATATCCCTCTGGAAGAGCCTGAGGAGGTGTTTTCCTCCCCGGAGCGAATCGACTGTCAGGGGTGTTGTCCCCGCACGGACGGAATCGACGAACACAATCGCCGTGTCTGCTCCTGTCAGGATCGTGATGGAGCCGGAACCGGGCGCCGCCGAGTCCGGAGGCGCGCTCTCCGCATGCGCCGCGGAAAACGCTCCGGCCGCGGCAAGAAGAACGCCGGCCACGCTCCGGAACGTGCTTCTCATTTCACCTCCCTGAACGCAATCAGATCGTGCTCGTCCGTCGTGACGAAAAGCCGGCCGAATGCCGCTGCGGGGGATGTCCTTATGCGTCCCCCCGCATCCGTTTTCCAGAGTATCGCCCCGTTGTCCGGATCGAGGCCGAAGACCTGTTTCTTCATCGTGCCGATGTACACGGTGCTTCCTGCGACGGCGCCCCCTGCGTTTATCGGCCCGCCGAGGTCGGTGTGCCACAGGAGTGTTCCGTCGCTCCTGCTGAATCCGAGAGCTTCCCCCGACAGGTTGCCGACGATGATCACGCTCCCTGCGGGAACGGCGTTGGCGTATATCGAACCGGCGGTGCGCGCTTTCCACACCGGCCGGCCTGTGAGGATGTCGAGCGCGAAGAACTCCCCGTGCCGGTTTCCCACGAAGACTCGCCCCGGCACGATGAGCGGCGATGCGAGGACCGGGGCTCCGGTCCCGAACGTCCATGACACCGTCCCGCTGTCTGCGTCGAGCCCGTACACGGTCCCATCGTCTGCTCCGAATACGATCGTCGCGCTGTCGGCGGCGGGGGAGGAGCGGATCCCCTTGAACGTGCGGTTGTCCGGAATTTCGAATTTCCACCTGACGTCCCCCGTCGCCTTCTCGATGCAGAAGAACGTCCCCGCGGTGTTCCCGAAATAGAGCCTGTCTCTGAAGAGGCACGGAGTGACCTCAACGTCGCCGTAGCTCTTCCTCCAGAGAGCTCTGCCGTTAAACAGGTCGAACGCCGTGATCGAGACCCGCGAATTGGAAAGGGCGACGTACGCGACACTCCCGTCGATCACCGGTGAGCCCTGTATGGCGTCGCCAAGCCCGATCGATCCGATCTGTTTTCCCGTTGAGGCGGAAAACGCATACAGATCTCCCCGCAGGTTTCCCACGAACACGACGCTGTCGACGACGACGGGCGATCCGTTCCCCGTTCCCGCGGCGATGTCTTCCGACCATGCGCGAGCGAGCGGGGGGGAGAGCGCACCCGGCGACGTGGCGGAGTGGCCTGTGGTGCGGGCGAATGTCGGCCAGTCGTCGGGCCGGGCACGGAGGGTGCGCTCCATCCTGAGTCCCGTGCACCCGGCCGCGAAAAGAAGCCCTGCAATCACGATAAGCCGCTGTCGCATCAGAAATCCCATCCGAAGAAGAACTGCGTGAAGAGGCCGTTCTGGAGCGACGTGAAATTGTTCTCGATCCGCTTCCCGATGTCGTAACGGAGGACAAGCACCCCCCCCAGGTTCATCCGGAGCCCCCCGCCGAGGCTCCCGTACGTCTGCGTGTACTGCGTGTCCCATGCGCTCCCCGCGTCGAAGAACAGCGCGCCCCGGATCGACCAGAAGCTTATCCCGCCGAACGGGAACCTGACGGCGAACTGGTCGATGAAGGGGAACCGGAGCTCCTGGCTCGTCAGCCAGAGCTTCTGTCCCCGGAGTGACCAGAGCGGCCATCCGCGGAGATCCCAGCTGCCGCCCATGACGAAACGGCGGGACTCCTTGCCGTCATTATAAAAGAGCCAGAGGCGCGACGCGAACGCGCTCCGGGTCGCAAGCCGGAGATAATTTCGATAGTCGGCGATGATCGAGTAATAATTGACGTTCGAGTACTGTATGTCGGACGTGTAGGCGAGCGTCAGGCTGAACGCGTTCCCGTCGAGCGGGCCGCTCGGTCCCCAGAGCGAATTGTCGTGGACGAACGCGATCGAATTCGAAAGGAGGAGCGCCCTCCGTTCCACGAAATCGCCCAGGAGCTCCCTGTTGGAATTGCTCAGGCTCACGCTCGTTTCGATCCGCTCGAACTTGCTCAGCGGATAGCTCATGGCGAAGTACCCGCCGTACACCCGCTCGTAATAGTAATCGTCGGAGACCGTCAGATCGTACCGGCGTCCCGTGAACCTGTAGATGCCGTACGCGTAGTTCGTCCTCTGCCCCATGGAGATGTGGGAGATCGCGATGTTGAAGCTCGAGAGGAGGTCCGCCTGCGACTCGGCGGTGTTGTAGAGGAGAAAGTAGTACTGGTCGTTTCCGAGCAGATCACTCAGGGCGACGATGGCGCCTCCCACCGTCCCGAACACCGGGTCCGTGGAGATCGCGCTTTCGGCCACGTCAAGACTGTACTCTCCTTTGTACGGGAGCCGTTTGATCTCCGAGACCCCGGCCAGCGTCCTGGCCTCCCACGGCGTTTCCTTGTCGTAGAGGTCGATGGGACGGACCACGGAAGAGGTGTCCAGGACCTTTGCGACGTTCTTGACCTCCCTGATCTGGAAGCTGAGCTTCTCAAACGTCCCGAACACGAGGTCCCCCGAGCGCGTCCACGCGGGATCGAATGCGGGGGTCGTGAAACTGGTCAGGCGTGTCATCGAACGCATCGCGCCCGGCGCGTTCTTCGTGAAATCGATCACCCAGATGTTCTTCACCCCGCCGAGCTCCGACGTGAACGCCAGCTTCGTGCTGTCCTTCGACCATGAGGGCGCTCCCGCCGAGGCGCTGTCACACGTGAGGTAGTCGATCCGGCCGGAGGAGATCGTGTAGAGGAAAAGATTGTACACCCCCCGGGGTCCCGCGGGGCCCCTGTCGGAGGAGAACGCGATCACGTCCCCCCGGGGAGACCATGCGGGGTCGCGGTCGTCGTAGTAGTCGTCCGTCAGCCTCTGGAGTTCCTTCGTTGCGAGCGTCAGGATGTAGAGGTCGTCGTCTCCGGCGGAGTTGATCGCCGAAAAGACGATCTGCTTGCAGTCGGGAGACCACGACATCGAGCCGATGCTCACGAGTTCCTTGAAGCGGAACGTCTGCAAGACCTCGTCCGTGCGGAGGTCGTAAATGTGGAGCGCGTCGTGCTCCCCGCTCTTGGTGACAAACGCGAGCCTGCCGTCCGCGGAGACGTCGATCCTGCTCTGGAACGGGTGGAACGACTCGAATTCATCCGTCTTCTCCCCCTGTACGACCACCTCCCCCGTCACCTCGGGGTCCTTCTCGTCGAGATTCTTCCGGTAGATCCCCGTGTATCCGGTCCTGTTGCCGATGAAATAGACGGTCCGGACGGAATCCCCCTCGTACACGACAGGCTTTGCGCTGAATCCCTCGCGCGCCACCGTCACCGCGGCCATCGACGGGGCGTCATGTCCGGCGAGGAGGGGGTAGTACTGCTTCTTCAGCTCGTACAGCCACATCTCGTCGAACTCCCGGTAATCCTTCCCGATCGTGATCTTAAAGTCGTCGCTGAACGAGTTCGCCTTCCAGAAATTCTCCATGAGGAGGAGTATCTTCTCCTCGCCGAACGTCCGCGAGAGGAACCCGAGGGCGTTCTGTCCCTCCTTGTACATCACGAACGTCCCGTAGATCTTGTCCATGTCGTCCAGGCCGACGACGCTCCCGTTCAGGACGGCGTCGCGCATCACCATCTCCCCCTGACCGTCCCACTCCGTCGACCAGTACTCGGCAAGCCCTTCCGTAAACCAGAGCGGGGGGGAGCGGTCCCCGACTTTGCGGTGATCCGAAAGGACATGCCCGATTTTGCTCGTCATGAACACGTGAACGAGCTCGTGCCGGATGACGTGGCGGAATTCCGCGACCGATCCGTCTGCGGGGATGACGACGCGCCCCTTGAGGAATTCAAAAAACCCGCCCACCCCTTCCGGGATGAATCCTTCCGTCGTGTTCGTCTGCTCGAAGTGAATGTGGGAGCTGTAGAGGATCAGCGGGACCCGCACGTTCACGGTGTGGTTGAATTTTTGCTCCAGGAGCGCATAGCTCTCCTCCGCGAAGTGGGCCCCCCGTTCCGCAAGCTCCTTCATCTCGGTATAATAATAGATGTCGAAATGATCGGTCTTGAGGACGCGCCAGTCGAATTCGGTGTACTGGACTTTGTTCCGTCCGAAATAGAAGAACTGGGCGTCCGCCGTGGACGCTCCCAGGAAGAGAAGAAGGAGCAGAAGAGGAAGGAAATGGGGGGCAAGCCGCTTCATTGCATTCCCGTCATGCACGCGAATACGCTGACCCGGCGCGGCGCGCGGCCGGGGGGAGAACTACCAGGACGTCCCGTTTCTGAACACGGAAACAAAGAGGATTGCCGCAAGTGTCAGGACTGCGACAACAATGCCGATCTTCTGTTCTCTCGTCATGCGCGGGCCAGTTCCTGCTTCAGTCTGTCAATAACGGCGACCGGTGTGGGATCCACGCCGTTCAGGACCGCAAGGTACAGGCTCATCCAGTCTCCCAGGTAAATGAGCGAGAACATCCGGGCGAGAAGCGACGATCCCTCGCTCCACACCTCCGTTAGGCGGGGGGTGTGATCTGCCAGGACCTGCTTCGTCACGTCCATCCGTATCTGTACCCTCTTGTGGTCGTCCTTATCCCTGAGCATGAACACCTGCATCTCGCGCATGGGTTCCGTGAGAACTTTCCACCCGACAAGCTCGTTGTGGTTCATTTCAGGAATAACATGGCCGAAGGCGAGCGACTTGCCGTTTTCGGCGATCTGCCCCCTCCACCGGGTGCCGACGCTGTCGAACCGTTCCGCCGCTGTGTAGACCACGCCGATCCGTCCCCGGAGCTTCTCCGCAAGCTGGAGTGCGGGATTGCGCGCGCCGTCCGGATCGGCGTAGAGGGCCGAACGCTCCTCGAGGAGCGCGATCGTCTCGCGGATCGCTTTGGACCTGTCTTTCACGAATCCGGCTTTTGTAAGCGCAAGAAGGAGCGGGAAGAACGAATAGCCGAGCGCTGCCCTCGGCGGGAGCCCCCCAGGCACAAGAATCACCGGGCCCCGGCCGGCGAGTTTTGCGGTCTTCCCCCCCGACGTGATGCAGAGGATTTTCGCTTTCCGCTTGATGGCCTCCCTGTGCGCCGCGTTGGTCTCCTCGGTGTTCCCGGAGTAGCTTGAGATGATGACGAGCGTTCCGGGTCCGACGAACGCGGGGAGCGTGTACATCCGGTTGACAATGAAGGGGACCGCCAGGTCGTCGGCGAGATACGTCCGCATGAGGTCCCCGCCGATCGCGGACCCTCCGAGCCCGCACAGGACGATGTTCCGTATGCCGCGCGCGGAGAAGGGGATCCGGGCCGCGCTGCCGATCGTCACCGCCTCGCGGATCTGGCCGGGGAATTCCCTTATGAGGTCGTACATGCCGGCCGGGTCGGCCGAACGGATCTCTTCAAGTGTCATTGCGGGTCGTCCTCTCTTATTCGTCAATCGGGATTTCGGGGACCTTGTTTTTGATGATGGACGCCAGGTGGTCCCTGATTTCCTGGTCCGTGGACATTCCCAGCACCTTGTCTGCCACTCTCTTTGCCTCTTTGTACCGGATCGAAAGTATGATCTTCTTGATCTCAGGCAGCACGCTCGGCAGCACGCTCAGCTCGTCGATCCCCAGGCCGACAAGGAGGACCGTGGCGAGAGGATTACCCGCCATCTCCCCGCACATGCCGACCCATACTCCCTTTTTGTGCCCGGCGTCGATGATGTGCCGGATCGTCCGGAGCACGGCCGGGTTGAACTGCTGGTACAGGGGCGCCACCGCGGCGTTGTCCCTGTCGACGGCCAGAAGATACTGGATCAGGTCGTTGGTGCCGATGCTCAGGAAGTCCGCCTCCGCCGCCATCTCCTCCGCAAGAACCGCCGCGGAGGGGACTTCGATCATGATGCCAACCTTGATGTCCGGGTCGTACGGAAGCCCGCGCGCGTCGAGTTCCTTCTTGGCCGTCGCGACAAGTTCCCGCGCGCGCCGGATCTCCTGGACTGTCGAGACCATCGGGAACATGATCCTGACGTTCTTCCTTGTGCTGGCGCGGAGAATTCCCCGGAGCTGATCAAGGAAGAGCGCAGGGCGGTCGAGGAGCACCCGGATCCCGCGCCACCCCAGAAACGGGTTGGCCTCGTGCTCCGTGTCGGGGGAGATCTTGTCCCCGCCGACGTCGAACGTCCGGAATATCACGGAATTTGGATACACCCCGTCGGCGACTTCCCTGTACGCCGTGTACTGTTCCTCTTCCGTCGGGTAGGACGCCCGGCCGATAAGCTGGCTTTCTGTTCTGAAAAGGCCGATCCCCGCTGAACCCTGCGTCCGGGCGAACTCGATTTCGGCGGCGAACTCGATGTTTGCGGAGAGTTCGATCTGCTTGTGATCGACGGTCTCGGCGCTGAGACCCGCGATGTTGACGAGCCTCCCTTCGAATTCCCTGTACCGCTCCTTCTTCCGTTCCAGCGTCTGGAGCGTTTCCTCCGACGGATGTATGATGATAAGTCCCGCGTATCCGTCGATGGCGATGGGATCCCCCGTCTGTATCCCCTTCGTGGCCGACCGGAGCCCCACGACGGCGGGGATCTTCAGCGAACGGGCGAGTATCGCGGCGTGCGAAGTGACCCCTCCCAGGTCCGTGGCGTAGCCGAGCACCTGGTTGCGGCTGAATATGACGGTGTCGGAGGGCGCAAGGGACTCCGAGACGATGATCGAAGCGCCTTCGAGGCGCGAAAAGAGCTTCTGGTCCTGTATGTTCCGTATGATGCGGTTCATCACGTCGTCGACGTCGCGCGCTCGTTCGCGCATGTACTCGTCGTGTGCCGCGAGCATCACCTGTTTGTATTTTGAAATCTCGTCGGCGACGATGAATTCCGCGTTCTTCAGCTCTTTGCCGATCCGCTTCTCGATCGCCCCCATCAGGATCGTGTCGGCGAGCATCATGATCTGCGCCTCGAAGATCCGTGCGTTCTGCGACCCCAGCTTCTGCTCGGCGAACGCGTGGATCTTCTGCAGTTCCTTTTCCGAGCGTGCGTTGGCGTTCCGCAGCCGGGTGATCTCCCCCTCCACCTCGTCCGGCGTGATCGATTTCTCCACGACGTGCGGGATAAGCTTGCTGTAAAGGTAGGCGGGACCGATGGATATCCCCGGTGCCGCGGCGACTCCCTTGAGAATTGTTTCCTGCGCTGGTGCCTTTACGGTGTCCATCCTATTCCTCGTCGAATCCACGGCGGAACAGATCTTCCATCGCCCTGCACGCCTCCTCCTCATCCGGTCCGTCGAACTGCAGGACGAGCGTGGATCCCTGCTCCGCCGCGAGTGTCATGACCCCGATGATGCTCTTCCCGTTGATCTCGAGATTGTCCTTCCGGATCGTAAGCTCCGACTGGAATTTCGCCGCGGTCTTGACGAGGCTCGCCGCGGGTCTCGTGTGGAGCCCCTTCCGGTTCACGATGGTGACGGTCCGTTCGATCATTCAGTTATCGGCGTTCCCCGGCTGGCTCATTCCCCTCGGCGGTCATTCTACGATTCCCTGTGGGCGAGTTCTTCCGCCAGAGCGCGGAGCATTTCCCGCGCGGCGGTGCGGGGGAGCCGTCCAAGTTGGGACATGGCCTCGTTCGTTGTCCGCTCGACGACCTTTCCGGCGTCTTCGAGGACCCCGTACCGCGCGTATAGTTCTTTCATCTGTGCGATGACTGCGCTCCCGGAGGGCGTGACCGCGCCGTCGCCCGTCTTCCATCCGAGGGCCTGGCCTTCCTTCCGGAGAATCCGTTCAATGAGTTTCCGGTCTTCTCCTTCCGCCCGTTCCGCCGCCCTGAGGAGGAGATACGTCTTTTTTCCTTCGAGTATGTCTCCCCCGATCGTCTTGCCGAAGTCGTGAGCGTCTCCCGCGATGTCGAGAAGGTCGTCCTGCACCTGGAACGCCCTGCCGAGGCGCAGGCCGAACCGCCGGAGAGCGGCGACCCGCGAGGGGGTCCCCCCGCCGACAATCGCGCCGAGCTCCGTCGCGGTCGCAATGAGTGCGCCCGTCTTCTTCCCCGTCATGTGGAAATATTCCTTCACGCTCACGTCGGTCCTCTCCTCGAATTCCAGATCGAGCGACTGCCCCTCGCAGACGTCCAGGAGCCCCTGCGTCAGCACCCCGGCGAGCCTCCGGTGCGCAGACCCGGTCGTCTCGAGAAGCGCCTCGTAGGCGGCGCCGAGAAGCGTGTCGCCGGCGAGCAGCGCGTCGTTGACGCTCCATTTTCTGTGAACGGTGGGGCGCCCCCGCCTGGCGGCGGCGTTGTCCATGATGTCGTCATGGACGAGCGTGAAATTGTGGAGTATCTCCACCGCGGCGGCCGCATCGAGTGCGCGGGAGGCCTTTCCCCCGACCGACTCGCAGGAGAGTATCACAAGGACTGCCCGCACCCGTTTCCCCCCCCCGTCGAGCACGTACCTGCACCCTTCCCGCAGACGCCGTGCGCCGGGGGCGGGCCTGACACGCTCGAGCCGCCTGTCCGTGCGCCGGCGGATTGATTCATACCGCCGGCGGAAATTCTCCTGTGTCATTTGTCGGGTACGTAACAAGTTTTGCCGCACGAAGGTCGCTCAGCCGGGCGCTTCCCGTGAGGAACATCGCCCCCCGTATCTCCCTTGACCACGCTTCAAGAAGAAGGCGTAGCCCGCTCCGTCCGCCTCTCTTGAGTGCCGCCAGAAGCGGGCGTGCCGATGCGGCGATGTCCGCCCCTAGCGCGATGCACTTGGCTGCGTCAAGCCCGGAGGCGATCCCTCCCGAAGCGATGAGCGTCAGCTCTTTCCCCTCCTTGCGGAGTGCGGCGGCATCCGCCACAGCCTTCGCCGTGGGAATCCCCCAGTCCCAGAACAGCTCTGCCTCGGCACGGTCCCTTCGCCGGAGGGCTTCGACCCCCGCCCAGCTCGTTCCTCCGGCGCCGGCGACGTCGATGATCCTGACCCCCGCGTCGAGAAGACGGCGGATGACACCGGGGGAAAGCCCCGCCCCGATCTCCTTGACAATAATGGGGACGGGAAGGCTCCGCACCAGCATTGCAATCCCCTCCAGCACCCCGCGGAACGCCGGAGTCCCTTCGGGCTGCAGAAACTCCTGCAGGGGGTTGAGGTGAACAGCAAAGGCGTCGGCGCCGACGAGTTCCGCAAGCCTCTGAACGGCGGAAGGGTCCTTCATGCGCGCGACCTCCGCGGCGCCGATGTTCCCTATGACCGGGATCGAGGGCGCGACCTCGCGCACGATGCTGAACGTCCTGTGGTAGCGGGATTCCTCCAGCGCCTGCCGCTGGCTCCCTACTCCGAGGGCGATGTGTGCTGACTCGCAGACCGTCGCCAGGTCCCTGTTAATCGACAAAGCCCCGGCGTAGCCCCCCGTCATGCATGAGACCATCAGGGGGAGCGCAAGCTCTTTGCCGAGGAACCGGGTCCTCGTATCGATTTCATCGAAGTTGAGCTCGGGGAGGGCGTTGTGGACGAACTCGAGTCGCTCGAGCCCTGTGGTCTTCCCCCTGAAACGGACGTCCTTCCCGAGCGTGATCTCGACGTGCTGCTTCTTGCGCGATGTCGTCCTGTGACCGGGGGATCTTCTGGGCATGCGGACCGGGGACGTTGGAAACGAATTACGGAGGAAAGTAGCGATTTGACGCCTGAGAATCAAACGCCCTCACCCGGCCCTTCACGCCCGTTCCGGCCGGAGGGAGTGTGCTGCTCTCCTTTCGCCCGGGTTGATTTCACCCCGGGTGGTTTCACCGGGTGATTCCACCCGCGCATCCCGCCTTGATTATCGCCCCCTCTTTCCCTATCTTTAAAGACATTTTCCGTCACGCCTGAGAAAGTCCACCCGTTCAATGCGCGCGATCATCCCGGTTGCAGGGGTCGGGAGCCGGCTCCGTCCTCACACATACGCTATTCCCAAAGTACTCCTGAACGTCGCGGGGAAACCCATACTGGGTCACATCATCGACAAGATCATCGGTGAGGGGATCCTCGAGGGAACGATCGTGGTGGGGCTCATGGGAGACAAGGTCATCGAATACGTCTCACAGGCGTATCCGAACTTCCGCGCTGACTACGTGGAGCAGGAAGAGCGTCTCGGCCTCGGGCATGCGATACATCTCTCGCGCAAAACGCTCGGAACGGAGCCGATACTCATCATACTCGGCGACACGATATTTGATGTCGACCTTACCCCCGTCCTGAAGGGAACGACGTCCGCGATAGGTGTGAAGGCGGTTGAGGATCCCCGCCGGTTCGGCGTTGCCGAGACGGCGGGCGGGCGGATCACAAAGCTCGTTGAGAAACCCGAGAAGCCGGCGACGAATCTGGCCGTGGTCGGGCTCTATTTCATAAGGAACCCGAATCTCCTCTCCCGGTGTCTTGACGATCTCGTGGCCGGGGACCGGCGCACAAAAGGGGAGTATCAGCTCACCGACGCCCTCCAGATGATGATCGAGAGGGGAGAGACGATGGTGCCGTTCATGGTGGAAGGGTGGTATGACTGCGGCAGTCCGGAGACGCTCCTCTCGACGAACCAGGCGCTCCTGGAGAAGCACTCGACTGTGCGCTCGATACCGGGTGTCATTATTAACGAGCCGGCGTACGTAGCCCCCACCGCCGTTCTCTCCAACTGTATCATCGGCCCGAACACGAGTGTCGGCGACGGTGCCGAGATCAGCGACTCCGTCATAAGAAACTCTATCATAAGCGGACACGCGAAGGTCCACGGGGCGCTCCTCGAGAACTCCATCGTGGGGAACGATTCCGTGCTGTCGGGGAGCTACCGGCGCATAAACGTCGGCGGCGCCTCGGAAATCGATTTCTTCTGATCTTCTCACTGTTCCTGTTTTCGTCATTTCAGCAAGGAGAGCCATGTCATATCTGTTCACGTCGGAATCGGTGTCCGAGGGGCACCCGGACAAGGTCTGCGATCAGATTTCGGACGCCGTCCTTGATGCAATCATCGCGCAGGACAAAGCCGCCCGGGTCGCGTGCGAGAGCTTTGTCACGACGGGTCTTGCGTTCGTGGGGGGGGAAATTACAACGGACGCGTACATCGAAGTCCAGGATATCGTGCGGCAGGTTATACGGGACATCGGTTACACGAAAGCCGAATACCGTTTCGACGCCGAGTCGTGCTCGGTCATCTCGAGCATTCATTCGCAGTCGCCGGATATCGCCCGCGGCGTGGACACGGGAGGGGCGGGTGATCAGGGGATGATGTTCGGGTATGCGACGAACGAGACCCCGGAATACATGCCGATGTCCCTGATGTTCGCCCACAAGCTCGTCAAGCGGCTGGCGGACGTGCGGAAAAAGCACACCTCCCTGATGCCGTGGCTGAGGCCTGACGCGAAATCGCAGGTCACGATCGAGTACCACGGCCGGAAACCCGTCCGCGTGCACACGATCGTCATCTCCACCCAGCACGACGCGGGCGTCACACAGAAGAAGATCAAAGAGGACGTGATAAAGCATGTGATCCGCCGCGTGATTCCGCCCGAGCTTCTGGACAAGAACACGGTCATCCACGTGAACCCCACGGGGCGGTTCGAGATCGGCGGGCCCCACGGCGACACGGGATTGACGGGGCGGAAGATCATCGTCGATACGTACGGCGGGAAGGCCCCTCACGGCGGCGGCGCCTTCTCGGGAAAGGACCCGTCGAAGGTGGACCGGAGCGCCGCGTACGCCACACGGCACATCGCGAAGAACATCGTCGCATCGGGACTTGCAGACGAGTGCCTGATCCAGGTGGCATATGCCATAGGGGTCGCCCAGCCCGTTTCCGTTCTCGTCAACACGTTTGGGACGGGTCGGATCCCGGACAGCGAACTTGACAGGGTAATACTCGAAGAGATCGACATGACGCCCCGCGGCATCATCAAACGGCTCGATCTGCGCAGGCCGATCTACAGGAAGACGGCCGCGTACGGGCATTTCGGACGTAACGACAGGGACTTCACGTGGGAGAAACTCGACCTTGTCGACCTGCTTCTGAAGGCGATAAAGTAGGAACGCTCCGAACCCAATTTTTTCAACACACATTCGAGGAAAGATGAACCATACAACGGGAAAATTCAAAGTAGCGAATCTGAAGCTTGCGGCGGACGGGGACCGGCTCATTGAATGGGCGGAATCGCGGATGCCGGTGCTGATGGCGCTTCGCGCGAAGTACGCAAAGAGCAAGCCGTTTAAGGGGTACAAGATTGCGGGATGCCTTCACGTGACGAAGGAAACAGCCGTTCTCGTCAGGACCTTCGTGGAGGCCGGCGCGGAGGTGAGTTGGAGCGGCTGCAATCCGCTCTCGACGAACGACGCCGTCGCGGCGTCGCTGGCGAAAGACGGAACGTCGATTTTCGCATGGCACGGGATGAACGTCAAGGATTTTTACTGGTGCATCGAGGAGACGCTGAAATTCCACCCGAATCTTACGCTCGATGACGGGGCGGATCTGATCTTCACGATCCATCACAAGCACCCGGAATTCGCCGAGAAGTACGTGATCGGCGGAACGGAGGAGACGACGACGGGCGTCCACCGGCTCCGGGCGATGGCGGCGGATTCCGCGCTCAGGTACCCGGTCATCGCGGTCAACGA
>Ga0182019_10000706_pt1 | contig 16504 bp, 10 predicted proteins | sample 812E2MmetaG_FD_120483 | JGI IMG/M metagenome (GOLD analysis project Ga0182019, IMG submission 120483) | Permafrost microbial communities from Stordalen Mire, Sweden - 812E2M metaG | ecosystem: Environmental > Terrestrial > Soil > Wetlands > Permafrost | place: Sweden: Stordalen | collected...
CCCGAACGTCCTTGCGGTCTCCGGCCGGTCGCCCAGGTTGGTGAACAGCTCGTTGGCGCGTTGCATGTGCGGGAGACCTTCGGCGCTTCTCTCCAGGACCATGAGAGAAAGGCCGAGGTTCTTGTGGGCGAACGCCTGGCCGCGAACGTCTTTATGCTGCTCGGCGAGGCCCAGCGCGCGCCGGCCAAGCTCCAGTGCCCGCCTCGGGTCGCGACGGGCCAACAGTGCGGCGAGCTCGTTGAGAATGCCGATCTGGTCCTTCTCCGATGCGACCGCCAGGCGCTGCTCGAGAGCCGCGACCGGATTCTCGGCCTGACCTGCGCGTGCGGCAGCTGCGAGGGCGATCAGCCCTGCCACGCCCAACAGGACGCAGCGCACCCGGGTCTTTGCCGTCATGTATCCCTACGCATTGGTCCTTATAGCGCAGTCGTGCGCTGCGTCTCAACTACGTGGCGTGAGATATCTCCCCAGGTATCGGCGATACCATCTCAGGTATCTATGGCTGTCGGAACGGTCGCGCTCGCTCCGCGGACTCTCCGCTTTGGCCGGCTATCCTGTTGCAGGAGAACGCTCAGAGCGAACAGGACGAGCTTGGCTTGCGCCTTGCTAAGCTCCGATTTCGAGGTTGCAACGGTTCCCTCGCGGTTCTCGCGGGTCCCGTGATGAACGAAGACGCTACGTTTGGACGAAAAGCGGTTTGAGATGAAAGAGACGAGGTGGACCATGTCGAAGGTAGCGTGCAGTCGTACCTTGAGCCGAGCGCTGACCGCTGTCTCGCCGGTGTTCGCAATGGCGCTGGTCAGTCTAAGCAGCCCGACGCTCGCGTCCGGCGTGGGGCCGGCCCGCGTATGCCGAGGCCGATCGGGGGCATCCGTGGCGTTCGCTCCGACCACGGCATCGCCGCTCCCCGCTGCTGAAGCTTCCGGTGGGCCCGAATGGCTCTCGCTCCCACTCTTCGGCGGCGAGATGACCTCGATTGCCGTGGACCCGGGCAACGCGCAGGTCGCCTATGTCGGCACGCGCGATGCGGGCGTGTTCAAGACGACCGATGGCGGAGCATCGTGGCAGCCGGCCCGCATGGGGCTGACCATCACGGCGATTCGCACCCTCCGCATCGATCCGACAAATTCGAGCACGCTATGGGCCGGCACCGACTTCGACGGCGTCTGGAAGTCGATCGACGCCGGTGCGACCTGGGCGCCGACCGGCACCGGCCTCCCGGCCTCCATGGTCGTTTTCAACATCGCCATCGACCCAGGCCACGCCGGAACTCTCTACGCCGGGCTCGCGGGAGGGGTCGCCTTCTCCATAGGCGCCGTCTTCAAGTCGGTGGACGGGGGCGCCACCTGGCAGCAGAAGGACGCGGGCATCCCCCGCTACGACCAAGGATACCCCTACACCAACGGCGTCTTTGCCCTGGCCCTGAATCCCGCTCGGCCTGCCGAGCTTGCGGCCGGCACCGAGCTTGACGGCGCGTTCCACTCGACCGACGGCGGCGAAACCTGGACGGCGATCAACGGCGGCGTGCCGTTCATGCCCGGGTCGATCGACTCGCTCGAGGAGATCGAGGCTCTGGCGTTCGATCCCTATCACGCGGACCGGCTGACCGGCGTCATCTACGGGCAGTTCTATAGTTTCGACTCCGGGACGTGGGTCCAGCGGTCGACGGGCTACGAGTTCCTCGGGTTCATGTCGTCGCGCCTCTACTTTCATCCCACGAAGCCGGATGTCCTCTTCGCGATCGCGGGTACGGGTGGTTTCAACACGAGCACGGATGGGGGGGTCGACTGGACAGAAGGGAACTTGGCAGTCATCGATGTAGGCCTCAGTCCCGGCGAGCCGAACACCATTTTCGCCGCGCGCGACAACGCTTACACGAGCCCCGGCGGCGTCATGAAGTCGCAGGACCTCGGGAAGACCTGGTCGGAGGTCTCGCAGGGGATCACCGCGATCGAGGTCCAAAGCGTTGCCCTCGACCCGCACGACCCGCGCGCGATCTACGCGGGCACCGGCACCGGCTTCATCTTCGCCAGCCACGACGGCGGGCAGAGCTGGACGCAAGCGCTTTGCGGATCTTCGTTGAGTGCCTTCAATTTCGGAGAGGTCTACTCGATCGTGGTGGACCCGCGCAACTCCCAAGTGGTTACCGTGGCCACTGATCTCGGTCTCTATCGCTCCGCCGATCGCGGCACGACCTTCAGCGAGGTCACGGCGGTCTCCGATCCGCTGGTCGTTACGGCCGCGCGTGGCGCCAGCCAGTCGGTCTACTTCGTCGGGTCGTTGTTCGGGAACGGCATCTACCGCAGCCTCGATGGCGGTACCACGTGGGAGCAGAAGAATGAGGGGCTGCCTCTCTTCGGTGGCTACCTCAACCCCGTGTTGGCGGTCGCCATCGATCCAAACGACGACGGGACGGTGTGGGCAGGGACGCAGTATGGCGGCGGCATCCTGCGCACCACCGACGGCGGTGAGCACTGGCAATCGAGCGGCCTCGCGGACGAGAACTTCGTCGAGGCGATCTCGGTGATGCCCGGCAACAGCAGCGAGATCCTCGTTGGCGCGGGGTTCTGGAGCGGCAACATCTACAAGTCCATCGACGGCGGCACGACCTGGGAGAAGAAGCTATCGGATATCGGCTTTGTCAAGTGTCTCGTCCGCGACCCGCGCGACTCGAGTGTGGTCTACGCGGGCAGCGAGGGGTTTGGTGTCCTTCGCTCGATTGACGGCGGCGAGACGTGGCAGGATTACTCGGGTGCGATCTTCTACCCCCTTGTCTACTCCCTGGCCATCAGCAATGAGGATCAGCCGCTGCTGCTCGCGGGCAGCTACGGCGCCGGCGTGTACGCGACCCACCCCTCTTCGGGCAAGACGCCGTTGCGCGTGCGACGGAAGCTCCACCGCTGACGGAGGGGATTCCTTGCACCGTTTGCCGTAGGGGAATCTCTGTCACTTCGAGGCCCCTGGGGGGTCGAACCAGTTCCGTGAAACGGCCAGACCGCCGCGGTGTGCAGCGAGGGGGCGGAATGTCGCCGAGAGAGCCGCGGCCGTAGGGGCGCCTCGGAGAGGCTCCTAGATCTCGGTCCTGCGGTGTGCGATCAAGCGCAGCAGCCGGGTGATGCCCGCGTGGAGCAGCGCATAGACGATGATCGCAATCACGATCGGCAAGACCAGGGTGAAGCCACCTGCCGATGGGCTTGCGACGATCCCGCGGAACAGGGAGTAGAAAGGATCGGTCACGGTTCGAATCAGTTGCACGAACCCGTTGCTTGATTGAGCTGCAATCAACGCGAGCACGAGTCGAATCGCGAGCAATGTGTAGACGACGTAGAAGAGATAATCGATGATTTGCGAAATGCGCGCGAGGACGCGCGCACGTCTGACTTCGCGATCCGTTCCGACGACCTCGCCGATGGCCTTACCGCGGAACCGTCCGGCGACCTGGTCCATCTCGTGCGCTTCGGCGCCGGTCGTATGCTCGGCACGCTCGGCGATGTCGGCATTCACATCCCGCTCGACCTGCGACTTCATCGACTCGTGTTGAGCCACACGGCGGGCTTCGTCGGCGGTCAGTTTGTTGTCTTCCATCGCATCCTCCCGTGTTGAACCCTGGGCTCGAGAGCATGTTCCGGGTGCTCGAGCGATCGCACCGTATCGGCGCTTGCAAAGGCCAGCGGCGAAGCGATGGAAAGCTCGCTTCGCCTCTGGCCGTCGGCAGGCAGGTCATCCGCCGGCTGTGTTTCGGAACGGACCAAGTTGTTGTGAGGTGCAGGGCAACGCCCTACAGACGTCGCCGTCTGCTGTAGTAGTAGCCACCACCTCCGCCAAAGAGAAGAACCAACACAACGATCAAGAGGATCAGCGTCATAGTCTCTCTCTCCCTTCGAGTTCGTCAGTGAGCTGCCAATTGGATCTCGAACGCGTTTCCAGAGTAGGCCTCCGGCCCCTCACCCGGAAGCGCACTTTGTACCCAGGAGCGAAGCCACCACTCAGGTAGAAACTACCCGCTCTGCCTCGAAGGTGTAGCGGATAGGAAGTGCCTTAGGAACTATCTGCCCCCAGGAGAAAGGCCACGCCGGCTTGCGGCGGGAGATCCGCTCGGGCCGGCGACACAGGCACCACGAGCCCGGACGCTCCCAACGGCATTGCCGCCCGGACGGTTTCTCATTTGCAGGTCAGATCTTGACATTCCTGTGCGAGTGTCGCATGGTTATATCGACTAATCCGGTGGTGAGCGGCGAGAGGAGGAGAGAATGGCACGGCATGTAAGTGCAGTCCTCGGAATGTTGTTCCTTGCGCATGCAGCGGCGGCGCAATTCACGCAGCAGGGGAACAAGCTGGTCGGCACGGGCGCCGTCGGGGCTGCCAATCAGGGGTCGGTGGCGATCTCGGCGGACGGGAACACCGCCATCGTAGGCGGGTGGGCTGACAACTCGCAGGTCGGTGCCGCGTGGGTTTTCGCTCGCACCGGCGGGGCGTGGACGCAGCAGGGCAACAAGCTGGTCGGCACAGGCGCCGTCGGGAACGCCGGGCAGGGCGCCTCGGTGGCGATTTCCGCGGATGGGACCACCGCCATCGTCGGAGCGCCCGGCGACAACTCCTATGCCGGCGCCGCGCTGGTGTACACGCGCGCCGGGGGGGTGTGGTCTCAGCAGGGGAGCAAGCTGGTCGGCGCGGGCAGCGCCGAACTGGGCACCGCGGTGGCGATCTCGGCTGATGGCAACACCGCCATCGTTGGCGGGTCCCACGACCAATCCGGCCTCGGCGCGGCGTGGGTGTTTACCCGCAGCGGGGGGGCGTGGTCGCAGCAGGGTGGCAAGCTTGTCGGCACGGGCGCAGTCGGGACCTCCGTTTTGCAGGGCCAATCGGTGGCAATCTCGGCGGACGGTAATACCGCCGTCGTCGGTGGGTACGGCGACAACTCCTCTGTCGGTGCCGCGTGGTTGTACACGCGCAGCGGTGGGGTCTGGTCGCAGCAGGGGAGTAAGCTGATAGGGACAGGCGCTGCCGGGGCAGCCCAGCAGGGCAGGGCGGTGTCGATCTCGGCGGATGGGAACACCGTCGTCGTCGGCGGGCCCGACGACGACTCCTCTGTCGGCGCCGCGTGGGTGTTCACGCGCAGCCGCTTCGGGTGGTTCCAGGAAGGCGGCAAGCTCGTCGGCACGGGCGCCGGCTCGAGTGCCTCTCAGGGCATGGCGGTGGCGATCTCGGCGGATGGGAACACCGCCGTCATTGGAGGGCCCGAGGACGCCCCGATCGGCGCGGCGTGGATCTTCACGCGGAGCCTCGGGGTGTGGTCGCAGCAGGGCAGCAAGCTGGTCGGCACGGGTCAGGTTGGGCGCGCCTACCAGGGTCAGTCGGTGGCGATCTCGGCGGACGCCACCACCGCCATCGTCGGCGGGTGGGACGACAACTCAGGTGCCGGCGCCGCGTGGATCTTCTCGGTGCCCGCCTACGTCGTCTGGGTGCCGGTGGCGAGCCACAACGCCGGCAAGAACAACAGCCAGTGGCGGAGCGACCTCGGCCTGCTCAACCCAGGCACGGTGAAGGCCAACGCACAGATCGAGTTCTACGGCAGCGGCGGCGTTGTGAGCAACACGACGTACGTGCCGGCTGCGACGCAGTCGATCCTGACGGATGTGGTCGGGCAGCTCAATGGCAGCAACTCGGGGGCGCTCGAGGTTCTCTCCGACCAGCCGCTCAAGGTCACGGCGCGCACCTACAACGAGGTCTCGTCCGGTGCGAGCTGCTACCCCAACGGCACGCAGGGGCAGGACTACCCAGCGGTGGTCACCGGCGATGGACTTGCGGTGGGGTCGAGCGCGTACCTCGCGGGACTTGTCGAGAACGCCTCGTACCGGTGCAACATCGGGGTGGTCAACACGGGGACGGGGAGCGCGACGGTGCTGGTGGAGCTTTTCAACGGTGCGGGGACGAAGCTGGCCAACTACACGGTGTCGTTGGCGGCGGGGCTGTGGGCGCAGGAGACGCAACCGTTCAAGAGCAAGGCAGGGCAGACGGCGATGGACCGTGGGTACGCCACGATCACGGTGCAGACGGGATCGGGGGTGTTCGCCTTTGCCTCGGTGATCGACAACATCACCAACGATCCGACCACGGTCGCCATGCAGCGGTAGCGGAGCCCAAGTACGAACGGTCTGAACCGGGATCGCTGCCGACTCGGGCGCAGAATGGCCGCCCGGGCGGGGACGAGACTGCTTCGACGCCGACAGCGCGCCTACGCGGCCGGGGATCAGCGCAGCATCTTCCAGAGGTACGCGTACTCGAGGCCGGTGACGTAGGCGGTCTGCTTGTTGACCGCGCCGGTGCCGTGGCCGCCCTCGGTGTTCTCGAAGTAGTAGACCGGGTGCCCGAGCGCCTCGAGCCTGGCGACCATCTTGCGGGCGTGCGCGGGGTGTACGCGATCGTCGCGCGTGTTGGTCCAGAAGAACGGCGTCGGATACGCGACGTCCTTGCGCAGGAGCTGGTAAGGGGACCATGTCTTGATGGTTGCCCAGTCCTCGGGTTTGTCCGGGTCGCCGTACTCCGCCGTCCAGCTCGCCCCGGCGAGCAGGTGGTTGAAGCGCCGCATGTCGGCCAGCGGCACCTGCGCCACAACGGCGTGGAACAGTTCGGGACGCAGCGTGAACGTTCCGCCGACGAGCAGACCCCCTTGTGAGCCGCCCATGATCCCGAGGTGGCGCGGCGAGGTGATCTTGCGCGCGATCACGTCCTCTGCCACGGCGGCGAAATCCTCGAAGTTCCGCATGTGGTTGGCCTTCATCGCCGCCTGGTGCCAGGCGGGCCCGAACTCGCCGCCGCCGCGGATGTTGGCGAGGACGTAGACGCCGCCCCGCGCGAGCCACGCCGACCCCATGACACCGGAGTACGTCGGCACCTCGGGCACCTCGAAGCCGCCGTACCCGTAGAGCAGCGTCGGGGCCGCGCCATCGGCCTTGAACCCCTTGGGAGTGACGACGAAGTAGGGAATGCTGGTCCCGTCCTTGGAGGTTGCCTCGAGCTGCTCGACGTTCACGCCGGCCGCGTCGAAGAACGCCGGCATCGTCTTCACCCGATCGGGCCGCCCGCCGCCTTCGTCCAGCCACAGCGAGGCTGGGGTGAGGAAGTCCTGGTAGGAGAGGAAGAAAATGTCCGCCTCGTCACTCGAGGCGGTCGGAAAAGCGGTGCCGATCCCGGGCAGCGGGACCTCGGCCTGCTTCCAGGCGCCGCCCTCGAGCGTCACCGAGGACAGCCGGCTGTGGACATGGTCCAGGATCAGCACGAGCAGGCGGTCGCGCGTGCGCGCGACGCCGGCGAGCGACACCCGCTCGCTCGGCTCGAACAGGACGTCGAACCGGCGGCCGCCGCGCAGCAGCTCCTCGAGAGGGATCGCCAGCAGCGAGCCGGCGTGGTAGGTGGTACCGCCGATGGTCCAGTCGGAGCGCAGCGAGAAGAGTGCCCGATCGCGGAAGAACGCCTGGAACGAGGCATCCTCGGGCACCTCGAGCTTGACGAGACGACCGCCGAGCACGAGGAATGTCTCCTGGCGGAAGGCCGCCGGCTCACGGGTAACCACGTCGTAGCGGCCGTCGGCCAGGATCTCGGTAGTTCCCGCCGCCCCGACGTCATCAACCTTCCCTTCGAACACGGTCTGCGCTTCGGCGAGCGGTTCGCCGCGCTTCCACAGCTTGACGATGCGTGGGTACCCCGAGGCGGTGAGCGAGCCCGGGCCGAAGTCGGTGCCGACCCAGAGCGTGTTTTCGTCGCGCCAGGAGACCTGCGACTTCGCCTCGGGCAGCGAGAAACCGTCCGCGACGAACTGCTTGGCGACCGTGTCGAATTCGCGCTGGACCGAGGCGTCCGATCCGCCCCGCGAGAGCGATATCATGCACCGCCGGTAGTCGGGCGCCAGGCACTCCGCGCCGTGAAACACCCAGGCGACGCCGTCCGCCATCGCGAGGGCATCCACATCGAGCACCGTGTCCCAGGCGGGCGAAGCGGTGCGGTAGGACGCGAGCGTCGTGCGGCGCCAAATCCCCCGTTCGTGCACGTTGTCGCGCCAGAAGTTGTACACCGTGGTGCCGAGCAGTTCGGGGAATGGGATCCTGTCCTTGGAGTCGAGGATCTCGAGCGTGCGTTTCTGGATGGGAGCAAACTCGGGTAGCGCCTCCAGCACCTTGGTGGTGCGGGCGTTATGTTCCTTGACCCAAGCGAGCGCCCTCTCGCCCTGCACGTCCTCGAGCCAGACGAACGGGTCGTCGTCATTGGCGGCGACTGCCACCCACGAGAGCGCCACGCTCAGCAACGCCGCGATCACGCCGATCCTGCCCGCCATGTACCGACCTCCCCGGACCGGAGCGGCTCGATGCCGTGCCGGCCGACGGCCCCGAGCTGGCGGTGCTGAGGCTGATTCCGCCCGTCGGAGCCGCGTTATTATCCCACGGCGCCGCCGGCACAGGCCCGCATGAAGCTCGCATGTCGGGGCACGCGCCGCCCTCGGTACAGCAAACGTCGTCGTCGTTCCGTTTTCGGGCGGGCGACCCCTGCGGCCATCCGTGTGTCTCCGCCATTTCCGCCGCGGTCGGCCCCTCGTGCCGGGTATGGCTCCGAACCACCTTCCCTCACTGCGAAGGTCTTGTCTCCGTCGAAAGTGCGGTGCGAAACCTCCCTGGCCTGGGGGCACGGTCCCCGGCAGCGCGCCGCGTTGCCAATCGCGGCACAGAGACGATCAAGAGAGTCGGATCAGTGCGAGGGCGATGGCGCCGGGGAGCGCCTGGAACCAGAGGATCTTGCGATTCGCCGTGATGCCAGCGAACAGGCCGGCGAAGACGACACACGCGAGGAAGAAGATCGTGATCGCGTGTCCCGCGGCGCCGAGGAAGAGTCCCCACACCAGCCCCGCGGCGAGGAAGCCGTTGTAGAGGCCTTGGTTCGCTGCGAGAGACCTCGACGCGGCAGCGAAGTCAGGCGTGAGGCCGAGGGTTCGCAAGCCGAAAGGCGAGGTCCAGAGGAACATCTCGAGGACGAGGAAATAGAGATGCAGGAGTGCGACCAAGCCGACGGCGACGTTCGCGAGCGTTGTCATCTCTGGTCTTCCCCCTGGGACCGGAAGCAGTCTACGTCAGCGTGCGCCGGTGACGAGCTGGTCGAAGATAGCGGCGTTGAGCTGGAAGGCGGTGCGCGCCTCCTCGACGATGGTGTCGCGCTCGCCGTAAGCAAGCGCGAGCTCGTCGAGGCGGCGGCGATACTCCGCCTTGAACACCAACGGATCGTGGATGGCAGGGAACTCGTAGAAGCGCAGGCCGTCGCCGTCGAGCTCGAGCTGGCGGGCTGCAAGGCCCTTGAGCATCTGCCCGCCCGAGAGGTCGCCGAGGTAGCGCACGTAGGAATGAGAGACGAGGCGAATCGGCTGGTTTTCCTCGATCCAGCGGAGGCGGTCCGCGTACGCCCTCGCCGCGGCGACCGGCTCCTCCGAACGCCAGTGCGGACCGCGCAGGAAGTCGAGGTCGCGCTCGAGCGCCAGGCGCCGCCAGAGCTGGGGGAGGACGAACGCGCCGAGGCGCGGTTCGTCCTTGAGGCGCTCGAATGCGTCCTCGAGCGCCGCATACACGCCATGGAGCGCGAGCATGTGGCGGGAGAACATGTCGCGGTCGAGTCCGCCACGCACGAAGCGCGCGACGAACGCGGAGCCCTCGGCGCCGCGGTGGGCCTCGGCGGTGCGCTCGCGCAGCTCCTCGGACAGCTTCATGGAGACCCTGCGGCGCGACCACAAACGCGACTGAGAACCATTCCGCCTCCAGGTGGTGGAGGCTACTCCACGCGGACGAGTTGAGTCAAGCATGCTTGACACCGATGTTGCATTCGCGATTCGGCCCGGTGAATCCCGGCCGGAGGTGGACTTGTCCGCGCCCTAGCTCCGCCTCTTGCTGCCGGTGTCCAGAGAGTCTTCTCAGGCAACCTGGCCCGCAGCTTTCCATCGTCCGGTACGTCTCCCCGATTGTCTCTGTCCTGAGGAAGCCCGCCTCAGGCGGGCCGACGAAGGATCTCCCCGAACCTGCGAGCGGCCGGGTCCGTGCGCCTCAGGGGATCCTTCATTTCGCTTCGCTCCTCAGGATGTAAGGCGCGTTGGCTCACGGCCGGCCGCTACACAGAAACGAGGCCTGCCGTTCGTAGCGGCCGCCCGCCGGGCGGCCGGTCTTCAACCGCACCGACACAGACCTCGACGGCCGGTCGCTCCTGGGGTGGGTTCCCCTGCGGCCTGCGCGCCCGGGTTTGACAATATCCACGCTTAGACATATTCTAAGAGCCAGTGAAAGACCTCATCGCCCTTCTCCGCAGCGTGGGTCTGCAACCGACGCCCCAGCGCCTCGCGGTGGCGCGCTCCGTGCTGGGGACGACGTCACACCCGAGCGCGGACGAGGTGCTGGAAAAGGCACGGCGCGAGTGTCCGACGCTGTCGCGGGCGACCGTGTACAACACGCTCACGCGGCTTGCCGAGCGCGGGCTCGTGCGGCCCCAGGCGATCAGGGAGGGCGCGGTCGTCTTCGACGCGCATGTGGAGAGGCACCACCATTTCATCGACGAGGCGACGGGGAAGCTCTACGACGTGCCGTGGGATGCGCTCGATGTCTCGGGTGCGGCGAATCTGCCCGACTACCATGTCAGGGAGTATCAGGTCGTCATGCGCGGGCGGAGGAGGCGGTCGTGAGTCTCTTTTTTTTCTCCGCACGCAAGATGGTGTCCAGAGTTGGAATGGATCCGAATCTGAACGTCGAAAGGAGAACGTCATGAAAAGGAAAAGGCTCACGACTTCCGCGGGCATCCCGGTGGGCGACAACCAGAACTCGCTCACGGCCGGCCCACGCGGTCCGCTGCTGGTCCAGGACTGGCAGCTTTTCGAGAAGCACGCGCACTTCAACCGGGAGCGGATCCCGGAGCGCGTCGTTCACGCCAAGGGCTCGGGCGCGTACGGGACGTTCACGTGCACCGGCGATATCACGCGCTACACGAAGGCCGCGATCTTCTCGAAGGTCGGAAAGAAGACCGAGTGCCTCCTGCGCTTCTCCACGGTGGCGGGGGAGCGCGGCGCGGCCGACGCCGAGCGCGATGTGCGCGGCTTCGCGATGAAGTTCTACACCGAGGAGGGCAACTGGGACCTCGTCGGCAACAACACGCCGGTGTTCTTCGTGCGAGATCCGTACAAGTTCCCCGACTTCATCCGCACGCAGAAGCGCGACCCCAAGACGAACCTCCGGAGCAAGACGGCGATGTGGGACTTCTGGTCGCTCTCGCCGGAGAGCCTCCACCAGGTGACGATCCTGTTCTCGGACCGCGGCCTGCCGAAGAGCTACCGCCATATGCACGGGTTTGGCAGCCATACCTACAGCCTGATCAACGCGAAGGGGGAGCGGGTCTGGGTGAAGTTCCACTGCAAGACGATGCAGGGGATCGCCAACCTGACCGACAGGGAAGCGGAGCGGATCGTCGGGCTGGACCGCGAGAGCCACCAGCGCGACCTGTTCGAGGCGATCGAGCGCAAGGAGTTCCCAAAGTGGCAGGTGATGGTCCAGATCATGACCGAGGCCGAAGCGGAGACGACCCCATACAACCCGTTCGACCTCACCAAAGTATGGCCGCACAGCGACTACCCGCTCATCGAGGTCGGAGTGATGGAGCTGAATCGAAACCCGGAGAACTACTTTGCCGAGATCGAGCAGGCGGCCTTCTCGCCCGCGAACGTTGTGCCCGGCATCAGCCAGAGCCCCGACAAGATGCTGCAGTTCAGGATCTTCGCCTATGGCGACGCGCATCGCCACCGGCTCGGCGTCAACTACGAGAGCCTGCCGGTCAACCGGCCGCACTGCCCCGTGGCGAACTACCACCGGGACGGCGCGATGAGGTTCGACGGCAACGCCGACGGGAGCGTCAACTACGAGCCCAACTCGTTCGGCGGCCCGGTCGAGGACCGGCGGTTCGTCGAGCCTCCGCTGGAATTGTCGGGCGATGCCGACCGCTACGACCACCGCGAGGGCAACGACGACTACACGCAGGCGGGCAACCTCTACCGCCTGATGCCCGCCGCCGAGCGCAGGAGGCTCCACCAGGCGATCGCGGGCGCAATGGAAGGCGTTCCGCAGGAGATCGTTGAGCGCCAGCTCGCGCACTTCAAGAAGGCTGATCCGGCCTACGCCGAGGGCGTTCGCCAGGCATTGAAGAAGTAGCGGCCGCCGGCCGGGAAGTCGGCCGTCCCGACCGTCGGGCGCTGAAGAGATGAGTCAAAGTCGCACCTGGAGGATTCAATGAGGAGTGCCTTTCGCGGGTCCGTGCTGCTCATCGCGACGTTCTTTGTCCCACTATCGGCCACGGCGCAACCTTCGCGAACGGAAACGACCTTCTCCAAGGTGCTCAAGCAGTGGTCGGAGCTGTCCCTCGAGGGGCAGGGCCGGCCCGTGCAAGGACTTCGGCTTTCCTCCGGACACGTCACTCTCGTTCTGACCCAGGGGAACGCCGCTCCGGTGCTGGCCGGCGACGAGGTGGTCGGCGTGTTCTTCCGAGGCCAGGGGACGTTGGAGTACGTCTCGGCCGATCCCGTGGAGTTTCCGATCGTCACGTATAACGTCCGCAAGAACACGAACTTGGCACTCACCTCGTCCGAGAAAGCGCTGACAATCCGCGACACGTTCGAGGAGGTGCTGTGGCTCGCTGGCGGTGTCGCCCTTCCTACGCTGCCGGAAGGTTCGTCCAAAACGGCCTTGGAGGACGCGTTCGCCAAGCACCTCAGGAAGTTTGGGCAAATCATGACCTCACCTGTGGCGCATGAGTTTCCTGCGTGGCGTCTCAACAGTCCCGACCGGTCTCTGGTTCGCGTCGAGCTCTCTGGCGGCAGCGAAGACCTCCTCTACCACCTCGATGCGTTCGACGACAAGAGTGAGACGCTCTGGGCGCTTCGCAAGGCCAAGAAGATCGAGGATCGCCTCTACTGTACGGTGCTTTCCGACCAGCCTGTCGGCCGCGACCGTCGGGAACCACTCGTCCCGCGCTTCATGCTCACCGACGTTGACCTGTCCGTGACGGCATCGAGCGGAAAGGACGTCTCGATATCGGTCACCGAGAATTTTACCGCGGTGGGTGGCCGGGTGAGGGTCCTGCAGCTCGACCTCTACGACACGATCTTCGGCCGCGATGCCCTGGACCCGAGGCATCTGCGCGTGAAAGGCGTTTTCGACGAGGCGGGCAACGCCCTGCCTTTCGATCACGCCAAGGACGAACTGATCGTCGGGCTCACCACGCCGCTTGCGCCTGGCGCGACGACCAAGGTCCGCTTCGAGATCGAAGGCGACATCCTGTACCACCCCGGCGGAGACAGCTACTGGGAGTTGGGCGTCTATCCGTGGTTTCCTCAGCCTGATCTCTCCGGCCAGTTCTACACGGTCCACAGCACCGTGAAGGTGAAGAGACCCTTCGTGCCGTTCGCGCCTGGGAAGACCTTGCGCCGCACGGTTGAGGGTGATTACAACATTCTCGAGACGCGAATCGACAAGCCGGTTCAGTTCATGGTCATCATCGCAGGCAACTACGCGTTCAACGAAGAAACCAAGAACGGCGTCACCGTCCGCGTGGCCACGTATGCGGGGAAGAGCGCCAACCTCGGAAGAGTGCTCGGCCTCGCCCAGAAGATGATCGCCTTCTACGAGCCGTTCCTGGGTCCCTTCCCGTTCGACGAGTTCAACATCGTCGAGATCAACGCGTGGGGGTTCGGGCAAGCGCCTCCAGCGTTCATGTTCATCACCCAGGAAGCTTTCAAACCGCTCGCCGGCGAGATCAACCGACTATTCTCGAAAGGTATCAACGAGCGGCTCGCCCACGAGATCGCCCACCAGTACTGGGGCCACGTCGTGAAGATGCCGAGCCACGAGGAGCAGTGGATCACCGAATCGTTCGCGGAGATCAGCGCGGGCCTGCTGATCCACGCGCTCCGGGGCAGGAGCGATTTCGAAGGCCTCACCAACTATTGGCGGTCTCAGGGCAAGGAGGCGACGCAGATCGCGCCGATCCCCTTAGCCAACCGGATCCACAACAACTCGGACGAGCGAACCGCCTGGTACTACAGGACCGACCTTCTGTATTCCAAGGGCCCGTCGATCCTCAACTCGATCCGACTGGAGATCGGTGACGATGCCTTCCTGAAGTTCCTCAGGTCGATCCAGGCCACGTGCCAGTGGAAGTTCGGAAACACCAAGACCGTGCAGGCCGTCCTCGAGGCGATCACGCAGAAGGACTGGAAGTCGTTTTTCGAAGCGAATTACTGGGGGACGAGCATGCCGGAGAAGTAGCCTCAGGTCGTCGCTCCGGACAGCACGTCCGAGGACCTTGACCCGGGTACGACCGGCGGCGACCAGCGCCCCCAGTACTCGGATAGTCCGGCGGGTCAGGCGGATCATCCCGCACTCGACGACCGCAAGCGGTGCGGCACAACTCTGGGACGGCGGCGTTCTTCGCATTGCCGGCTATTCTAAGGGTCGTCGCCCCCATGCCCACGCCGGCTTGAGTGGTGCGGTCGGTGGCGGCGGTGGCGGCAGCATGTACCACTCGGTGGGAAGGATGGCGTTGCCTTCCGATCGCGGACGCCCAGGGGCGTGCCGCGTCTAAGGGCATCCTCTTGTGGTGTACCATCCCGAGGACATGAAAGGAACCGACCGTTCATGATGAAGAGAAGCGTTCTGGCCGTTGCGGCGGGGGTGATGGTGTGGTCGCAGGGAGTAGGCGCCGATTTCTCGCAGCAGGGGAGCAAGCTCACCGGAACCGGCGCGACGGGCAGCGCCTGGCAGGCGTCCGCGACGGCCGTGTCCGCCGACGGCAACACGGCGATCGTCGGCGGTTACCTCGACAATGACGGAGCCGGCGCGGCCTGGGTGTTTGCCCGCTCGGGCGGGGTGTGGACGCAACAGAGCAACAAGCTTGTCGGCACCAGCCCGACCGGAACCGCCAACCAGGGTTGGGCCACGGCGCTCTCCACTGACGGTAACACCGCGCTCGTCGGCGGCCCGGCGGACAACAACGGCGCCGGCGCAGTCTGGGTGTTTACGCGCACGGGCGGGGTGTGGGCGCAGCAGGGCACGAAGCTCGAAGGCTCCAGTGCGGCCGGGCCTGCGAACCAGGGGTGGGCGGTGGCCCTCTCTTCCGACGGCAACACCGCGTTGATCGGCGGGCCGGCCGATAACAGCGGCGCCGGCGCGGTCTGGGTGTTCGCGCGCTCGGGCGCGACGTGGAAGCAGCAAGGGTCGAAGCTCGTCGGCACCGGCGCGGTCGGCAGCGGGGCGCAGGGCTCCTCGGTGGCGTTGTCGGCCGATGGCAGCACGGCGGTCGTCGGCGGGAAGCAGGACAACAACGGCTACGGGGCCGTGTGGGTTTTCACCCAGTCGGCCGGAAAGTGGGCGCAGCAGGGGAGCAAACTGGTCGGGTCTTCGCCGAACACGTTTCTCACCATCGCCGCCAACGCGAGCGTGACCGCGGCCTTCACGCAGCAGACGGTCCCCTGCTACACGCTGGCGATGGTCACCTCGCCGGCCAATAAGGGGACGTTCACCGTGAACACGCCGCAGACGTGCTCGGGCGGGTACACGCCCGGAACGCAGATCTCGCTGCTCGTAACGCCAACGAGTGGGTGGGCGATCGTCGGGTGGAGCGGGCCCGGCGGGACATTTCTCGCCCCCGCCTCGTACGAGGCGACGTTCACGATTTCCGGCAACGCCAGCTTGACCGCAACCCTTTCCCCGCAGGGCAGCGCCTGCGACACCCTCTCGGTGGCGGCGAACCCTGCCGACGCGGGCACGGTGACGATCAACACGGCGGAGGCCTGCTCGCCAGGGTACATTCAGGGCACCTCCATCTTGCTGACGGCCGAGCCCGGGACGGGCTACAGCTTTAGCGGATGGAGCAGCAGCGGAGGGGCGTTCGCGAACGCGTCGGCGGCGACCACGAGGTTCACGATCGCCGCCAGCACTACCGCCACCGCGAACTTCATTCCCACGCCGACCGGGTGCTACTTGCTGACGGTGGGGTCAGGCCCGAGCGGCGCCGGAACCGTCACGGTCAACACGCCTCCGAACTGCGGCGGCAGCTACAGGTACGGCACCGCCGTCTCTCTAACGGCGAACCCGGCGCCGGGCTGGACGTTCTCGGGGTGGAGCGGGAGCGGGGGTTCGCTCTCGAATCCCAGCGGGCTCGTTTTCGGCGGCAATCAGGGCCTCTCCATGGCGGTCTCGGGAGATGGCAACACCGTGATATTCGGCGGAAACGTCGTCGGCCCGTCCGCTGGGAGGGTCTGGGTCTTCACCCGCTCCGGCGGAAACTGGGTCCAGCAGGGCAATCCGATCTTGACAAACGGAATCGCCGGGTTAGCACAGCAGGCCTGGGCCGTTGCTTTGTCCGGCGACGGCAACACGGCTGTGCTGGCGGAACCGGGAGACAACGTCGGGATGGGTGCCGCATGGGTGTTCACACGCTC
>Ga0182019_10000707_pt1 | contig 16502 bp, 8 predicted proteins | sample 812E2MmetaG_FD_120483 | JGI IMG/M metagenome (GOLD analysis project Ga0182019, IMG submission 120483) | Permafrost microbial communities from Stordalen Mire, Sweden - 812E2M metaG | ecosystem: Environmental > Terrestrial > Soil > Wetlands > Permafrost | place: Sweden: Stordalen | collected...
AACCGCGCCGGGAAGCGCACCACCTTCCGGAAGGAGGTGCTGGCCTGGTCGAAGGCGAACACGTTGCGCGCCCAGGTCCTGTCCTTCCTCGACGACCGCTGGGAAGCCACGGGGGACGTGGAGGTTCTTTACAACCAGAACCGGGAAACCCTGCGTCTTGTCTGCTGGAATCTCGATTTCGACACGGCGCATCAGGTGCTGGATGCCGTGGGAGGCGTTCAGCTTCAAAGCCCGACCCAGCTTTTGGCCGGTTATCATCTGATCGGGTATCAGGAAAAAAATCAGTTCACGCGTCTGGTGCTGACCGACGGCGTTTACATCGAACTCAAAGGCGAGGGGAAAACAGGCAACGGCGACGCGCTGGAGGCGAATCTGAAGGATAATTTCTTCGTGCTGGAGGGGTGTCCCGCCGTCATGGAGGACAGCAAGGAGGGGCGCGTGGAGGCCGCCACCATTTTCGGCCTGCGGGATCCCCTGCAGATCTTCCTCTCGGATGATGCGGGACGCGCGCGCATGCAGCACATGCAGACCGGGGGAAAGCCCATCAACCTGACGATGCCGGAAAAGGGCAAGAAAAAGGGATCGTAGCAGGCCTTCCGGCAATGTGGCACAGCCGCCCTCGGCTGTGTGAACGCCTGCTTCTATCTTTAAACGGCGGCTGGAGCGCGCCTGAAGGCGCTTCCGCTTTCGGCGTCTGCGTCGAAATGAAAGACTCCACCGTGCCCCCGTCTTTCCTTCGCCGCAGCCACCGAACCCGGCTCCTTCGGGACTCCAGCCGCCGGGAGCATATGCATACTCTTCCGATTGATTGCCATCCCCCCCTCCTTTTCATGGCGCCGCCAGTCCGCGACCATCTACTGCTTCAGACTGCGCTCCTCGGATGCTCACGTACAAAGAGTACGCTGCGCGCCTCGGAGCTTGTCTTCATTGTATCTGGCCGCATCCGGGCGGCCCCGGACCGCTGAAGACACCCCCCCTTCACCCAGCGGTCCGCTTTTTTCACGCAACAGATGCAATCGCTTATAAGGAAGTCTTGAATCTCCATGTGGCACAGCCGGTGGCGTTGCCACTACCGTTCTTTGAAACAATCTTCCAGTAATAGGTCGTGTTCTTTGTCAATGTACCCGGGGTGTACGAGGTCCCCGTAATGGTGGTTTTCAATGGCGGAGTCGCAGTCGTTCCGAAATAAATGGAATAGGACGTTGCCCCCGAGACGGCGGACCATGTCAACGTCGGCGTCGTTGACACCTCCGATGCCCCGGTGGCGGGGGTAGGGCTTAGCGCGCAAGAAGGCCGGAACAAGCCATCTACGGGGTAGACCTTATAGCTAACCGAAGCAATCGAACCTCGGCCTTCGCAACTGTCCCTCTTTTTAATGGCATCTCTCCAGTCCCCGGCTTCGCCCATCAGGATTGAGACAGTTGCGTCTCCATCCCCCTCCCTGATTTGGGCGGAAATATAGCTTAATTTGCCGCGCTTAAATTTGTAAATCGGGCTTTTGTAAGGAAGCGATATGTACTGTTGTTCTGACCCATTCGGCGTTGCGATAGTAAGGAATACTTTCTCGGCAGAGCCGCTCACCGTGTAATATATCGGCCAAGTTTCCTTAAAAGCGGCTTCGATTTGGTGTCTTCTCCTTGCCCCTTCCTGAATCTCCCCCAAGTACCATACAGAGAATCCGATAAGCCCAACTATACCTACGACGGTCAGCCCCAATAAGAATGCCGCACTTTTTTTCTGCATATTATGCCCCTTTTCAGCTCTTGTTCGCCAATCGCTCCAATTTGCATGATGAGCCGGCAGTCAGTGCATGCCCGGCGACGCCCCATATTTTTCTTCAACCGGACCAGCTCCTCCATCCCCTCGGCCCGGCCAATCCCATTCCAATTATAGGCACAGGTTTTGTCTATGTCAACCCGTGGGATGCGGGTGCCCGGCGGGAGAGGGAAGACGCCCTCTTCCGTTTTTAAAAAACCCCAGCGGCGGACAGATCGGGCCGCTGCGAAATCCAGACTTGTAGGGATGAACATTTAGAGCAATGCTTGTCTGCCATCGAACATCAGATCCATCAATCATTGCAAGATTGGAACAAAATCCCCCTCGATCCCCCTTTTGCAAAGGGGGAGGTTACAGGGGTCCGCTGGGTGAAGGGGGAAAGAAGCAGCTTTCGGTTATCAGCTTTCAGCCTGAAAAAAACAATTGGGAGAGCTTCGATCTGGCGCAGATCTCTCCCGGTTTTTAAAAACCCCGGCGCCGCCCGGATGTGGCCGGATACAATGAAGACAAGCTCCGAGGCGCGCAGCGTACTCTTTGTACGTGAGCATCCGAGGAGCGCAGTCTGAAGCAGTAGATGGTCGCGGACTGGCGGCGCAAACAAAAGGGAGGGGGGATGCGATCCCAACCTCAACGAAGACAAAAGCAACGGACGCGGCCGGAAGCCCGTAGGGCTGGCAGAAACGTGGAAGACGGGACGCGAAAGCGCTTTTGCTTTCGCGGCACGGAGGCCGCGGTTATGCCGGGAGCGCCGAAGGCGCGCTTCCGGCCGCGAAAAGATCTTAAGGCGAACTTTGAATTATGGCTTATGGCTTCGACGATGGAAGCGCTCGTGAGGCACAAGCACATCCTTCTGCGCCTGCTTGCGGCGCGGGTCCTTTTCCACAAAAAGAGGCTTGCCGGTGCGGGGATCCAGCCCCGTGTGGTACATGGCCGCGGACCACGTGGACGGCGCGGGCGTGAAGATCTGCGCCTGCTCGGGACTCAGCTTGAGCTCTCGCCGCACAAAGTCCTTTAACTGCCTCATGTCCTCCATCGTACAGCCGGGATGTGCGGCGATGAAGTAATAAGTCAGAAATTGTTTCAGCCCCTTGGCCTTGGACCGGCGCTGGAATTCATCCCGGAACTTCAGCAGGGAGTCCACCCCCGGTTTTCCCATCAGGTCCAGGACCCTGGGCTGCGAATGCTCCGGCGCCACTTTCAGTTGTCCTGAAACGTGGTGCTCCACAAGCTCATCGAGGTAGGCGCCGCCATCCTCCCGGTCCGCCAGCAGCAGATCATAGCGCAGGCCCGACGCCACAAAGACCTTTTTCACTCCGGGCAGGGCGCGAAGTTTCCTCAACAGCGCCGTCTGGCGCGCATGTTTGTTCCGCAACATTCGGCACACCGCCGGCTCCAGGCACCGCTTGTGCGCACAGGCCCCGGCGGTCTCCATTTTCGGGCATTCCATTCCGTACATGTTGGCCGTGGGACCGCCCACGTCCAGGATGTAGCCCTTGAAACCGGGCAGGGCCGCGATGGCCTTCGCTTCCTTTAGGATGGAAGCTTCCGTGCGGGAGGTGACGCGCCGCCCCTGGTGCACCGCGATGGCGCAGAAGGAACACTCTGCGAAACACCCCCGGTGTGACGCGATGGAAAACCGGATGGTCTCCAGGGCCTTGACAGGGCCGCGCTGCTTGTCGAGGGGATGCACATCGCGCGTAAACGGCAGATCGTGGAAGCTGGACAACTCTTCGGCGCTCAACGGTTCCGCGGGCGGATTCTGGATGAGCCAGCGCGAGTCCTGCTTCTGAAAGAGTCCCCGGGCCGACACGGGATCGTTGTTGGCATAAAAAAGCCGGAACATGCGCAAAAAGGCCCGCTTGTCGGCGGCGGCCTCCTCGAAAGAGGGCAATTCGAGATAATCCTTCGGCGGCTGCGGCGACAGGGTGCACAGGCCACGGATAGCGGAAGGGTCCGCGCCGGTTTTCAGGGCCTGGGCCAGTTCAAGGACGGCCCGCTCTCCCATGCCGTAAATCAGAAAGTCGGCCTTGGCGTCCACAAGGACGGATTTGCGGACCCGGTCGTCCCAGTAGTCATAATGGGCGATGCGGCGAAGTGACGCTTCGATGCCGCCCAGGACGATGGGCGCGGGGTGGTCAAAGGCGCCGCGGATGAGGTTCGCATACCGGATGAGGGCGCGGTCGGGGCGGCGGTCGTTCTTTCCACCCGGCGTGAAATCATCGCGCATTCGGCGCTTCTTCACGGCCGTCCAATTGGCGATGGCGGAATCCACGCACCCCGACGTGACGCCCCAGAACAGCTCCGGCTCCCCCAGCCGGGTGATGTCCGCCGGACCATCCAGAGAAGGCTGCGCAATGATGCCGACCCGCCATCCCGCCGAGGAGAGGACGCGCCCGATCACGGCCGCGCCGATGAAGGGGCTGTCAATGTAGGCGTCCCCCGTCACCAGGATGACGTCGAGGCCCTTCCAGCCCAGGCGGTGCATCTCCCCGCTCGTGGCGGGCAGGAACTTCATCTCAGCGTTCAGGTCCGGTGCGCTCGCTGAAGGCGGACGCATCGGAGAAGGGGATGTTCATGGTTCAACGAAGTGCGACTATTTTTTTCAAGAGCGAATCGGTGTTATGCCCGGGAAGGTTCAGGGCGGCCGAGTAGCGCCGGAGGGCTTCCTCCTTCTTCCCGACCGCGCGGGCCGCATCGCCGAGGTGCTCCAGGACGGTGGCGTCGAGGGGCTCCTTGCGGAAGGCGCGCGTCAGGGTTTCATAGGCCGCCGGATACTCTTTCATGGCGAATTGCACCCAGCCGAGGGAGTCCAGGTACGCCCCATTTTCAGGCTGGAGCTTGAGGGCGGCTTCGATGTATCCGCGGGCCTCGGCCAATCGCGTGGTGCGCTCCGTGAGCATGTAGCCGAAATAATTCAGCGCCTGCGCATCCCCGGGGAAATCGCGCAGCAACGTCTTGAATTCGGTTTCAGCCTTTGGCCACTGGTCCGATTTTTCATAAGCGCCCGCCTTCAGGAACAGGCCGTCGCGCGGGGCGTGGCCCTGTCCCCCCAGCATCCGCGCCCGCTCCAGAGCCTCCGTCGGAAAGCCGTGCTCCGCCAGAAGCCATCCCGCCTCCGTCGTGCCTTCGGATACAGAGGATTCCTCAAGATATCGGAGGCCGAGGGAGGCGTCCGGAAGGTCCCCCAGGTCCAGCCACGCCTGGATCACCAGGTGCAGCGCGTGGGGGGAGCCCGGGTCCCTGCGCCACAGGTCGAGCGCCGTGTCCAGGGCCTCCTCCGGGCATTCCCGGGTCCGCTGGAGATCATAAAGGTTGTCCCCCGCCTCCGTCCGCGTCTCCGGATTGTCCAACAGCGGGGTCAACACCTGCCCGGCGCCGCCGAAGTCCCCGCGGAGCTGGAGCCACAGGGCGCGTTCAAGCTGAAGAAAGGCCGCCGCGGCGGGGGGCGTGTCCTGCTCCAGGGATGAAATCATCTTCCCCGCCTCCTCCAGGCGTCCGTCCAGAAGGCGAAGGCGCAGGAGCAGAAAACGGGCCGCCAGATTGTCCGGCGCGGCGGCGATCGCCTGATTCAGGGTTGTTTCGGCGCCTTCCCAATCGCCGGTATGGAGGAGGCATTGCACCTTCTCATTCTGCGCCTCGGCCTCCGTCGCGGGAAATTTTTCCAACAGCTCCAGGGTGCGGGCGCAATCGCCGCCTTTCCGATACAGCCCGGCCAGATGGATGGTCTGGACATCGGTCCGCTCTTCCGCCGGAATGGTCTCCAGCAGGCGGGCGGCCTGCAGAACGTTGCCGCCGCGATCCAGAAGATCGGCCAGCGCCAGGAGGGCCTCCCGGTCGTCCGGATACCGGCCGTGCAGTTCCTGCAGGGCCGCCTCCTCTCCTTGGGCATCCCCGAGCGCCCGATCCAGCCGCGAGAGAAGTTCCAGCGCGCGATGGGAGGTGATGCCCTGGAGCGCCCGGGCGGCCTCCTTGAACTGCTGCTGCTTGGCCAGGATCTGGCCGAACAGGAAGGCGTTGGGCTCGGTCTTGTGCAGGGCGAAGGCGCGCCTGGCGTAGTCTTCCGCCATGCCCCAGTCCTGGTCGGCCGCGGCGATGGAGGAGAGAAGGTTCAACGCCTCCTCCTGGTCCGGATTCCCCTGGAGCACATCCGTCAGGATCCCCTGGGCCTTTTTCACGTCGCCCCGGTGGAGAAGAATTTCAGCGTAGGCCGTTTTAAGATCCGCCGAGCGCGGGTCCTTTTCCACCGCTTCCTTGGCCATATGTTCCGCGGCGATAAGATCCCCGTCCATCAACGCCAGCTGGGATTGCATGTACAGCGCCGCGCTGTTGGGTGCGGCAGCGGCGGACATCAAAAGCGTCCAAAGCAGGAGCGCGCTCATCGGCCGCCTCCACCATCCGCATCCGGCAGGCTCAACAGCCTGCGCGCGTGGGTCAGGGCGGTGGAAAATTCCTCCCCCCCCAGCATCCGGGCGATCTCCCGCTCGCGCTCATCATCGGCGAGGGAGGCCAGCCGGGTGACGGTGCGCCCGCGGTCGGTGAGCTTGTCCACGCGCAGATGCCGGTCGGCCCACACAGCCACCTGGGGCAGGTGTGAAACGCAAAGAATCTGGTCCAGGGTCCCCAGCTCCTTCAAAAGCCTTCCCACGGCGGTGGCGGCCTTGCCCCCGATGCCCTGATCCACCTCGTCGAACACCAGCACCTTCCCGCGCCGGCTTTGCACGGCCTGTTGGAGGGCCAACTGGATCCGCGAAAGTTCCCCGCCCGAGGCCATCTTCTCCAGCGGCAGCATCCCCTCGCCGGGGTTGGTGCGGATGCGGAACCACACGGTGTCAATGCCGCGCGGGGTCGCGTGTTCCGGATCAGCTTCCACCTTCACCTCGAAAACGGCCTTCTCCAGCGCCAGAGAGGGGAGCAGGGTCTGGACGCGCTTTTGAAGCGTTTTTCCCGCCCGCGCGCGTTCCTTGCTCAATTCCTTTGCCAGGCCCAGATACGTGGCGCGGGCCTGTGCCAGGTCCTCACCGGCCATACCGATGGAGGCGTCCATGTCCTCCAGCTCCGCGCGCTCCCGTTCCAGCCGGTCACGGTGCTCCAGAATCCCCTCCACCGAGGGGGCGTACTTTTTCTTCAGGCGATCCAGGGCGGCCAGCCGTGTTTCCACGGCATCCAGCGAAACCTCCGAGGACTCCACGCCTCCCAGCTCCCGCCCCACGAAGAAGGCGACATCCTCCAGGTTTTCGCGCGCGCCCTGCACCTGGGCCGCCGCATCCCGGTAGGGCGGCATCAACGCGGCCAGCGGCTCCAGACGGTGCTCGATTTCCTTCAGCGTCCCGACGAGGCTGACCTCGTCGCCGTCCAGGGCCTTTAGGGAGAAATTCAACGCCTCGAGAATCTCCTCCTTTTTTTTCAATTGTATCTTCTGCGTCCGCAGGGTTTCCTCCTCGCCGGGCTTCAATTCCGCCGCGTCAATTTCCTTGAGGGCGTACGTGAGATAGTCCAAGAGCCGGGAACGCTCCTGGGCCTTGCGCTTCAATTCCGCGAACTTCGCCCCGGCCGCCGTCATGGCGGCGAAGGCCGTTTCCACGGCCGCGGTTTCCAGGGCCTCCAGCGTGTCCACGAGCATGAGGCGATACTCCTCATCGAGGAGATTCAATTGCTCCGCCTGGCCGTGGACGGCGATGAGGCGGGCCCCGATCTCCCCCAGGACCTTCAGCGGAATGGGCGATCCGTTGGCCCAGATGCGGTTGGGCTTTTCCCGCGAAATCTCCCGTTTGAGGATGAGGCGTGAATCGGAGGCGTCAATGCCGCGTTCGGCGAGGAAGCCGCCGAAACCGTCGGACAGACTGCCGAAAACCCCTTCCAGGGTGAGGGTTTCCTCGCCGTGGCGGATGAGGTCGCTGTCGGAGCGGTCGCCCGCCAGCAGCTTCAGGGCGTCCACCACGATGGATTTCCCGGCCCCTGTTTCCCCGGTCAAAAGGGTGAGTCCGGCCGAAAAGCGCACCTCCACCTGGGCAATGGTGGCCAGGTTCCGGATGCGCAGTTCCTCGAGAATCATGGGTGAATTATACCGCTTCCGGAGGCGAAGATGTACTGTAAAATTGCCGCCGCCGCCCATATGCTACAATGCCGTCATGCCCGAGGTCGTTCTCGGCCCGTATCATCTGATCAAACCGCTGGGGATGGGGGGGATGGCGGCGGTTTATCAGGCCCGCGACGAACGCACGGGCGCCCTCGTGGCCGTCAAACGCATCCTGCCCCACATTGCCGCCGACAAGGAATTCATCCAGCGCTTCATCCATGAGACGAAAGTCATGATGCAGATGAAGCATCCCAACATCCTGCCCATCCTCGACGCCAAACTCGGGCCGGATGACTATTACCTCGTTATGCCGCTGATGGACCGCGGGACGCTTCGGGATCTGCTTCAAACCGTCCGCCGCCTGCCCCCCGACGTGGCCGTCTACCTGACGCAGGAGATGCTCAAAGCACTCGATCACGCCCACCTGACGGGGATCATCCACCGCGACCTGAAGCCCGCCAACATCATGTTCGATTCCGCGGGGAATGTTTATCTCACGGATTTCGGCGTCGCGCGCGTGTCGGGGATGACGCAGCTGACCGCCACGGGCGAGGTGCTGGGCACTCCCGCCTACATGGCGCCTGAGCAGGCCTTGGGGCTGGGATTGTCGCCCGCCGGCGATCTCTTCTCCATGGGCACGATTTTCTACGAGGTCCTCACCGGCGTCAACCCCTTTCTCATGGACAATCCCGTGGCCACCATGAAGCAGGTGGTGGAACTTGAAGCGCCGCCGGCCATGGATCTCAATCCGCTGGTGCCCGCCTTCCTCGAACCCGTGGTGGCGCGGATGATGCGCAAGAAGACGCAGGACCGTTATGCCACGGCCCTCACCGCCAGCGAGGACCTGATGCCTTATTGGGAGGGGCGCGATCCCGCAAAAGTCCGGGCGGGCTTTCCCTCGCTTCTGAACGATCCCCTCCACACCATGAAGGCGGTCCAGGCGGAGGAGGCGCGGACCCTCATCGCCCTTGCCAAAACGGAATGGGAACAGCCCGATCACCGTCCCATGGCCATCTGGCAGGCCCATCAGGCGGCGGCCCTCGATCCCGCCTTCGATGAAGCCCGGCTTCTACTGGAACGATGGATGCGCCTGATGGGCGGCGCCAGACCGGCGGAGGGCTCCGATCCGAACCTGGCCCGCGCCGAGGAGAAGTGGCGGCAGGATCCCGAAAACATCCCGCTCCTGTTGCAGCTTGGGAAGCTCTACCGGGCGCGGAAAAATTACATCGGCCTCATGAAGGTATACCACCGCCTCGAACGGTTGAGGCCCGACGATTCCTACACGCTCGGGCAGATGAAGGGATTGCTCGACCGCCCAACGGTGGCCGCGCAGGCCGCGCCCGTTGCCGAAACAAGGACCACGCCGCTGGATCTGATCAAGTCCATCCCGGTCTGGGTGTACCTGATCCTGGCAGTGGTGGGTGTGGTGTTCTTTGTCGGCCGCACCATCAGCAGGGAGCAGAAGAAGGCGCAATTGCCCCAGGCCGTGGTGGAGGCCCTCTCCATCCTCGATCATACGAACGAGACCTTGGCCTCGGTTCCTCTCGCCGATCCCGACGTGCGCCTTATCATCGAAAAGGAAAAATCGGGCGATTTGGACGACGCCTACCATTCCTGCCGCGAACTGCTGGAGGCCGTGCCTCCCCATCCGCAAAAGCCCTTCCTGTTATGGAAGGCCGGCATGCTGGCCCTGGGGCTGGATAAATTCGATGAGGCGGCGGACCTGCTCGGCCAGGCGTATGCGCATCATCAGCCGCCCCAGCGGTGGCAGATCGCCTTCCCGCTGGCCCAGGCCTGCGTCCGATCGGGACGGCCGGAGAAGGCCGAACAGTACTGGGAAGCCGTCATCGCCGGGGGCGAGGTTCCCTACGCGCCACAAGCCCTGCTGGAACGCGCCAACTATCTAATTCATAAGGACATGGCCCGTCCGGCGAGACAGGATCTCGAACAGTTGATCAAGGATTATCCGGATGCGCCCGAAGCCGTGAAGGCGCGGGCGCTGCTGAAGAAATATTAATAAACGCCGGACGGGCGGTCAGCCGGACGGCCGGACCGCAAAAATAAGTTTCGGGTTGCGAGTTTCGGGTTGGGATGGAACAACATAGCCCTCCCGACTTGAGTCGGGACGGGGTGGGTGGGAAAAACTTCAAGACGCACCCATGGAGCCCCACGGGCAGAGCCCGTGGTTCCTTGCGCTGCGCCCCGCAGAGGGCGATGGAGCGGGGGCGAAATCCCAAGCCGCCATCTTGAACTAACACAGGGCCAGAGGCTTGGGACATCTCGCAACATTTATATCCACGGCCCACGGCCGTGGTCTTCTCGGCTTGGGGATAAAGGGTGCGGTTACGAAAGCTGGACGAGATGCCGGCTTCCAACTCGAAACTTTAAACTCGAGACTCGAAACTCCTGCCGCAGCCAAACGCGCACCCATAAAGGGTGCGGCTACAATTATTTCTTCCGCGCCAGGACAAACGTCTTGGATTCGACCTTCTTCCCGTCCTTCCAGGAATTCCACACGCTTTCCACCTTATCGGGGCCCAGGATGCGGATATGCGCGGAATGCATGTGCATGTCTTTGGCGGGATCAATGTTGGATCCTCCCGCGAAATCGAAAATATATTCCCCTTTGTCCGAAACGCCTGTGAATTTCATCCGCGGCTGGTTTCCTGCGGCGCAATAGTGCGTCAGGACCAGATCGGCGCCATCCATGTAATACACCGTCACCATTTCATGGTCGCTGCCCGAGAACATGGTCTCCAGGACGGCGCTTCCGTTGGAGGTGACCTTGTATTGAAATTCCGGCTTCCCGCCCAACTTGTCACTCGTCACGTCCCAGGTCCCCGCCAAATTCTTGAGCGCGGCGAAGGCGGACTGAGACGATGAAGGCGTGGTTTTCGCGCCCGTCGCCGGCTGTGCCGCCAAAGCCAGACCGGCGAGAATGATCATTGCAATAAACAAATGAAAAGATTTCATGACATCTCCCTTCAGGATGATTGTCATTATGGTAACACGATAGCATCGCGTGTCCATTAAATTCGGGTTGGCGGAACTCGAAACCCGAAACCCACAACCGGACGGGAGGGTTTGGGCGTAAGGACGGGATGAATGCAACCCTCCCCTACATTATTCCACCATGGAATCTGAAACCGGGCACAGCATGCTGTGCCCCTACGATAAGATTGAATTTTGAACTCCGATTCCTGCTTTCCCGCCTTTTGCGTTCCCGCATTCCCGCCCCCAATTTTGAGCTATTTCTGCGCCAGAACGAAAACCCCGTCCCCGGTGCGGTTGTCAATGACGGATGCGTAGGCGTACACGGGTCCGTTCAAAAGAACCTCCACCACGGCATAGGCGTCCGGAATGTCGCCCGCAACGCCCAGGGCGGTGAAGACATCATCCATTTGAAAATTGCCTTCCGGCCCTACATCGAATATCTTATCCGCCAGCGGACCACCCGCGGCGTCCTTGAGGGTGAGACGGATGTGCGCCGCATCGGCCCCCACGCCGGAGAAGCCCAGGTTGGTGCGGTAGGCCGCCGTTTTCAGGAGGCCCGGTAGAAAGCCCGTTTCGCCGTCCTGCAGAAGTTCGTTGGGATCTTCCGGCGGCACGCTTTGCCCGTAGGTTCCGGCGGGTGTGTCGTTGTACACCCGCGCCGCGGCCGCAATCCCCGATCCCACACGGGGCGTGAGAAGCAGGGTTCCGCGCGCGTCCCCCTGGATGGAGGGGAAATATTGGGAAACCACATCCTGCGACAAGGCGAGAGAGCCGGAGGAAATGTAGCTTGGAGACGTGAAGCTGCCCTGCGATGAATAATAGGCAAGGTCCACCTCCAGCCCCATGGAGAAATTCAACACCGCCAGTTCGGTCTTCCACGATGCGCCGTAGGCACCCTGTGCCCGCGCGCATACGGGAAGAAAAGAAGCCCGGACCGTATAGGGGAACCGCTGCGCGGGATAAAAGACGGGATCGCCGGTGCGGTTGTCCACCACCGAGCCATAGGCGAAAAAGAGGGGCACATCCGGCGGGGTGAGGTCAAAGGCGGCCGAGACGACGGCGAAGGCCCCCTCCTGGTCGTCGGGCGTGAACAGCCCCACGATGTCGCTCTTCTGAAAAGCGGCCCACGGAAGAATGTAGTAGGAGTCTTCCCCAAGCAAATTGCCGAAGTGATCGAAAATCTTCACATCCACCCAGTACTGCTGATTGGAGATATTGACCACGCCCAGGTTGCTCCGGTAGGCCGCGTTTCGCGCGAGGGGGAACACATACACCTCCTCACCCGCCCGGACGGCGTCATCGGATGAAAATGAGGGGACGGATTGTCCCGCGGTGCCGGCATCGCCCCCATCGGTGTAGGTCCGGGAGGAGCACATCAGGGAGGGTTCCGATTCGACGGCGATTCCCCCATACACCTCCGAGAGGCCGAAGGAGGTTCCGAGCACGTCGTCCAGACGCATCTCGGCTCCGGAGGGGACGGTCACCGATACGGTCGGAAACGGGGGCTGCCCATAAACATATTGGATGAAATCCAGCTCCGCCTGAACCCCGGAGGAGGTGGGATTGAACAGGATGAGGTCGGTGCGCCAATGCGTGCCGCCGGCCCCGTCCTTGTGCGCCGCGGCGGGGATGATCTGCGCCCCGCACCCGCCGATCGCAAGGACGTCAATGGTTTTGGAATCCCGGAAATTGGTGGCCACAAAAACCTGACGGTTGCCGGAGGCGATGAAGAAGGCATTGGCGCTTGTGAAGGTGTAACCCGATTCGAAGGCGGCGGCGGCGATGTTCACCACCCGCAGGCCCGCCCAATAGTCCGCGACGTAGGCATAATCGCCCCGCACCACGACGCCGTAGGCCGTCCCGGGGAGGGGAAAATGCCCCAACTCGGAAGGGGCGGCGGAATCGGAGACATCAAAGATCTGGATGCCGAAGTCCGCAGCGATGAACACCCGGCTGCCGCTCACGGCCAGGTCCCAGGCCAGGCCGTAGGTGGGAGTATTGCTGAGCAGCGCGGGTTGCGCGGGATCCGCCACATCGTAGATCCACAGACCGGTGTAGAGGTCCGTCCCGAAGAGGTGGCCGCCGGCCACATGCAGAGTCACACCCCCGTTGGTTGCGGTTCCGCCCCAGGGCAGGAGCGCCGTCCGGATGGGATGGGAGGGATCGCTCACATCCGCCGCGATCAATCCCTCTCCGATGGAAATCGCATACGCGTGCGTTCCGTCCAGGGCCACGGCCGCCGCGTTTGCAAGGGGCAGGTTGCCCGCGAGGCGTGGTTGGGCGGGGTCCGACACGTCGGCCACCTGGAGTCCGGCCGTCCCGTCGGCGATCAGGGCCAGGGTTCCGGAGACGCTCACATCCACGGCAAGCCCGGGGGTGTCGAGCATCGCGGTGAGGGACAGCGTCGAGGGAGGCTGGAAATCGAAGACGGCTAATCCGGCCTCGCCGGCGGCGACATATAGACGATTGCCCGCCGCCGCCATGCGATTCGGAAAGAAATCGGGGCTCAACGATGCGACAGGCGACGGGCAGGGCTGGGCGGCCGGGATCAGCGGCATGCATAGGACGGACAGGAGCAACAATTGTTTCATATGGATTTGAACACCCCCGTGGATTGCATAATTCTAATCCTTGTACGTCCCCCGGCGCTTAGGCATCATTTCAAAGGCCGTGCGTCATCGGCAACTTTCGCAGAATTATTACCGGGAGCACGCAATAAATTGACATAATGGAATTGAGAAGGGTGAATTCCGTCCGAAAATGGCAATCTATAAAATGCTCCAGGTAATAACCAGGCTGAAGGGCGTTGCCACAGTTCGGGGATCCGGCCGTCGGGCGATCTGACCGATGGCCGGACAAAAAGCCCTATCCATGGAAACCCTGCGAAGGGGGACGGGGGCGCCATCCGCGGCTTAATCCCAATCCCTTTAAGCATGCGCCATGCGCACCTTGGCGATTGAGGAACGGGCGGAAATAGTTCCGCCATTTTTTCTCTCCCGACATAAGTACCTGAATTCGTTTGATTTATTAGATTGCTGCAGTTCTTTTACTCTATAGACATAAAGAGTTAACGTTGTCGTCGAAACGACGTAGATTTATCGGCGTGAGTTTCCCTGATCGGACGTTTTTCCAAACAAAACAGAAAGGGGATTTTGGCACTCTTCTTGCAATCCATCAGTGCTGGACACCATGACTTTGAAGGAGGACGTATGTTTGCAATCATCCGAGGTTTGCTGCTGCTCACCACAACGCTGGCGGTGATGTCGCCGCACGAGATCTTTCAGCCGGTTAAATCCGTCGCTCCCAAGCCGGTTTTCGCCTCCAATCAAATGGAGTACTACTGGACATCGGATGAAGTGGGCTACATCCGGCCGGGCTTCCATATCACCGTTGAAAGCGTGACCGTCAACGCCGATTCCAAAGTGGAAGCCGTCCTGTCGTTCACGGACGATTTCAACCAGCCGTTGGACCGCGCCGGACAGGTCACGCCCGGGCCCCTGTCCCTCAGCTTCATCGTGGCCTGGTACGACGGAAGCGCCCGGCAGTACACCGATTATTCCACGCGGCCCGAGACGGACCCCGCCACCGGCATCACAGAGAACCAGGCCACCAGCGATTCCCATGGCGTTCTGACGGACCTCGATTTGGGTCGCGCGAAGTGGGTCTCTTCCGTGGTGATTCCCGCCGACCTGGCGGGCCGCACGCACACGCTGGCCATTTACGCCACGCGCAGTCTGACGGACATCATCGGCAAGGATTATTACGCCAATACGGAATATGATTTCCGTCCCGACGGCGGAACCGTCACGGAACAGTGGGCGGCGTTCGCCAACGCCACCTGCAACAACTGCCATCACCTCCTGGGTGCCCACGGGGGCAGCCGGCAGGATATCAAGCTGTGCGTGACCTGCCACAGCCCGCAGACCGTGGACGCCGAAACCGGCAACACGGTGAATTTTAAGGTGATGATCCACAAGATCCACATGGGCGCCAGCCTGCCCAGCGTCCTGGCGGGCACGCCCTATGAAATCATCGGCTATCAGAATTCCGTCAACGATTATTCCGATGTCATCTTCCCCCAGGACATCCGCAATTGCGCCACCTGCCACCAGCCGAGCGCCGTGGAGGGCGACATTTGGATGACGCGCCCCAATCGGGTCGCCTGCGGCTCCTGCCATGACGACGTCAATTTCGCCACCGGGGTCAACCATCCGGGCGGACCCCAGGCGGACGATTCCGCCTGCGCCGCCTGCCATGCCCCCCAGGGCGAGCAGGAATTCGACGCCTCCATCACCGGCGCCCATACCATCCCCACGAAGTCGAAGCAGTTGAAGGGACTGGTCATGACCATCCTGAATGTGACCAACGCGGTGCCGGGCGACCGGCCCGTGGTCACCTTCGCGCTCACCAACGGCGACAACTCCCCGGTGACTCCCTCCAGCCTCGCCAGCTTGAACATCATCCTCGGTGGACCGACCACGGATTATGCCTATGAATTCAGCGAAAGCGCCGTCAGCGCCGCCGTCAACGCGGACAACTCGGCCACGTACACCTTCACCGGAACCCTTCCCGCGGACGCGACGGGCACGTGGACGTTCAGCGCCGACGCCTACCGTAATGTCACCATCAACAACGGCACAGCCACCGGGTTGGCGGTCCGCGAGTGCGCCTTCAATCCCATCTATGATGTGAGCCTGATCCAGGGCCAGGTCCCCGTGCCCCGCCGCGAGGTGGTTCAGTTGGCGAACTGCAACGTCTGCCACGACCAACTGGCCCTGCACGGCGGACAGCGCCTCAACGTGAAGGAATGCCTGATCTGCCACAATCCGAACGCGGACGACTCGTCCCAGCGTCCCGCCGGCCAACTGCCCGCCCAGACAATCCATTTCAAGTTCATGATCCACCGCCTCCACACCGGGCGTGATTTGGAAGAGGATTATACGATTTACGGATATCGGGGAAGCGTCAATAATTTCAACGACGTGCGCTATCCCGGCGACCTGCGCAAGTGCAACGCCTGCCATGTCGGCAACTCGTACACGGTTCCCCTTCCCGACGGCGTTCTGCCCACCCCGACCCCCCGCGATTGGTACCCGCTCATGCAGCCCACCGCCGCGGCCTGCCTGGCGTGCCACAGCGGGCAGGATGCCGCCGCGCATGCCTATACCATGACGGCCCCGTTCGGCGAGGCCTGTGAAGTCTGCCACGGCAACGATGCCGATTTCTCGGTGGACAAGGTCCACGCCCGATGAATGGGAATGGCGGTCGGCCATGAGGGATCAGATGAAAATTCCGAAAAAGGGGAAAGGGGGAATCGATGCGTAGGCCCATCCGCTTCATCGGCATTGTGATTTTCCTGGCGATCGCCGCCGCCAGCTTCGGCGTGGGGGCGGCGGGGGGGGACAAGGGGTCCTGCGCCGATTGCCACGACGAGCTCGCAGCAATACTGGCGGCCACCGCCCACGGGTTGACGCAGCGGGGCGCGCCACGCTGCCAGACCTGCCATGGCGAGGGCAAGGGCCACATGGAAAACGGAGATAAAAGCCTCGTCAACAAGCCCGCCGGCGCCCAAGGCGAAGCCCTTTGCCGTTCGTGCCACGCAGGCATTTCCGGCCGGATTCTGACGTCGGAGACCGCGCACTCCGCCGCCTCCGTG
>Ga0182019_10000710_pt1 | contig 16483 bp, 15 predicted proteins | sample 812E2MmetaG_FD_120483 | JGI IMG/M metagenome (GOLD analysis project Ga0182019, IMG submission 120483) | Permafrost microbial communities from Stordalen Mire, Sweden - 812E2M metaG | ecosystem: Environmental > Terrestrial > Soil > Wetlands > Permafrost | place: Sweden: Stordalen | collected...
GGATCAGAAGAATCTCACTCCCGAAGCGGTGGAGCAGTACCGTCGGTCCCTGCCGGACACGCCGGAAAGCGCCCGGGCCCTGGATGATCTGGCGATGAACCTGGTCAAAATGAACCGTTTGCCCGAGGCGTTGGATAGTTTGCAGCAGGCGGTGCGGATGGACCCCGAATCCGCCGCGACCCGCATCCATCTGGGAATCACCCTTTCGCGGTCGAACCGCTTTGAGGAGGCCTTGGTTCCGCTCCGGTCCGTCCTTTCCAAGGACCCTGCATCGGGCGAGGCCCATTTCCACCTCGGTGTCACCCTGAGCCAGCTTCATCGGCATCAGGAGGCCCTCGAGAATTACCGGAAAGCCTACGGCAGGCCGGGCGTCCCAAGCGAATCCTTCATCTGGGTCGGCGACAATTACCGGAAAGGGGGCCTGTGCAACGAGGCCCTGCAGGTCTATCGGATCATTCTCCCAAATGATCCCGCGTACGCGTCCGCCCAGGCCGGCATTGCGGCGTGCGAGGGAAAGAGGTAGGCCTCGCCGGTCGGCCGGTCTGCCGGACCGCCGGAAGGCGGCCATGGGAGTTGAGATGCAACCGGGAGGCAAGATGATCTGTCAAGATACAAGACCGGACCTGATTTCCTCTTACCGCAGGAGGGGCCCAAATTGAAGACGGAACAATCCGATCCATCCCCCGTGCAAGGGCCGCGCAGGAAGGCCTTTGCGGTTGTCCTCTCGTCGCTGATGGCCTGTCTGGCGGCGACAGGTTATGCCGTTGACCCTCCAGCCGCGGAAGCGGTGCCGGCTCAAACTCTGAAGGATGCGGATGATCTTTTCATCCTTGGGCAGGATTATCTGAATAATCTGGGCCCGTACCAACCCATGTATTTTCTCTTCGGGACCTCTCTCTCGAAGAGCAAGTTTCAGATCAGCTTCAAGTACCGGTTCTTTAATCCGTCCGCCCCGCTGGCACTGAAGCACGCGTGGGTTTCCGGCATCCACTTCGGCTTCACACAGACGTCGTTCTGGGATCTGCAGTCGGACTCCAAGCCGTTCGAGGATACGAGCTACAAACCGGAATTTTTCTACCTGTCCAGGAATATCTCATGGAGGCCCACGGCGGTGGACGCGCTGTTTTTAATGGCCGGCGTCCAGCATGAATCCAACGGCCGCGACGGGGACACGTCCCGCAGCACGAATTGGATTTATGCGGCGCCGATCTTCCTTTTCCGAATTCCCGGCAGCCAGTCGGGTTTCGCCATCGAGCCCCGGATCAAGCTCTATTTCAACAACAGCAATGATACGAATCCCGACTTCGCCGATTACCGCGGCCGCGCCGAGGTTGCGATCGATTTCGGTCAGGCCAGCAGCTTCGTGGTGAAGTCGAACATCGGGTTGGCGAAGCGGGGGACCTCCCTCACGGTGGATGCCACCTACCCCATGAGCCGTTCCTGGTTCGAAAATGTTCAGATCTACCTGTATATCCAGTATGTCAACGCGCTTGCGGAAAACCTCATCAACTACCGTGAACGCACCAAAGCCCTCCGCATCGGCATCTCCTTCATCCGTTGAAAAGAAGTTTCAGGTTTGGGAGGGAGGGACTACCCACTACGAACCCGACTTTCGCGGTTTGAAAAATAAGTGATGGATGATCAGTGATATGGAACAATAGTGAGAAAGTCGGGTTCGTCGAAGGGGTGCTAAGCGCCCCTTAGGAGTATTGCTCCCAACTACCTACTGGACGGCAGGGGGGGTGGAAAATCAGGTATGCATCAACGGTGTGATCAAATCCAGCAGCGGCGCCAGTTCCGCCGGTATGGTGAGCCCGAGGATGAACACTGCTTTCTTCTGCCCCTTGTAGGTCAAATCCAACAGCGTGGTGTTGAGTTTGGCGGTGACGAGGGCCTTGTCGGTGTAGGTGGGCTTGAGATCGGCGAGTTTTGCGCGATCCAGGATGCTCAGGAGTTCCTGATACGTCTCCTTCGAGAGCTTTGCATCGCGGCTTTTCGTGGCGGGTCTGCCGTCCGGACCCACCGCGATCGTCGTCACGGTGTAGGCGCGGTCGCGGATCTCGATGTGCCGCTTGTAGCCCATGGAACTTGAGTCCACCGCGAGGGTCAGGACCGGCGCGCCCGCCGTGGCGCACGCCAGCAAAAAGCTAAGACAGAAGAGCAACCATTTTTTCAACCGCAAGAGCCACCTCCGTTTCGGACCGCAGTCCGGTTTTCCGTTCCCCGATTTCCACCTTCCCCGTCTTCACGCCTCTGGATCCCACCACCGCCTGGACGGGAAAGCCGATCAGGTCGGCATCCTTGAATTTCACGCCCGCGCGCTCGGCGCGGTCGTCGTAGATCACTTCGATGTCATGGTCCAGACAGGCCGTGTAGAGCGCCTCCGCCGCGCCGCGGACCCCGGCGTCGTCGGGATTCGTGGCGATGATGTCCACGTGGTACGGCGCCAGGGGCCCGGGCCAGATGATGCCCTTGTCGTCGTGGTTCTGTTCAATGGCGGCGGCGACGGTGCGCCCCATGCCCAGCCCGTAACATCCCATCCGCATGGGATGCTGGAGGCCCCGGTCGTCCAGATAGAGGCACTTCATGGGCTCGGAATATTTGGTCCCCAGTTGGAAGATGTGCCCCACCTCGATGCCGCGGAACACGGCCAGGGGCCGGCCGCACGTGCCGCACGGGTCGCCCTCGCGCACGGCGCGAAGATCGAGGACGGCACCCGCGGAAAAATCGCGCCCGGCGTTGACGCCCACCAGGTGATGGTCCGCCTCGTTGGCCCCCGTCACGGCGTTGGTCAGCCCGGCGATGGAGGTGTCCGCCAGAATGCGCGCGTCCTTCAATCCCACCGGGCCTGAAAAGCCGGGCGGGCCCCCGGTGACCTGTTCGATCCCGGCTTCGGACGCGAGGGCGAGGTGCGCGGCGCCGAGGGCGTTTTTGAGCTTGATTTCGTTGACTTCCAAATCGCCCCGGATCAGGACCGCGACGAATTCCGTGTCGGTTTGATAAATCAGCGTCTTGATGATCTTTTGCGGGGGGACGTTCAACAAGGCCGCCACGTCACCCACGGTATGCGCGCCGGGCGTGCGCACCTTCTCCAGGGGCCATGCCTTTTCGGCGGCCGGGATTTCGGGCAGGCCCGCCACGGCCTTTTCGGCGTTGGCGCCGTACCCGCATTCCTTACAGCGGAACACCGCGTCCTCCCCCGAGGAGGCCAGGACCATGAACTCATGGGAGATGGAACCGCCGATGGCGCCGGTGTCGGCTTCGACAAGCGCGTAATCCAGCCGGCACCGCTCGAAGATGCGGCAGTAAGCCCCGTGAAAGGCCTGGTAGGTTTCATGCAGGGAGGCGTCCGAGGCGTGGAAGGAATAGGCGTCCTTCATCGAGAACTCGCGGCCCCGCATAAGGCCGAAGCGCGGCCGGATCTCATCCCGGAATTTGGTCTGGATCTGGTAGAGCGCCAGGGGAAGCTGGCGGTAGGAGTTGATGTGCCGGCGCACGATGTCGGTGATGACCTCCTCGTGCGTGGGGCCATAGCAGAACTCCCGGCCGTTCCGGTCCTCGATGCGCAGAAGCTCTTTGCCGTAGCGCGACCACCGGCCGCTTTCCACCCACAGCTCGGCGGGCTGGATGGAGGGCATCAGCAGCTCCACGGCGCCGATGCGGTTCAGCTCGTCGCGCACGATGCGCTCCAGCTTTTGGAGGGACCGCAGACCCAGGGGAAGCATGGAATAGATGCCCGAGGCCGTCTTCTGGATCATGCCCGCCTTCAGCATCAGAAAATGGGAGGCCACCTCGGCCTCCGAAGGGTTTTCCTTCAGCGTCGGGATGAAGGCCTTGGACCACTTCACGCGAGTTTGCTCCTGAGCTGGAGCTTGAGGGCGTGCCAGATTCTGAGCGGCAGGCCCTCGGGCTCGTCCTGGCGCTTGCGGGCGGAACGGAAGGCCTGCCGGGATTCCTCCTTCAGCCCCAGGGCCAGGGAGGCCATGCCGAGATGCACCAGGGTCTGGTGCCCCGAATCCATCCGGGCGGATTGCCGCAGGAGCTCCACGCTGCGCGCATATTCGCCCTGTTTGTAGAGAACCCATCCCTGGACGTCGAGACAAAGGGGATGAATCTCATCGGAGGCCAGTTCCACGGCCGTCTCCGCCAATTCGGCGGCGTCCGCGAAATTCTTGCCCAGCTCCGCGAGATGATAGGCCCAGGCCGAAAAGGCGAAGGCGCGGGCGTAGGCGGAGGAGCATCGCGCCGCCATGCGCTGGGCCTCGCTGAGCGCGGAGGCGTCTTCGCGCAGGTGTTTCAGTGAGGACAGAAGCGTGACCCAGGCGGGGATGGCCACCGCTTCCGGCGGATCGCGGTCCAGCAGGGCCCGCGAGGCGAGGACGGCCTCCGCGTAACGCCGGGTTTGCTGGGAAAGCACGGCATAGCCGAGCCGGAGCAGGGGATGGGGGGCGGCGGCCTTGGCAAGACGGCGGTAGGCGCGCCAGGCCCGCTCCACCTGGTGCGCCTCCAGGAGCGCGTCGGCTTTGCGCATGTCCGCGCCCCGGCGGGCCCCTCCGGACAGGGGGTGGATCGCCTTCCAGCCGCGCGCCAGAATCAGGGCCTGTTCATAACGCCCCCTCGACGGCTTCAGTGACACCAGCTCCTTGAACACCACCTGCGCTTTTTTAATCCAGTCCTTTTCCAGATAACACATCCCCAGCAGGTACAGGGTTTCCTCATCGGCTTCGCGGACCGATTTCAAATCCTCCAGCAGATGAAGCGCCCCGGGGATATTGCCCAGCGTGTAGCGCACCGAGGCCAGCGCGAACGCGGCCTGGGGGTTCTTCTCCAGTTCGCAGGCTGCCGTCAGCTCCCTTTCGGCCGCCGGATAATCCCTCAGGGAGGCATAAAGCGTGCCCAGCGTGTAGCGCACCAGGAAGGTTTCACCGTAGCCGTCTTTGATGGATTCCAGGGTCTTGATCGCCTCCGGATAATCGAGGCTGAGGGCCTTCAGCAATCCCTGGTAAAACCGGGCCTCGAAGTGGGTCGGTTCAATGTGAAGGGCTTTCTCAAGGTAGCGGGCCGCCTGAGGGAGGTTCTCCTCCTGCAGATGAAAGGAGCCCAGGAAGGTGATCAGCTCCAGATTGCGGGGATCGAGGGCGAGGGCCTGCAGCAGGGCCTCCAGCCCCTTGTCCCGGTTCTGCGTGTAAAAATAGAACTCGGCCTTCTCCACCGTGCGGGCGAACAGCTTGAACTGCCGTCCCCTGAAGGCCTGGAACACCGCGCTTTTCTTCTTCAGCAGTTTGTCGCGCTGTTCGATCAGGAACAACTGGTCGGTGAGGACGCGCTCCCAGCGTTCGATGAAATCGTTTTCCCGGATGAGCGATTTTTCCTCCAGCAGTTCCTTGAGGGTGGAGAAGCCGCTTTGGAGGATGGAAAGGGTCCGGCCCTGGCGCTCCATCTCCTCCGCCAGTTTCAAGAGCGATCCGCGCAGCTCCTTCTCGCGCTGTTCCTGCAGGGCCAGGCGGCTCTCCAGATGGGAGTAGGCCGGAACCTGCTCGAAGAAATCCTCCGCGCTGTCGCCCCCGGAGACCACATACAGGGGCGCCTTGCAGAATCGGCAGGCATCGGCCTCCTCGGCGTTGGCCCGCCCGCAGACCTGGCAGATGATTTCAGGATGAGTAGGAGTAAAACCCTTGTCCACTTTTTTTTCCAAGGCGGCCGGCCGCCGCCATTTTCACCAGCAGGGGGCAGGGCCGGTATTTCGGATCCTTGAATCCCTCGTGCAACACCTGAAGAATATCGAGGCAGACATCCAGGCCGATGAGATCGGCCAGGGCGAGGGGCCCCATGGGGTGGTTCATGCCCAGCTTCATGACCTGGTCAATGGCGGCGGCGGTGCCCACGCCCTCATACAGGCAGAAGACCGCCTCATTGATCATGGGCATGAGCACCCGGTTGGAGATGAAGCCGGGACTGTCATTGGCCTCCACCGGGGTCTTCCCCATGTCCCTGCACGCCTCCAGAACGGCGGCCAGCGCGGCGTCGTCCGTGGCCAGGCCGCGGATGACCTCCACCAGGGGCATCAACGGGACGGGGTTCATGAAATGCATCCCGATGACCTTCTCCGGCCGCTTCGTCTGCGCGCCCAGCAGTGTGATGGAGATGGAGGAGGTGTTCGAGGCGAGAACGGCCCCGGAGCCGGCCAGCGCGTCCAACTGCCTGAACAGCGCCTTCTTCTCCTCCAGCTTTTCCACGACGGCCTCCACCACCAGCGGCGCCCCCGCCGCGGCACCCACGTCGCCGGTGAAGGTGATGGCGGAGAATGACGCGCGGGCCTGTTCAACGGTCAGCCGTCCCTTTTCGGCCCATTTATCCAGGCCTTTTTGGACGGATCCCCTGGCGCCGTCCAGCGCTTTCGGGAACGTGTCCACGGCGATGACTTGGAAACCGGAGGCGGCGGCCACTTGAATGATGCCGCGCCCCATGGTGCCGCACCCGATGACGGCGATTTGCTTGCTGGGCATGATTGGCTCCTTAATCCGGATGTTCCGGACACCCTATGTTTCCATATTTCGAGGATTTTTTCAAGCCGGAAGCCCGTTGGGCCGTGCCTCAAAACGAAAGCGGTCGAATGGAGCGCGGCTAAAATGGAATTAAGACGCTGTTTTTCTGCAAAAGCGGGAAAAATGGGGTAAAATAAGGGGTCAATCGAGATTATTGCATTTGGAGAGCGATTCATGAACACTTCCATAAACCGTCGCGGAACATCCGTCATTGTAGTTCTTCTGATCCTCGTCCTGGCCGCTTTCGGTCTTTATTTCTTTTTTAAAAGCCTGAAAGAATCCAGGGAAATGGAGCGGGAAATGGAAACCGCCCCTCCGGCGTCGTCGGCCGAGAATCGGAGCGTTGCCCCCGAAATCGAGAATCGGAGCGTCGCCCCCGCGGCAGCCGTTGATCCCGGCCGCGCGAATCCGTCCTGGACCCTGAAGTCGTTGGACGGCAAGAAGGTCACCCTGTCCGAATTCAAGGGTCATGTGGTGTTCCTCACGTTCTGGGCCACCTGGTGCGGTTATTGCCGCCGGGAACTTCCCACCATCCAGAAGCTGTACGAAACCACCAAAGGGGACGGCATCGTGTTCGTATTGGCCTCCTCGGAAGCCGAGCGCCCGGTGCGCGAATTCATGCGCCAGAACAAGTACACCCTCCCGACCTATCTGTTCTCGGGGCCTCCGCCGTCCATCTTCCAGACGCAGGGGATCCCGGCCACTTTCATCCTCGACAAGAACGGGAACCTGGCGCGCCAGCAGGTGGGCGCCATGGATTGGTCCACGCCCGATATCGCGCAGTACCTGAAGAAACTGGCATAGGGGAGGGTGGGAGCCGGCAGACCGTAGACCGCATCCCGTAGACCGTAGACCGCAAACATAAAACAGCAGCCTGCATCTGATAGCCAGCAGTCAATAGGCGGAAACGATGCACTATGAGCCAGAATACCGGACCCATTGGTTGGAACAAGTTGGTTCAGTTATTCGGTAGCCTATCCCCTGCCTTCCGTCCCTGGTTTTCTTCCCCTGTCTGCGGTCTGCGGGCTACCAGCTACTGCTATACAATCAGCATCGCATCCCCATAGCTGAGGAACCGATAGTTCAGGGCAAGGGCGTGGCGATACCATTCGAGGATGCGGTCGCGTCCCGCGAAGGCCGAGGCGAGGACCAGGGGCGTGGATCGGGGCAGATGGAAATTGGTTAATAATCCGTCCAGGACCCGGAATCGGAAACCCGGCGTGATGAACAGGTCCGTTTCCCCGTCCCCCGCGGGCACGTCCCCATCGTGGCGCAGGGCCGCGGATTCCAGGGTGCGGCACGCGGTTGTTCCGACGCCGATGATGGGGCGCTTCTCCTGCCTGGCCCGGCGGATGGCTTCCGCGACGGCCTCGGGGATGCGGTAGGATTCCGTGTCCATCCGATGTCCGTCCAGGGTCGCCATGGTGATGGGCCGGAAGGTTCCCAAACCCACATGGAGGGTGATAAACGCGACCTGGATCCCCGATTCTCCGAGTCGCTGCAGCATGGCGGGGGTGAAATGCAGACCGGCTGTGGGCGCAGCCACCGAGCCGTCTTCGCGCGCGAAGACGGTCTGATAGTTCGAAACGTCTTCGGGCTCCACGTCGCGCCGGATGTAGGGCGGAAGGGGGACGCGGCCGAGGGAGCGGATCAGCGCCGATGGATCGGAGGAAAAAGTCACGCGCCGCTCGCCCCGCCCCTCAACGGAGACCATGCGGACTTCCATTGTCTGCCCCAGGGAGACCACTTTTCCGGGTCCCAATTTCCTGCCCGGCCGGACCATGGCGCGATAGTCAAGGGGCCCTGTTTTTTTCAGAAGAAAGATCTCGCCCTTCCCTCCGCCCGGGAACCGGATCGAGAGCCGGGCGGGGATGACCTTCGTGTCGTTGAGGATCAGCAGGGCGCCGGGGGGGAGATGGAGCGGCAGATCGGCGAAGCGGGCGTCCGTCCACGTGCCCGTGGCGCGGTTCCCCACAAACAGGCGCGTCGTGCCGCGCTTTAGGGGGCGCTGTGCGATGGATGCATCGGGCAGGGGATAATCGTATTCGTCAGTTCGCACGATAAAGATTGGACGACCTGGTGGCCGGCGGATGCTATTTCCTGAAATAATTCTTCATGATGAAAAACACATTGGCGGGCCGCTCGGCCAGACGGCGCATGTAATAGGGATACCACTGATTGCCATAGGGGACGTAGATCCGCACATTATAGCCGTCCCGGGCCAGTTGTTCCTGGAGGTCGCGGCGGATGCCGTAGAGCATCTGGAATTCGAAGGTCTTCCGGTCAATGCCCTTGCGTTCCAAATAGGCCTTGGTTGCGCGGATCATGGTTTCGTCATGGGTGGCGATGCCGTGATAGATGCCGGAATCCAGCATCATGCGCGTCAGCTTGAGATAGTTGGCGTTGACGTCCCTCTTCCTGGGGAACGCCAGGTTGGCGGGTTCCCGGTAGGCTCCCTTGCACAGGCGGATTCGGGCTCCCCTGCGTAGGATTTCCGTCACGTCCTTTTCCGTGCGGTACAGGTAGGACTGCACCACGATGCCCACATGGGCGGGGCCGAACTTTTCCAGCATGGAATAGAAGATGTCCAGGGTCCGGTGGGTGGCGTCCGTCCCCTCCATGTCAATGCGCACGAAGTTGCCGAGCGTTTTGGCTTTTTCCACGATGCGGGCCACGTTGTCCCGGCAGAATTCCTGCCCCAGCTCCAGGCCGAGCTGGGTGAGCTTCACGGAAACGTTGCCCTGAATCCCCCTCGCCTGGATCGTCTCGAGGATGCGGATGGCCTCATTGGCGGCTTCCAGGGCCTCTTCCCTGGTGGTGACGCTTTCCCCGAGAAAATCCATGGTGACGCGGATTCCCTTGGCGTTGAACTCCCGGATGACGGGCACGGCTTCTTCCATGGACAGGCCGGCCACGAAACGGCGGGCGGCCTTCTGGGCCAGGCGGTTGCGAAGGGCGAACCTTCTCAGGGCGGGGGATTTGGACATGGAAATCAAAATGGCGCGCATCATGCATCGGCCTCCTCATCGGTCTCCGGCCCCGTTTCGTACGAGGCGCAGGTGGTTGGCGTTTCAAACACTTCCACGCGGCGGACCGCCAGCGGCGGGGGAAGCCGCCGCCGGGCTTCCCCATGCAGATGCCGGGCCAGATGTTCCGCGGTGGGATTGATCCGGTCGAAGGGTGGAACCTCGTTCAAGCTCCGGTGATCGAACGGGGACGTGATGTCCCGCAACAGACGCTTCAAATCGGCGAAATCCATCGCCATCCCCAGGGAATCCAGACCATGAGAGACCACGGTCAGACGGATCCGGTAATTGTGGCCGTGGATCTTCTCGCACGGCCCGGCATGGCCCGCCAGAAAATGCGCGGCCGCGAACGTCACTTCTGCGGAGAGGATGAACATGCTTGCAGGCGGACGCGGATCTCCGCCACCATCCGTTCGAGGGTGTCCAGGCGTTCCAGGATGTGCCGAAAGGCCTCCGCCGGGTCCAATTCCTCCACTACGCCCGCCAACTCCTTCAAGGAAGGGCGGGTGTCTTCCAGGTCCCTTTGCTCATAATATTTATTGATGGCCTTTTCGATGGAGGATTGCGGGGCGATGAGGGGCGATATGGACATGCCCGTGGCCTCCTCCATCGCGGTGATGGCTCCGATATCCGAGGGATCGGTCATGGCCACATAAAGGGCGAATTGCGTCTCCTTGACGGGGATCGCCTGGAAACGGCGGGCCATGGCGAAAGGAATCCGATTCAGTGTTGGTTCGGGGATGGCGATGTTGAGCAGGCTGATGCAGGGGATGTCCATCTGCTTGCTGAGAAAGGCGGTCAGGACGGTTTCGTCAACAAATTTCAGGTCCACCAAAGTGGAACCGAACCGGCGGCCCGTCTTTTTCTGGATTTCAAGGCCGATTTGCATCTGGATCTCATCAATAAGATTGGCCTCCAAGAGCATGAGGCCGAGATTTTTTTTCATGGGCGGGTCCATGGTATCGGAAGTGATGGTTGAATGTCAAGAAAAGGTGCGGTAAAATAGAGGGGTATCCGATTGCGCAGGTTTCGATGCCCCAACGCGGCCGCTGTGGGTCGCGTACAAGAAATCATCGAAACCCTGAAAAGGAGGTCTGTATGCGTTTGCGTGCCGTTTGTTTCATCCTGCTGGTGGCCGCCCTGGCCGCGGCCCAGAATGCCCCGAAAATGGTGCTGGAAGATCCCATCAAGGATTTTGGAACCGTGGTCAAGGGCGAAATCCTGGAATGGACGTATTCCGTTAAAAACATCGGGACCGCCGATTTGGTCATCACGGATGCCCGTCCATCCTGCGGTTGTACGGTTGCCCAATTCGACAAAGTGGTCAAACCCGGCGAATCCGGCAAAATTCATGCCAAACTCGAAACCAAGGATTTCAAAGGGCCCATCAATAAGATAATCACGGTCGTATCCAATGATTTGGAGAATCCCAACGCCCGTCTGTTCCTGAAGGCCAACATCAAGGCCGTTGTGGACGTGCTGCCCGACGCCAATCTGCGGTTTACCAAACTGAAAAGGGAGCCGTTTCAGATCAAGCGCCTTCTGGTGACCGAGGAACCCGGATCCGACTTCAAGGTCTTGAAGACCGAAGCCTCCCAACCGTGGATCAAGGTGGCCTGGGCGCCCGCCCCCAAGGAGAGCCTCGCGGCGAACTATACGAACCTCCAGTACGAACTGACCGCCACGGTCGGACCGGAGGCGCCGGTGGGCATGGTGAATGAAACCGCCACCGTCACGACGAACTCCGCGAAGATGCCCGTGGTGAAGCTCAAGGTCCTCGGCCTTGTCCGGGCCGATATCATGGCGTCGCCCCCCAAGCTGGAACTGGGCGGAGTGGAAGCAGCCCCCGATTTTCAGCGGATGGTGAAAGTCAAGGACAATTCCAAGAGCGGGACGTTTGAAATTGTTTCCGCCAGTTGCAGTCTCCTCTTCTTTGCGGTATCCCAAGAGGTGGTGACCAAGGGGGAGGACTATAACATCGTCCTGAAATTCAGCACCACGCCTCCGAAGGGGGATTTTTCCGGGAAGATCATCGTCAAGACCAATTCCGCGATTGAAGAGTATCAGACTCTTGAAATCCCGGTCACGGGGACTGTGAAATAGAGGACCGCGTTGCCGAAGGCCCGCAAGCGTTTTGGGGAGGACTTGGACTGGTATCTCATCCCGATCTCAACCCTGAAAACGATCGGATTGATTGTTCTGCTGGCCGTTCTCGCCGGAGTGGCGGGCTATCTTGCCTACACCGCGATCAATTCCGACAGGGCTCGGGCGCAGCGGATGCTGAAAGACGGGTTCGCTCTTGTGGAGCAGATTCCCAATCTGCCCGATTTTGCCCGCCGCAAGGAAGCCTATGTCCAGCTTCAGGAGTCCCTTCAAAACGCGCAGAAGGCCATGGGCCGGGGGGAATTCGCCGGCGTGCAGACCATCATCGCGGACGTGATGCAACGCGCCTCCGGAATCCTGTCGGATGCCGCCAGCGGAAAAGAACGGGGGGTTGAGGAAATCCTCGATATGGAAGGCAAGGTTCAGGTCCAGAGAAAGGATCAGGGGATATGGGAGGATGCCAGGCCCCGCATGCCGCTCTACGCCGGCGACTTCGTCAAGACGGGGGCGGATGGTTCGGTGCGCATCATCGCCTCCGAGTCCAGTTCCACCATCATCCTGTTCGGACCCAAGACGCTGCATGAAGTGGCCCAAGACTCCACCACCGTCCAAGGCGGGGCCGAGCCGAACGTCAAGATGATCTACGGCACCACCGACATCTTCACGCAAAGCCAGAAGATCCAGGTGAAGACGATCCAGGCGCAGGCTGAGATTGATCAATATTCCCAGGCGAGTTTTTCCGTCGGCAAGGACCGGGAGGAAATCCGATGGGATCAGGGGTCGGGCAAGGTCACCGCGGGAGGCCGGACGCTGGATTTGGCGGCGCTGCAAAAGGTCCAGGTCGCCCAGGGCAGGGCGTCGGCGGTGTTCCCGCTTCTGGCGCCGCCCAAACTGATGGAACCCGTCAACAATAAGATTGTGTCCTTTTCCCCGGGCATGAAGCTCAAGCTTCAATGGGAGCGCACGCCCGGCGCGGCCCTGTATCAGGTCCAGGTCTCCTCTTCGGCCTTTTTTGTGGATTATCAGGAAAAGAAAAAGGCCGAAACCAGTCTGGCCGTGACCGTCACGACGCCGGCTGATTATTATTGGCGCGTGATTGCGCTTGACGGCAAGGGCCTGGCGGGCTCTCCAAGCCCCCCGTTCAAGTTCCGCGTGGTGCCGCCGGGACTCAATCCCGGCAGGGACAAGGCCCCGCCCTCGCTGACCGCCAGCGCGGGCTCGCCTCTGGGGAGCATGTGCATCATCAAGGGTCGGACGGATCCGGGGGCCGTGGTGATGGTGAACGGTGAGGAAGCCTTTATGGACGAGGATGGTTCCTTTCAGACCAATGTGACGCTGAAGAGCGTCGGTTACAACAGGGTGGTGATCAAAGCGGTGGATCCCTATGGCAAGGAGACCGTCAAGCAAATGCAGGTCTTCGTTCCGGACTATTGAGTGGACGCGCATGTGGTCTAGACTATTCCGCCTGTTTTCGAACGATCTCGCCATTGATCTGGGCACGGCCACCACCATGGTGTACGCCCGCGGACGGCACATCGTCCTGCATGAGCCCTCCATCGTGGCCAAGAACACGCTGACCGGACGCGTGGAGGCCGTCGGGACCGAGGCCAAGGAAATGCTGGGACGAACCCCGGGCACCATTGTCGCCATCCGTCCCATGAAGGACGGCGTCATCGCCGACTTCGAGGTGACGGAACAGATGCTCAATTATTTCATCCGCAAGGTGCATTCCCGCACCTATCTCGTGCGGCCGCGCATCGTCATCAGCGTCCCGTCGGAAATCACCCAGGTGGAGAAACGCGCGGTGAAGGATTCGGCGCTCCGCGCCGGCGCGTCCGACGTGGTCCTGATCGAGCAGGCCATGGCCGCGGCCATCGGCGCCGGCCTCCCCATCACGGAGGCCACCGGCAATATGATTGTGGATATCGGGGGCGGAACGACGGATGTGGCCGTCATCTCCCTCGCCGGAATCGTTTTTTCCCGTTCCATCCGCATCGCGGGGAACGAGATGGATGAGGCGATCATCAGTTACATCAAGAAGAAATACAATCTGTTGATCGGGGAGCGCAGCGCCGAGCAGATCAAGATCGAGATCGGCAGCGCGTTTCCGCTCTCCCAGCCGCTCACCCTGGAGATCAAGGGAAGGGATCTGGTGGAGGGAATTCCGAAAACCATTCTGGTCACCGACGAGGAGATCCGGGAGGCGCTTTCCGAGACCGTGACCGCCATCATTGAAACGGTGCGCGTGGCGTTGGAACGCACACCTCCCGAATTGTCCGCCGACATCATGGACAAGGGCATCATCCTGTGCGGCGGCGGGTGTCTGCTGAAGAATTTCGACCAGCGCCTCCGGGAGGAGACGGGGCTGCCTGTGAGTATCGCCGAGAATCCCATGGCGTGCGTGGCCCTTGGAAGCGGCCGGATGCTCACCGATTTTGCCCTCCTGAAACGCATTGCGATTTCGTGACCGACGCCTGGAGGTCCATCTTCTCGTCCTGGTTCTTCTCAACCTGATCCTGTTGTCCGTCCAGGGACAGGCGGACCTGTGGGTGCGGGGTTTCGCGGCCGTCCTGTCCCCGCCGGTGCGTCTTCTCCACGGCGGTCTGAACGCCGCGGCCGGTTTTTTTTCCCGTTTCGAAGCGCTGCGCAAGGCCGAAACCGAAAATCGTGATTTGAAAAACCGCCTGTTTTGGACCCATCTGGCCAATGACCGGCTTCGGCTCGATAAATTGTATCTCTCCGAGTTTCTGCGCAACCACGAATCCCTCGAGGTCGAAATCGGCGGCCGCATCGAGGCCTCCATCATCCGAAGGAAGATGAATTCTTATTTCAGCGACCTTCTGATCAACGCCGGATCCTCCAAGGGGGTCAAGGTCCACCAGGTGGCCCTCACGCCGCAGGGCCTGCTGGGGATCGTGGAGGACGTCTCCTCCTCCACCGCCACCATCCGTCCCATTCTGCATCCGGACGCCGTCGTGTCGCTGGTGGACCTTCGCTCGGGAGTCCACGCGGTCGCCAAGGGGGATGGAACGGGCTATCTGGAATTGAAATACCTGCCCCCCTATGCCGATGTGGCGCCCGGCGATGAGTTCCTGACCGACTGCTGGGATTACCTTTACCCCCCGGGCCTGCGAGCGGGCATCGTCGTCGAGGCCGCCCCGGTGGAAAGCGCCATGCGGGTCCGCCTCAAACCTTGCGTGGACCTGGCCGGGCAGACCTGGGTGATTCTGATCCGGGAGACACCCTGATGAACGCCAACATCCCGCGGCTCATGGAGGTGGACTCCCGCCCATGGCGGTTCACCCCTTCCCGGGGCTTATTGCCGTCCCCGTCCCGCATTGCCGTGTTCCCGCCAGGCGAAAAGGGGACAGTCCCTCACCCTCCCAACCTGCCGGTACAGTCCCTCTTTTCGCCTTCCCGCCTTCCCGCCGTCCGGCGGTCCGGCGGTCCGGCAGCCCGGCGGTTTCCATCGTGAAAACCCTCCTGCTTTTCCTCGCGGGCATGGCCGTTTTAAGGCTGCAATTTTTGCTGTTCGGGGATGTGGTCGGCGTGGATCCGGTTTTTCTTTCGGGCTTTTATGCCGCCATCGTGGTGCCGGCCCCCGCCTGCCTCTGGCTGGCCGCCTTCATGGGGCTGGCGGGGGATTGGATGGTGGGCTATCCCATGGGAATGCAGGGGCTGGCGCTCGTGGGCGTCGCCTATTTCGCCTCCCGCGCGGGGAAATATGTTTTCATGGCGTCCTGGTCCCATTTCGCGCTGCTGACCACTGGACTGTATCTGATGCAGGTGCTGGTGATCCATGGCGCGGCCCTTCTCCTGCATTTCCGGTTGGTGATCCCTTTTCGGCCGCTGGACCTGGTGACGGGCGCCGTCACCTGTCTGATCGGCGCGACGCTGGCCTACCGGCATGAAAAAAGAAACCGTCTTTAAGGCCGTCATCATTCTGGGCTTCCTCGCGCTGTTCCTGCGCTATTTTGACGTTCAGGTGCGCCACGGCGCCGAATACGATCAGATGGCCCTCCGAAACCATTTCCGCTACATCGCCATTCCCGCTCCCCGCGGGACCATCTGGTCGGCGGAGGGCTCCACCCTGGCCAGCAACCATTCCTCCATGGACCTGGTGGTGTACAAGGAGGAGATGAAATCCCCCGCCAAGCTCAAGACCCGTTTGATGCAGGTGTTGTCGTATCGGAAGGACGAGATCCTCCAGCACTGGCGGCAGATAGCCTCGGCCCCGTCGTACATTCCCTATCCGATCCTGTCGGATCTGGAGGAATCGGAAGTGCCGCTGATCGAGATGGAGAAAGTCAATTTTCCGGAACTATCCATCGTCAAACCCATGCGGCGGATGTATCCCTTCGCGGAACTGTTCTCGCATGCACTGGGCTATGTGGCGGAATCCTCGCCGGACGATCTGCGCGCGGAGCCCGGCCTGCAGGCGGGGGACTGGATCGGCAAAACAGGGTTGGAGCGGAGTTATGAGAGGCATCTCAAGGGATCCAGCGGCCGCTGGGCCGTGGTGGTGGACAGCCAGGAGCGGGAGGCGGCGCGCTATCTCGTCCAGCGGGCTTCCGACGGCGCCCCCCTGCAGACCACCCTGCGCATCGCCCTTCAGCAGAAGGCACGGGAGCTTTTCGGGGAGGACACCGGGGCCGCCGTCGTGATGGACATCGCCACGGGCGACCTCCTTTGCTATTATTCCGCCCCCACCTATCCCACCCAGCCGCCCACCTCCTCCCCCCTGCTGAGGGAGGGCTGGCGCCAGGTCCTCACCGATCCCCCTCCCCCGTTGCTGGACCGCCCTGCCCA
>Ga0182019_10000711_pt1 | contig 16481 bp, 13 predicted proteins | sample 812E2MmetaG_FD_120483 | JGI IMG/M metagenome (GOLD analysis project Ga0182019, IMG submission 120483) | Permafrost microbial communities from Stordalen Mire, Sweden - 812E2M metaG | ecosystem: Environmental > Terrestrial > Soil > Wetlands > Permafrost | place: Sweden: Stordalen | collected...
AAGCCTGTAATAGAGTTCTTTAAGGCTTCTCAATGCATAAACATCGTCAGGTTTCAGGTCAAGAGCCTTCTCCATAAAAGGTAAAGCTTTTGCATAAACGCCATTAGCTTCATCAATGGCAGCAGTATATTTGGTTACATCCATGATGTCGTTGGCTTTAACGAACATTGCAGCAGCCTTGTTGATATAGGCAACCCCCATTGCATACTCGAGATCATAAACGTCAGTCTTCAGTTCAACAGCTTTTGATAATTCAGTAATAGCATCATCAAATTTGTTCTGGTTAAGGAACATAATGCCTGATGCAAAATAGAGGCTGTAATTTCCCGGATCCTGTTCCTTGGCAACTTTGATATATTTAAATGCTTCGTCATACTTGTTGCTCTTTATATAAAGGTCAATCAGCTGAAGAGTAATAGTATTATCGCCAGGGAATTTACTGGGCAGGTCAAGCAGAAAAGATTCAGCTTTTGTAGTATCGCCGAGATTCATGTAGCATTGGTACATCTGGTAATACGGAGTTATGCCAAGGTACTTCATTTCTACACACTTCTGAAAATAATTAACCGCTTCGGTGTATTTCGCAGCATTTACTGCTGCAAGACCAGCATTATAATACATTCCTGTATCGAGTGCGCCAACATAATTCGGACCTTCAGATATTTTAATCTGAGTTGAGAAAGATTTAAGTGCTCCCTCATAATCCTTTGCTTCAAACCTCTTGCTTCCCTGAGTATAAAAGTTGCTGGCAAGAGAAGAATATACCATTCCTGTAAGAATTTTTTTCTTTGCAGCACCTTTCTCATCCAGAGCCAAGGCCTTCTCGTATGCTTCATATGCCTCTGCCAGAGGATCAGCATAATATGAATTGAACTTGGGATTATCGGCAGTATAAATTGCCTGGCAAAGTTTCCCTTTTGCAAAATATGTGTTGAACCAGTCTTTTGATTTTTCATCAGTAAAAGCCTGATCCAGAGATTCTTTGGCTTTGTCCAGCATATTCTGGTCAATGTAACTTAAAGCCGCAGTTACTTTACCTTTCTGTGAAAATGCTCCTATGGAAATGCATATAGCTGCTATGAGCAGAAAAACCTTTTTCATGATTATAATTTTAATTTGTTTGTTGTCTTATAAATTTTTCCAAATGTATAATATTAGTTATTAATCTTCAAATTCTTTGCCATTTTCATCTTTTGAAATAATATTTTCATCATCAGGAACGTTTTCAGCATCAATAATTTCTTCAGTATCCTCATTTACAAGCACACACGCAACTGATGCTATAATATCATTTTCTTTCAGATTTATAAGTCTTACTCCCTGAGTAGCCCTTCCCATCACTCGCAAAGCCTTAACAGGACTTCTTAGAATATTACCGAATTGAGTAATAATCATAAGGTCATGGTTATCCGTAACATCCTTCAATGCAATCAGAGAGCCTGTTTTTTCAGTAATTTTAATAGTTCTGACTCCTTTTCCACCCCTGTTGGTTATCCTGTATTCATCAATATCTGACCTTTTACCATAACCTTTCTCAGACACAACCAGGATATCTTTTTCCTTGTTTTCAATAGTAATCATACCGACAACAAAATCATTTTTATCATCTGCCAGCCTGATGCCTCTTACTCCTGAAGCTGTACGTCCCATGGGCCTGACTGAAGATTCAGGAAAACGGATTGCGCGGCCTGATTTAATTGCAAGCATAATATGGTGGTTGCCGTTAGTCATCCTTGCTTCCAGCAGCTCGTCACCTTCCCTTACCGTGATAGCATTTACTCCATTTGCACGCGGCCGGGAATATGCCTCGAGTGATGTCTTTTTGATAATTCCCTTTGTTGTGCAGAGGACAATATAATTATGGTTGATATAATCAGGATCATTAAGATTTTTAACATTAATGAAAGCTCTGACCTTGTCATCGGGTTCTATATTTATGAGGTTCTGCATCGCTCTTCCCTTCGATATCCTGGAACCCTCCGGAATGCCGTAGACCTTGAGCCAGTAGCATTTACCCTTGCTTGTAAAGAAGAGCATGGTGTTATGCATTGTCGCAATGTAGAGATGCTCAATGAAATCCTCGTCTCTTGTGCTTCCTCCTTTTGCCCCGGTGCCTCCTCTGTTTTGTCTCCTGAACTCAGTCAGCGGTGTTCTTTTGATATAACCCATGTGTGATATGGTTATCACCATTTCATCATCGGCATAAAAGTCTTCCGGGTTGAATTCTTCAGCGTTAGGAACTATTTCAGTCCGTCTGTCATCGCCGTATTTCTCCTTAATGTCAAGAAGTTCTTCCTTGATTATCTTCATCTGAAGGGCTTCATCTGCCAGCACACTTTTAAGATAATCAATGAGATCCATTATTTCTTTGTACTCGGCCCGGAGTTTATCCTGTTCAAGCCCTGTAAGCTGACGAAGCCTCATGTCAACGATCGCCCTCGACTGAATTTCCGAGAGGTTAAATCTTTCCATGAGTCTTTCCCTTGCTGCATCAGGGTTTGGAGAAGCTTTGATGATAGCAATTACCTCATCAATATTGTCACTTGCAATAATCAGACCCTGAAGTATATGTGCTCTCTTTTCAGCCTGGTCAAGTTCAAACTTCGTCCTCCTGAGGATAACGTCATGACGGTGTTTAACAAAATAATGTATCAGCTCTTTTGTGCTCAGCATCTTCGGTCTGCCTTTAACCAGAGCAATATTATTGACGTTGAAGGCAGTCTGTAATGAAGAGAGTTTATACAGGTGATTAAGAACCACATTGGCAGTGGCATCTTTCTTGAGGATGATGACTATCCTCATCCCGTTCCTGTCAGATTCGTCATTAATATAGGATATTCCTTCAAGCTTCTTTTCATTGATAAGATCAGCGATCTTTCTTATCATTTCGGCTTTGTTGACCATGTAAGGGATCTCAGTCACTATAATGCATTCACGTCCCGAATGAGTTAGTTCGATTTCGGTCTTTGCCCTTACGACTATTCTGCCCCTGCCAGTTTCACATGCATCGCGGATGCCCTGCTGACCGTAAATAATGCCGCCTGTCGGAAAATCAGGACCTTTGATGTGCTGAAGGATCTCATCGGTGGTTAAATTATTATTATCGATATAGGCTATGGTGGCATCTATCACTTCTGAAATATTATGCGGTGCCATGTTGGTAGCCATACCGACTGCGATACCGGATGCCCCGTTTACAAGCAGATTTGGTATTCTTGTAGGCAGTACTACAGGTTCTTGAAGCGAGTCATCAAAATTTGGCTGGAAATCAACAGTTTCCTTATCGATATCTGCAAGAGTCTCCTCGGCAATTTTCTTTAGTCTGGCTTCAGTGTATCTCATTGCAGCAGGGCTGTCTCCATCTACTGACCCGAAGTTACCCTGCCCGTCTACCAGTGGATACCTCATCGACCACTCCTGTGCCATTCTGACCATTGCATCATAAACAGAAGTATCTCCGTGGGGATGATACTTTCCAAGCACCTCTCCCACTATCCTGGCAGACTTTTTATATCCCTTGTTCGACATCACTCCCAGCTCCGACATTCCGAAAAGAACACGCCTGTGAACAGGTTTCAAACCATCTCTCACATCAGGTAATGCCCTCGAAACTATGACCGACATCGAATAATCGATATATGCCGACTTCATTTCCTCCTCGATATTTACCTGAATTATCCTCTCTCTCTCTGACATATTTGATTAATAATTAATTAATTACAAAATAATAATCCCTTCCGGGATTTGAACTACGAAAATAGTGAAAATTTGGCTATTTTTGAGCTATTATATGTGTGAATTTTTAACATTCTTTGTTAATAAATGGGCATGATAATTGCCATTCATAATTATTGCAAAATTTAACTTTGAAATTCCCGTTATCGGTACTTTTGTCTGGAGCTTTCTGACATAATGGCACATAACGAAAAAATGTATGGCAATTGACTAAAATATAATATGGATTCACAATTTTCACAAAGAGTAAAAGATATACTTGGTTACAGTAAGGAAGAGGCAATAAGGCTGGGTAACAGCCATATTAGCCCGGAGCACCTTTTTCTTGGAATTCTGAGGGATGGTGAAGGAACCGCCATTGAGATTCTTATGTCAAAGGGTATTGATCTGATGGTTCTTAAGGGATCGCTAGAAAAAAGCATTAAGGTCGAAGCCCCTGTCCCGGTGGCCGATCATGAAGTAATACCATTACTGAGAAGTACTGAAAGGATTCTTAAACTGGTTTATCTTGAAGCAAAAGCACTGAAAAGCCCTACAATTGAATCAGAGCACCTGCTCCTTGCAATCCTAAAGGATGAGAATACCCTGGTTACAAGGTTCCTCTCCGAAATGGATGTTGATTATACTGCTGTAAAGCGTATGGTTGAAACTGAATCACCCAGTGCAAGGGCTGACTATCCCCGAGATGAGGATGATGAAGGACAGGGATTTGGAGCCCAGGGAAAAGGTCCCTCGGGCGCACCCTCAACCCCTAAATCATCGTCAGATACTCCCGTCCTTGATAATTTCGGTATAGATCTTACGAAAGCTGCTGACGAAGGACGGCTTGATCCTGTAGTTGGAAGAGAACGCGAAATTGAACGTCTGGCACAGATATTATCGCGCAGAAAGAAAAATAATCCTGTTCTTATCGGCGAACCGGGTGTTGGGAAATCAGCTATTGCTGAAGGTCTTGCATTGCGTATTTCCAAGAAGAATGTCTCAAGAGTCCTTTTTAATAAAAGGGTCGTGGCTCTTGATCTGGCTTCAATTGTTGCCGGAACAAAATATAGGGGTCAGTTTGAGGAGAGAATGAAGGCCATATTGAATGAGCTTTCCAAAAATAATAACATAATCCTTTTTATCGACGAAATACATACTATCGTCGGAGCCGGTGGAGCCACCGGGTCACTCGATGCAGCAAATATGCTCAAACCTGCTCTTGCCAGGGGTGAGATACAGTGCATTGGTGCAACAACTCTCGACGATTACAGGCAACATATCGAAAAGGACGGAGCGCTCGAAAGAAGATTTCAGAAGGTGCTTGTTGAGCCAACTTCAATTGAGGAAACGATTGTCATCCTCCATAATATCAAGGAGAGATATGAAGAACACCATAATGTAACTTATACCGACGATGCAATTGAGGCTTGCGTAAAGCTGACAAACAGGTATATTTCTGACAGACACCTACCCGACAAGGCAATAGATGCTCTTGATGAATCAGGAGCGAGAGTGCACATTTCGAATATAGTTGTTCCTGAAAAGATACTTTCTCTCGAAAAACAACTTGAGGATACGAAAAAGGAAAAAATGACAGCTGTAAAGAATCAGAACTTTGAAAAAGCTGCCAGTTTCCGCGACCGTGAAAAGGATCTTCTTGATTCGATAGACCTGGAGAAGAAAAAGTGGGAAAAGGAGCTTTCCTTAAACCGCGAAATAGTTGATGCTGAAAAAGTTGCAGAAGTTGTTGCAATGATGACAGGAGTACCTGTTCAGAGAATAGCACAGACTGAAGGAACGAGGCTGCTGCAAATGGCTGACGAGCTCAAAGGAAGCGTAATCGGCCAGGATGAAGCTATTCAGAAAGTAGTTAAATCAATACAGAGAAACAGGGCCGGACTGAAAGATCCAAACAAACCCATCGGTACATTCATTTTCCTGGGTCCTACCGGTGTCGGCAAAACACAGCTTGCCAAAGTACTTGCCAAGTTCCTTTTTGATACCACTGACAACCTTGTAAGGATAGATATGAGCGAATATATGGAGAAGTTCTCCGTATCAAGGCTTGTCGGGGCGCCTCCCGGATATGTTGGATATGAAGAGGGCGGACAGCTTACTGAAAAAGTAAGAAGAAAACCTTATTCTGTAGTGCTTCTTGATGAGATTGAAAAAGCACATCCGGATGTATTCCACATTCTGCTCCAGGTACTTGACGAGGGACAGCTCACAGACAGCCTGGGCAGGCGTATTGATTTCAGGAATACAATTGTTATTCTGACTTCAAATATAGGAACAAGGCAGATTTCAGAATTTGGTCACGGCATAGGTTTCGATTCCCAGAATAAAAAGGCTACAAAGGATGAACAGACGAAAAGCATCCTGCAGAAAGCTCTTCAGAAAACATTTGCTCCTGAATTTCTGAACAGGATTGATGATGTGATCATGTTTAATTCGCTCGGAAAAGAAGAAATCAACAAGATTATTGATCTTGAGCTCAAAGGCCTCTACGACAGAGTCAAATCACTCGGCTATCAGTTAAAAATTGCCCCGGCTGCCCGTGATTTTATTGCTGAGCGGGGATTTGATGCAAATTATGGAGCCCGTCCCCTGAAAAGAGCAATTCAGAAGTATCTTGAAGACCCGATGGCTGAACTGCTGATAAAAGCAGGGCAAAGTGACGGCGATACTATAAATGTGGGATTCAATAGCGACAAATCGGAAATCAAGATGAAGATACGGAAGAAGAAAGATTCCGGTGAAGACCAGGTGGATGACTCTGAAGAGTGACAATTTATCAAGCCAGTTTCCCGAATAAATCAAATTCAGTGGTTTGTGTGATCAGAACCTGGTAGAAATTACCAGGTTTAAGATCATATTCTGCCGGTATCAGCACCTCCTGATCAACTTCAGGAGAGTCATATTCCGTCCTCCCGGCAAAAAACTCTCCTTCCCTCCTGTCGATCAATACCTTGAAAACTTTCCCTGCAAGCTTTTCATTCAGTTCAGCAGATATGCCCTGCTGAAGATTCATAATCGCGGATACTCTCGATTCTTTAACTTCATCAGGTATCTCATCCTTGTAATTATTGTAAGAAAAGGTATCCTCTTCATGAGAATATGCGAAGACTCCGAGTCTGTCGAACCTGAATTCCCTGACGAACTCCATAAGCTCATTGAAGTCATCTTCTGTCTCACCGGGATGTCCTGCAATCAGAGTTGTTCTGATTACCGACCCTGGTATTTCCTCCCTTAGTTTATGAAGAATTGACAATGTCTCTGAACGGTTATGTGATCTTTTCATCAGCCCAAGCATCTTGTCAGAAATATGCTGGACAGGAATATCAATATAGCGGCATATCCTTGGATTATCTCTGATTATCGGGATCAGTTCCATTGGAAAACTGGCCGGATAAAGATAATGGAGTCTTATCCATTCGAAAGATTCAATCTTAAGAAGATCGGTCATCAGTTCAGGAAGCTTCTGGGTCTTGTATAGATCAATACCATAATAACTAAGATCCTGGGCAATGAGTATAAGCTCTTTGACACCTGCGTCTGCAAGATATCTGGCTTCACTTACAAGCTCTTCAAGCGGTCTTGAGACGCACTTACCCCTGATGGCAGGTATAGCACAGAATGAACAGCTGCGGTCGCAACCCTCAGATACTTTAAGGTATGCATAATGTCCGGGACCAGAGATCTCGCGCTGGTATCTAAGATCGTCGCGATACTTTAATCCCAGCTCATTTAAAATGTCATTCATGTTATTGACACCAAAGTATCGATTTACTCCGGGGATTTCGGTCTTAAGATCATCCATGTAACGTTCAGACAGGCAACCCATTACATATAGATTGTTTATATCACCTCTTTCTCTTGCCCTGACATATTTAAGGATTGTGTCAACACTCTCTTCCTTTGCATCGTTAATGAATCCGCAGGTATTTATTATAACTGTCCCTGCCGACAAATCTTCAGAGTTATGGGTAATCTCGAATCCACCCGATCTGATCTGCCTGAGGAGTTTTTCAGAGTCAACCAGATTTTTGGAGCAACCGAGGGTAATAATATTGATTTTTTTATTTTTCATCAGGAAAATGAAAGAAGTAACCGGAGATAGCTATTTCCTCATGGAGAAGAGGGAATCGACGAATTCTGCCGGATTGAAAACCAGGAGGTCACCGAGCTTCTCACCTATTCCGATATAACGGACCGGGATTTTGAACTGATCTGATATTCCGATTACGACACCTCCTTTTGCAGTACCGTCAAGCTTGGTAATGCAGAGCCCTGTTACATCTGTTGCAGCAGTAAACTGCCTGGCTTGTTCAAATGCATTCTGACCGGTCGATCCGTCAAGAACGAGGAGTACCTCCTGCGGCACACCAGGAATGACTTTTTCCATTACTCTCTTGATTTTCGAGAGCTCTGTCATCAGATTAATTTTGTTATGGAGCCTGCCAGCAGTATCGATTATTGCGATGTCATATCCGCCAGCTACGGCCGATTTTACTGTATCGTATGCTACTGAAGCCGGATCAGAACCCATCTGTTGTTTTACCAGGGAAACGCCTGTTCTGTCGGCCCATATCTGAAGCTGCTCAATTGCAGCGGCCCTGAAAGTATCGGCAGCGCCCAGAAGTACTTTCTTACCGGCATTTTTATACTGATATGCCAGTTTCGCAATAGTCGTTGTCTTGCCTGATCCGTTCACACCAACGATCATAATTATATGAGGAACAGACTGAAGAGGAGATGAAAAATCAGGCACTGTGCCTGATGGGTTACTCTCAAGGAGGGCAACAATCTCTTCTTTAAGAATTGAATTCAGCTCACTTGTATTAAGGTACTTGTCCCTGGCAACTCTGGCTTCAATTCTCTCAATTATCCTTAAGGTAGTGGCTACTCCGACATCAGATGATACAAGGATCTCTTCAAGGTTATCAAGAACTTCTTCATCGACTTTGGATTTGCCGATGACCGCCCGTGACAGCTTTGAAAAAACCGATTCTTTAGTTTTCTCGAGCCCTTTATCAAGGCTCTCTTTCTTTTCCCTTGAGAGGAATCCCAAAGCCATTCTTTATTGAATTTTGGAGTTGTAAATATAAAAAAAGCTTTCTTCAGCATTGAAGAAAGCCCTGGATATCTTCTGTTTAAGAATTATCGTTATTTCTTTGTGAAAAAGTCCTTGACATGATCGTTATGGACAATCTCTTCCTTAAACTGATAGGCACCTGACTTGTCAGATTTTATCATCTTGATGCATTTGCTGAATGTCCTGCCTGCTCCTGTTTTTAATGTTGCAACAACTTTCTTTGCCATGGTATTATCTGTTTACTTAATTTCTCTGTGAAGTGTATGTTTCTTAAGGACAGGATTATATTTCATCAATTCCATCCTGTCAGGACTGTTTTTCCTGTTTTTAGTGGTAATATACCTTGACATTCCTGGAAGTCCGCTCTCCTTATGTTCTGTGCATTCCAGGATTACCTGCTGCCTGTTTCCTTTTGCCTTCTTTGCCATATCCTGTTTTTTTTAGTAACTCAAAATGTAACCTTTTTCCTTTGCTTCCTTGAGGGCTGTTGTAAGACCCTTCTTGCTGATGAGACGGATTCCTGCAGCCGATATTTTGAGAGATATCCATCTCTCTTCTTCCGGCAGGTAGTATTTTTTAACAAAAAGATTTGGATAGAATTTCCTTTTAGTCCTCCTCTTTGAATGCGATACGTTATTCCCGACCATCGCTTTCTTCCCTGTAACCTGACAAATCCTTGACATTAATATTTATTTTACTTCTTAACTAACTTTATGTCTTTAAAAATGAAGCGCAAAATACGTGATTTTTATCTGATTAACCAAATTTTTCATCTACTTTTTTTCAACTGCCTGATTAATTAAGTTTCATTGGCCAATAATCTGCTTCCTTACAAGGTTTAGTGCGGCAATGGAAAACCTATTGATATTGATTATCCTCTCATTTCCGTAAATATGTTTTTCTGAAACTGTTCCATGCGCAGATGCAACAGCAATGCAAATTGTTCCTACCGGCTTTGATTCAGTTCCCCCGTCGGGACCTGCTATTCCTGTAGTTGCAACTGCATAGTCAGTTTCCATAATACGCCTTGCTCCTTCTGCCATCAGCCTGGCTACCTCTTCACTAACAGCACCATACTTAGAGATAACTTCAGCCGGGAGCCCGAGAATATTTTCCTTTACTTTATTATCATAAGCAACTACAGACCCTATAAAATAACGTGAACTTCCGGGCACGCTTGTCAGCATATGGGCAATGTTTCCTCCAGTGCAGCTCTCGGCAGTGCAGATTGTCTGCTTTCTTTCAAGAAGAAGATTCCCTGTCACAACTTCAAATGGATCCTCATTCTCGCCAAAAATCAAATGAGGTATAATTTTATAGAGTTCCGTGACATTTTCTTCTATTGCTTTATCAAGCGCCTTTCTATCTGTTCCGGTCCCCGTAAGTCTCAGTTTAATAATTCCTGAAGCAGGAAGATAGGCTAGCCTGATAAATGATGGAAGTGATGATTCAAACCCCTCGAGCAGTTCAGCAAGTTTAGCTTCAGGGGCGCCATATGTCATTATATTTCTGTGAATTATAACTTGTGAAGTAAACCGTTTCTTTAGCTCCGGGATTATATGCTCCATCATCAGATATTTCATCTCATAAGGGACTCCCGGCATAAAAGCGAATATAGTTTTATCCTTCTCGAACCACATACCCGGGGCAGTTCCTGCTTCGTTTTTCAGAACCAGGCATGATTCAGGTACTTCTGCTTGTCTGCGGTTATTCTCATTCATAGGAAAGTTCCGCTTCTTCATCATTTCGGTGACCATAGCCAGGACTTCATTATTCATGATCAGCCTGGTATGAAAGAATTCGCAGATTGTCTGCTTTGTAATATCATCACTTGTCGGTCCAAGTCCGCCTGTTATAAGCACTACCTCTGACTTTCCTGCTGCTTCAGCCAAAACTTCAAGGATATCTTTGCGGAGGTCGTGGATTGATATTTTACGGATAATGTCGAAGCCGATAATACTTAGCTCAGCACCTATCCATGCTGAATTTGTATCTACTGTCTGGCCGATTAGAAGCTCATCTCCGATTGTTATTATAATTGCTTTCATGACGCTTGAGTCCTTGTTTGGGTTTACAAAAATATATTTTGTAAGTTCATCTGGCAATTAAATGGCTTGAAATGAGCAAAAATAATGCAGAATTAGCAGAAAGGTTTGTGAAGGAACACCTGTCAGGATATGACAGCGGGCACGACTGGTTTCACATTGCAAGGGTGAGGAATATGGCGGTTCACATTCATGAAGCTGAAAGAAAAGGTAATAGAACTATTATTGAATTGGGTGCGTTGATGCATGACCTCGGAGATAGTAAATTCAAGAAACAGGATGATCCTGACCCTGGGGAAGTTATTTCAGAATTTCTTAATGGTCTTGGCATTGATAATGAGCAGATTACTGAAGTAGTACAGATAAGCCGGTATATTTCTTTCAGCTCGCGGGAGAAAATCAGTAAAATGAGTGACGAATTTATGATTGTCCAGGATGCCGACAGGCTCGATGCCATTGGAGCAATAGGTATTGCAAGGGCTTTCAGTTATGGAGGATTCAGGAATAACCCTATTTATATTCCTGATGAAATATCATCTGGTGTTAGCAGATCAACAATTGGCCATTTTCATGATAAGCTCCTGAAACTTAAGGATTTGATGAATACTCCAGCAGGAAGGAAGATTGCTGAAGAGAGACATAAAATTCTGGAGCGGTTCCTTGAAGAGTTCTATAGGGAATGGAATCAGGGATGAAAAGAAAAGGCTGTTTTAACAGCCTTTTTTGAGCGGGAAACGGGGATCGAACCCGCGACCCTTAGCTTGGGAAGCTAATGCTCTACCACTGAGCTACTCCCGCGTAAGAAATTCCTTTTATTCGAACAAAAATAGTAAATAGAATTTCATCTTCAAATATTTTGAGCCTCCAATGGGACTCGAACCCACGACCTGCTCATTACGAATGAGCTGCTCTACCAACTGAGCTAAGGAGGCAGAAATCGCCGCAAATATAGAAAAATTCACTCCAATTTCTCCAACCTCTTCAATAAAGGAGGATGTGAATAATGGAAAAAGACGTAGACACTATGCGGAAGCATATTTGAAAGGTTCTTTACAGATAACTTTTTAAGCGCTTTCGCCAGGCATTCCGGTTTATAATTTTCCTTTGCGAACCTGTCGGCCGCAAATTCATTTTGTCGCGATACATAATTGGTAACCAGGCCGATAATCAATGAAAGAGGGCTGTAGAGTATCCCGAAGGTGATCAAACCAAGATGGAAGCTTGTTTTTTTTGTACCAAGAGCCTGTGATAATTCAGGGTGATCAACAACAACAGAGAATAAGAACAGCATAAACCCTGTAAGGATGAAAGAAAACAGAAGTGACAGCAAAACATGTTTTTTCTTATAATGTCCTATTTCATGAGCAAGCACGGCAACAATCTCTTCTTCCGTCATTTCCTTTAGCAGAGTGTCATACAGTACGATCCTCTTTTTAGGACCGAACCCGGAAAAATATGCATTGCTCTTTGTGCTTCTTTTAGATCCGTTAATTACATAGATATTTCTGAGCCTGAAACCAGTTCTTGTTGCAAATTCTTCAATTTTATCCCTTAATGATCCGGATTCAAGTGGTGTTTGCTTGTTAAATAAAGGGACTATCAGTTCGGAATAAAAGAAATTCATGAAAATGGAGAAGACAGTAATTAATCCCCATGCATAAAGCCAGAAATTATGTCCGGTCTTATAATAAAACCAGGTAATAAGCCCCAATACCGGAATACCTACCAGCAGGGCAATAAACCACGATTTAATATGGTCAGTAACAAATGTCCTCAAAGTCATTGTGTTGAACCCGTACCTCTTTTCGATTACGAAAGTCTCGTACAGGCTGAAAGGGATATTTATCAGATCGGATGCAAATCCGATAATTCCAAAGAATACAAGGGCAACAATAACAAGATTCGAGCTGAAGCTTCTGGCAATATTGTCAGCATAAGCAAATCCGCCTGCAATAATCATTGTTAGAATTATCGCCAGGTTGAATGAAGAAGACCAGAATGAGAGTCTTTTATTATCCTTATCGTAAAGCTGCGATTTTCTGTACTCCTCCACCCCGCATATGTCCTTCAGCTTATCAGGAAGGGTATCTGACCACATTTTGTCATTAAGATATTCAAGATATTGTTCGACCAGGAATCCGGCCACAGGGATAATGATTATCAGGAAGAAAATGGTATTGTGCATAATATAAAAGGGTAATAAAAAAGAAGCAGGGTGTCTGTTTAAAATAAGTGTGGAATAAATATGTCTCGCTGCATTTCCTCGTGCTAAAAGGATAGACACCCTGCGAAGCTGTAAATATAATAAATATTTTAAGTTAACATACCTCCGCAGACATGAATTGTTTGTCCGCTTACATAAGATGATAGTTCCGAGGCAAGGTACAGCGCCGTATTTGCCACGTCATCAGGAGTTCCACCTCTTCTTAAAGGAATTTTATTTATCCATTCCGTTTTTACATCTTCAGGCAGTTTCTCAGTCATTTCAGTAATGATGAAACCAGGAGCAATTGCATTGCACCGTATGTTCCTCGAGCCTATCTCTTTTGCAACACTTTTTGTAAAGCCTATGATCCCGGCTTTTGAAGCTGAATAATTGCTCTGTCCTGCATTACCTGAAATACCAACTACGGAGCTCATATTAATGATCGACCCGCTTTTCTGCTTAAGCATCACTGGGACGACTGCCTTTGTAAAATTAAAGACTGATTTCAGGTTGACGGTTATTACTGCATCCCACTGATCCTCAGTCATTCTCATGAGAAGTGTATCTCTTGTGATCCCGGCATTATTTACAAGGATATCGATTCTTGTTAAATCCTTTACTATTTCATTTATCACATTCTGGGAATCGTCAAATTTTGCGGCATTTGACACATACCCTTTAACCTTCACACCATAAGCCTCAATTTCCTTTATTGCATTTCTGAACTCATCGTCATCAGCAATATTTGTGATTGCTATATCAGCTCCTTCCCGGGCAAACAAAAGTGCTATAGCCTTTCCTATACCTCTTGAGGCTCCCGTTATAAGGGCGGTTTTTCCCTTTAATAGTCCCATAAAATGAAATATTAATTTCGTGCAAATATAGAAAAAGTCTATCAAGAAGGCTTTAAAACGTTCAGGACTGTTATTCCAATATCCCCAGGCGATTCGACGACATGGATCCCGCACTCTTTCATTATCGCCATTTTTGCAGCTGCAGTGTCGTTCTTGCCTCCGATTATTGCACCTGCATGCCCCATTCTCCTTCCTTTCGGGGCTGTCTGACCTGCAATAAAGCCTATAACCGGTTTGGTGCCATTTTCTTTGATCCATTCAGCCGCTTCACTTTCCATATTACCGCCAATTTCTCCGATAATTACGATAGCTTCGGTATCCTTGTCGGCCATCAGCAGTTTCACTGCATCAAGAGTTGTTGTTCCGATTACAGGATCGCCACCAATTCCTATACAGGTTGACTGTCCCAAACCGAGCTTAGTGACTTGGTCTACAGCCTCATAAGTAAGAGTGCCGGACCTGGATATTATCCCTACGCTGCCCTTTCTATGAATGAATCCCGGCATGATCCCGACCTTTGCTTCACCCGGAGTTATAATCCCAGGACAGTTGGGTCCGATCAACCGACAATTGAACGATTTCAGATACTCCTTTACTTTTACCATATCGGCAACAGGAATACCTTCTGTGATTGCAACAATAAGCTTTATCCCTGCATTGGCGGCTTCCATTATCGCATCAGCAGCAAATGGAGGAGGAACGAAAATAACCGATACATCAGCAGAGGTACTTCTGACTGCATCCCTGACACAATTAAATACAGGTAGTCCAAGGTGCAGCTGCCCCCCCTTGCATGGAGTGACACCACCGACAATATTTGTCCCATACTCAATCATCTGCGTAGCATGGAAAGTTCCTTCACTTCCGGTAAAACCCTGGACCAGGACTCTTGAATTCCTGTTCAGTAATATAGCCATGTGGTTTATCTTTATTGTTAAATAATTAACACTACCTGCCGGGACTGATTTCTTTGTCAATTGACAGAAATCAAAAATACCTAAATATTGGTAGCTTTTCACTATATTTGATCATAAAATATTTGTCTATGGTGAATATTGATCCCGTACTGTACATAGGCATTTCACAATCATTCTTTGCGGGTATTCTCATCTCAACAAAGAAACCGTACACGACAGCAAACAGGCTTATGGCGGCCTGGCTTTTCCTAATTTGTGTTGAATTGATATTTGCCCTTATCAACTCAAGGGTAATTGAAATGTATGCCTTCCCGTTTGTAGCTTTTACCTATGGTCCTCTCCTCTTTCTCTATGTAAAATACATGACAAGCCCCGGAAGAAAATTTAACTGGCTTGAACTTATTCATTTTATTCCTTTTCTGGTTTTCTTTGTGGTATCTGTAGTATTCCGTACGGTTCCGCTTGTTAAGGACCTGAGAACTTTTTTCACTCCTGACAGGTTTATTTCATTAAGAATTGTTTATAGCTCTTCCTTTTTCCTGTCAGTAACAGTCTATAGTATACTTTCCTTCATTGAGATCAGTAACCACCAGGAGAAGCTTAAAAACATGCTCTCCTTCACATCGGGTGTTATCACGCTCAACTGGCTGAAAATATTATCTATAAGCTTCTATATAGCTTTTCTTATCCTGTTTATTCTGGGCGGCCTGAATATGATCGGAGATTTCATTCCATTTGACCCCTACTTTGTGGTGTTTGGCTTTATAGCAATCTTCTCCTTTATCTACAGTTTCTATGTAATAAAACAGCCTGTCATTTATGGAGAGGAAGGAAAATTGAAATATGAAGAGAAAAAAGAGGGTGAAAAGTACATTAAAAGCGGACTGAAGGATGACCAGGCCAGTATATATCTTGAAAACCTTATTAGTTATATGGAAGAAAAAAAGCCATACCTCGACAGAGATCTGAGCATACAGGATCTTTCCTCGTTGACGGGCATACCGCGTCATCATATCACTCAGGTGCTTAATGAAAAACATGGCAAGAACTTCTTCACCTTTATAAATGAATACAGGATCAAAGATGTTATTTTGAGGTTTGGGGATCACAAAAACAATAACTTCACAATACTTGCTATTGCCTTCGATTCAGGATTCAACTCAAAGACTACTTTTAACTCCATCTTTAAAAGCCAGACCGGCATGACACCCAGTGAATACAGGGAGAAAGCAACCGGAATAAAGGAGTAGGCTGTTCGTTCCGTGCGGGACGGACCAGTTAATTCAATTCTTAAGGTACGGGAATAGCGGATAAGACGACTCTTCTCTCCAGGTGATGTTAATTTGCCGGAAAAGTTTCTGATGAATACCAGATTATTGAAACTCTCAGGCCTCTTTCTCATTTTTTCATCATTCCTCTATGGTCAGGTTGATTCAGCAAAGACTGACAGGACGACAATCAATGGTTTTACCCGGGCAGGATTCTATGGTGATTATAAAAATAAAGATAATCCATTCATATCCAGTGCATTCTCTGATCTCGGATTAAAGGTTGAAACTGGTGAAGGATTGAATTACAAGGCCTTAGCAGATCTCAGATTCCGATATGGAACAGAGTTTCATGACCAGGTAAACAGGTTTGAGATAA
>Ga0182019_10000713_pt1 | contig 16455 bp, 14 predicted proteins | sample 812E2MmetaG_FD_120483 | JGI IMG/M metagenome (GOLD analysis project Ga0182019, IMG submission 120483) | Permafrost microbial communities from Stordalen Mire, Sweden - 812E2M metaG | ecosystem: Environmental > Terrestrial > Soil > Wetlands > Permafrost | place: Sweden: Stordalen | collected...
ATAATGTTCTTATTGAAGCTGACGGAGGCGTTGATACTGAGAATGCCCGGAAACTTATCGAAACAGGTGTGGATGTTCTTGTAGCAGGAAATTCAGTATTCAGTTCTGCAAATCCAACTGGAACAATCAGAAAGCTAAAAAGGTTAGAATAAATTTAACCACTATGAACATAAAGTACGCACGAAGAGCACTGAGGATTTACCTTCGTGTCCTTTGTGGTATCCTTTGTGACCTTTGTGATTAAAACTTCATATTATACATTCAATATAATTTATAATCTCCGGTACTTTTTCCGGATCAAACCACCTTATCTTCTTATCCTTCGCCCACCAGGTCATCTGGCGCTTTGCATAACGGCGGCTGTTGCGTTTTATCAGTTCAATTGCCTTTTCCCTGGTTATCTTTCCTTCAAAATAATCAAAAAACTCCCTGTAACCGACGCTGTTCAGCGCATTCAAATATTTAATTTCAAAAAGGTTGCGGGCTTCAGTTTCAAGGCCATCCTCAACCATTCTGTCAACCCGCCGGTTTATCCTGTCATATAATTCCGGCCTTGGCCGCTCAAGGCCTATTTTAATAATCTGAAAATCCCTTTCCCTTTTGTGTTTTGTGAGGAAGGAGGAATAAGGCCGGCCAGTGGTTTCGCAGATCTCAAGTGCTCTTATTATTCTTTTCGGATTCTTAAGGTCTACGATTGCATAATATTCAGGGTCAAGAAGCTTAAGTGCCATTCTTAAACCGGCTATTCCTTCTTTCTTGTATTTAAAGTTATATTTTTTCCGCATTGACTGATCAACATCCGGAATATCGTCAATTCCTTCACATACGGCATCTATATACATTGCTGAACCCCCGGTCATCAGAGCCACACTGTTCTTACCAAACAGTTCAGGAAGCAATTTCAGGACATCGCGTTCGAAGAGGCTTGAGCTGTAATAATCCGAGGCCGGCATAAACCTGATGAAGTGATGTTTAATTATTGCGAGCTGTTCATCAGAAGGGACTGCAGTACCTGTTTTCATCTCTCTGAAGAACTGTCTCGAATCTGCTGAAATGATGTCAGAGCCGAAATGACCGGCTATATCAATTGCAACATCTGTCTTCCCGACACCGGTTGGACCAAGAAGAACTATTAAGATATTATTCATCAGATTTTTAATCCCGGGAGGCTACTCTTCGTCCTCGTTCAGGCTCTCTTCAGCGTCGAAATCAGGCAGTGGTTCCTCATCATCACCGTTGAGAAAGAGATCGTCGACTTCAGGTTCATCTTCATCTTCCTCATCATCTGATACAACTATATTATTATACAGTTTACGGGTACTGCCTCCGAAAACAACCTGCTTGGGCGGAACTCCCTTTGAATTAGTGCATGAAGGGTACTCTCTCCCGTCAATCTCCTTCGATTCGCCGGTATACTCAACAAAGAGTGACCTGTCGTTGAAAAAGTCGAATACGTATAATAGTTTCTGGTTTTTACGGAAGATAATATCTTCAAGAACAGCTACCTCCATTGTCGAGGAACCTGTACCCATATCGAAAAGAGTGAATTCTTCCTCTTTTTCCCAATTATCAGTTGCCATGAAAAAGGAAGCCATCTGTGATTTGTCAAACTCCAGTTCATCCTGGACAGCATTATGAAAATCCAGCAAAGTATGCGAGTCAAGGAATTCAAATTCTCTCACAAACGACTCATCCTCATCCGATAACACAACAAATTTGTAAACCATAACTATTATTGATTCGAAGGGTGCAATATAATATTTTTTATTTTACAATATGCCTGCAATATTTTTTTTTAGAAGAAACTCTACTGTGTCAATTCCGTCAGCATAGTCCCATAGAGCAGGAGCCTGAGCCTTACCAAAGGGGATATGGTTTTTACTGCATATGCATTGTATTTTCCCCTTTAGATTCTCCGTAATTCTTTCTGCTTCATCAAAAGAATTGTAATATTCATAATAGAGAACCGCAACCGGAGAGGATAAACCCTGATTTTCCTTCAGAAGAATGAAGCCCGCATCTGTGAATTTCTCCCTGTTTACTATGTAAATGGCCTTGCTGAAGTCATAATTACTGGCATAACGCTGGTGATTGATTACCCCGGAATATTTATCCCAGGCTTTCAGCATCATGCTGAAGTCATATGCTGACGGGACAAATAGTTTCGAGACATTTCTGCAGCCAAGACCAAAATATGAAAATATATCAGAACCAAGCATTATAAGATCTTCATCTGTCTCGCTGCCATCAATAATGGCAAGGCTTTTCCTGTTTTTCCTGATGATGCTCGGATATTTTCCAAAATAATATTCAAAGTAGCGTGAGCTGTTGTCGCTTCCGGTAGCTATTACCATGTCAAATCCTGAAAGGGTACCTTCAGTAATTTTTATCTTTTCCCTGAAACCGGGATTGATATCGCATAATATTTCGCTGACAAAAACAATAAGGTCGCTGTCTTTTGAACTGGTTTTTGCAATTAAATTATTGCCGGTAATCAGAACCGACAGGAAATCATGGAACCCAACCAGCGGAATATTACCTGCCATTATTACACCGACGTTTACTGGCTCAATATCATCTGCAAGTGATGGGTACATGCCTGTCCATTTAACCAAGTTTTCATGAGTCAGCTCATCGGCAATTGCCTTTATTGCCATCTTTACATTGTCTGCAGTAAACCAGGGATTCTTCTGATGCTGAGTTTCAATCAGCCTTTTAAGTTCAATAGAATATTCTGTTTCAATACCTGCAAGGGAGTCCCTTAGAATTGATCCTAGTTTGGAAAAAGCATCTATACGTTGATTAATATCCATATTCATAATATTTCGATGCTAATTTAAGGAATTTGAAGATCAGGAAATATTTTTCCATGTTATTCATATATACCTCTTCAGAGCAAAAAAAAAACTGACCCGCATCAGGGTCAGTTTTTATGAAAAGGATAGTAAGATGTTTAATCAACGACTATTTTAATTTAAATGAGATGGGAACTGAATAGTATACCGGTACTGCTACTCCACTCTGGATACCCGGCTTATCAAAATTAGGAAGGGAATTAACAACTCTGACTGCTTCAGCATCGAGGTCAGGATCAACCCCCTCTATTACCTTTGCATCAGAAACTGAACCATTTGCATTTACTACAAATTTTACAGTTACAATTCCTTCAATTCCTTTTGCCTTTGCTTCTTCCGGATATTTGACATTTGTTTCAATATACTTATGAAGAGCTTCATCTCCTCCGGTGAAAACCGGCATAATTTCCACTTTTTCGAAAGGAGCAGGTGGTGGTGGCGGAGGCGGTGCAATTTCAGTCACATTCACTGCAGGTTTCGTTTTATGACCGCAGGAGGAAAGGGTGACTATCATAGCCAAAATGACTGGCAGAACCATAAGTATCTTAAGGTTTCCCAGCGCTCTGAAATGTGCTTTTGTAATCATGATAATTAGTTTTATTGTTAGTTTAACAATAATAATGTTATTTACATTATTTAATATCAAAGATACAATGAAACAAATAGTTATGCAATTAAATTTTTATAGGATAAGTTGATATCACTATTAACTGATTTTAATTACTATTGGTTTTAACTGACAGGTTGGAAAAACAGAGTAATTAAAAGAATCCTGACCCTTTTCAGGATCAGGATTTAGAAGGTTAATAAAATAGTCTGCTAATGAATTATTTGAGAGAAAAAGTTATTGGAAGCATATACCACACGGCTACAGGTTTTCCATCTTTGATTCCGGGTTTTTCAAACTTTGGAAGCATAGACACTACCCTTATAGCTTCGGCATCAATATCCGGAGCTACGCTCTTTACCACACTGACCTGGTCTATTGTACAATTTGGCTTTACTACGAATCTTAGAACTACTTTTCCAGTTTCGCCATTAGCTTTAGCAGTTTTAGGATACCTTGTGCTATCACCGATGAATTTAAGGAGAGCTGCATCACCTCCTGGAAATACAGGCATTTTATCGATTATTACCCAGGTCGTATCACCGTTTTTAACAGTAAATGGAGGTGGAGGCGGCGGAGGAGGAGGTGCTATTTCACCTGGTTTTGGTACATAATTTACTGGTACTTTCTGATCGCCGGCACTCACTACTGGTACAGGTGGCGGCGGAGGAGGAAGTGGCACTTCAACAGTCGTACTTTCTGCAGGTTTTGTCTTGCCCTTGCAGGAAGAAAAGGCAACCATTAAGATTGCGATTACCGGCAACACCATCAGAAGCTTTAGGTTTGCCAGCATTCCGGAGCGTTTTTTTGTCATCATGATCATTCGTTTTTTAATAAGGGTGGGATTCGAAAAACTATTTGTTATTGTAAATGCTCTCGATCTGAACACCTGATTCATTATAAGGGACTGGTAGCTGATGACCGGCACGCCTCTCCTGAGGCATCCTTCATCGGCCTGGTATTCATGGACAGCTCTTAATGATCTGTTGAACAAATGAATGAATGGATTGAACCATTGGATCACTTTTACTATTTCAATGAAGATGATATCGAAAAAATGATGATGGTCAATATGGTTCTGCTCATGCTTTATTATCTCTTCAGATTCTTCAGACGATAACCTGGAGCTTATGAAGACATATCCAAGAGCAGAGAAGCCAGAGGTATTTTGCCCATGGAACCTTATAATATTGCTCCCCCTTTCCTTTTTGCCTGCAATAAGGAATAAAAGTTCAAGAAGATCGAACAGGAGCTTGCATCCGAATAATATCACACCGGAAATATAGATAGTTAAAAAGAAGCGGATAAAATTCCAGTTCCCTGAAGGTACAGTTCCATTAACTCCTGAAGTGTTCCCGGTTATAAGCACCTCAGAAAGCGTCTTCCCGAAAAATGGAATATTGACAGACTTGCTGGTATAGATAGTGATAAAGGGGAGTACCAAGGCTGCCAAAACAGAGAATAAAATAAATATCCTGTTCCGGCTGTAAAGCGTGTCCCTGGTGAGGAGGAGGGAATAGACTACATAGAATGCGCCCAGATAAATGGAGGCCTTTATCATATATATTAATAGTGTATTCATCTTTCAGTTTTTTGTTTTTTTACTTCACCCTCCATTATCTTCATAATCTCTTCCATCTCTTTTATGGAAATCTCTTTCTCCTCTGCAAAAAAGCTCACCATCTTTCCGAATGAGTTCGAGAAGTAGTTGTTCACAAAGGTGTTGAGATGGGATTTTGAGTACTCATCCTTTGATACAATAGGAAAGTACTCGTGGGTTCTTCCATATGCTTTATGATCCACGAATCCTTTTTCCTGTAAGATCCTGACGATCGTGCTTACCGTGTTATAAGCAGGTTTTGGATCGTCAAAACGCTCAAGGATATCCTTAACAAACCCCTTTTTTACCTGCCAGAGGACTTGCATTATCTCTTCCTCAGCCCTTGTTAGTTCTCTCATAATGATCATTTAAATAATTATCCATATCAAATATATAACGAAAGTATTAGTTATACAACTAATTATTTAATTATTTTCAGAATATTTTTGAAAAAGTTAATTAATCTGGATTATTCCTCATTTCCCCGCCGGCCTTACTCTGCCGAAACGGTTACGCGAAAGCGATACTGGCGGATTCATTCCGGGTGAAGCGAGGAATCCTTCATTTCATATATTAATCTTCGTTAAATAATATCTGCACAATTATTACATACATTGTTTTCAGTGAAATATAAAAAAAGTTGTACTTTTATTTTTTTAATTATATTGTATAGAAATGCCATCGGATAAATCCAGATCTCTTAAGATAGGCCTCTTCAGGGAGAACCTGAGGATCGCTATACGTGCAATAAAGTCGAACAAGGTAAGAGCTATTCTTACTATTTGTATTATTGCCTTCGGGATCATGGCGCTGGTTGGTATACTTACTGCTATTGACGCAATTAAATCCTCTCTTACGAACCAGTTCACTATGATGGGTGCAAACTCATTCACTATTTCCTCGCGGGGGATGACTATTCATGTGGGTAATGACCGTATGAGAACAAAGAATTATTCAAGGATCTCTTTCAGGGAAGCTACAGAATTCAAATCGAGATTCAATGAGCCTGCCTGGGTCTCCATTTCATATGTTGCCACCGGCATGGCAACAGTCAAGTACGGATCGAAGGAGACTCATCCTAACATCAGACTTACCGGCGTTGACGAGAATTACCTTTCCGTATCCGGCTATGATATTGATAAAGGCAGAAATTTCAGCAGTGAGGAAATACAGATGTACAAGAGATCGGTACTTCTTGGTTCCGAGATTGCCGGTGAACTTTTTCCATTGGATATCGATCCGGTAGGCAAAGAAGTCTCTGTTGCAGGTCTCAAGCTTCTTGTAGAAGGTGTTTTGAAACCAAAAGGTTCAGGTATCGGCAATCCCGACAGAGCTTGTTTTATGCCTGTCTCTGCAGCAAGAGAGTATTTCTCCTATCCCAATATGAACTTCAACATCACAGTTATGCCCTTCAAATCCCTGAACCTTGATGTACTGGCAGGAGAAGCAGAAGGAGTCTTCAGAATTATCCGCAACCTTGACCCGCGTGATGAATCTGATTTCAACATTTCCAAGAGCGACAATATAGTTGCAATGCTGCTCAAGAACATAAAATTTGTCACCCTTGCTGCTACAATTATCGGAATAATAACATTATTCGGCGCTGCTGTGGGATTAATGAATATAATGCTTGTTTCCGTTTCCGAGCGAACTCGTGAAATCGGAGTGAGGAAGGCGATTGGGGCAAAGCCTGATACCATTAAATACCAGTTTCTGTTTGAATCTATCCTCATAGGACAGTTTGGCGGTATTTTTGGCATTATCCTCGGAATTCTTATCGGTAACATAGTTTCATCCTTGCTGAAATCGAGTTTCGTTATACCATGGATATGGGTGACTATGGGAATTATCGTATGTTTTATTGTTGGTGTAGTATCGGGTTATGCGCCCGCTGTTAAGGCTGCTAACATAGATCCTATTGAAGCTTTAAGATATGAATAAAATTGAGAGATATGGAAAAACATGTAATTCAGGAAGAGCTTAAGAATTGTCCGGGTATTTTCTATTATCCCGATGCAAATAAGCTGGAATTAATCGGAAGGTCTATCCCTGAGAATCCTGAGCTTATCTTCAGGCGCCTTGACGAATGGATTACTCTCCATTTTGAAAAGAACAAGGATCTGAATGTAAGCATCCAGCTTGAATATATAAACAGCGGATCATCGAAGTACCTCTACGAGATACTCAAACGGCTTACAGGATTCGGACGAACGGGCAATACTGTTAAATTGAAATGGCTCTACGAGGAAGATGATGAGGCTATGCTGGAGCTTGGCGAGCATTACCGCGATACTGCCGGCATTCCGCTTGAAATTGAAATGATAGTCTGATATTATATTAGCTATCCTTGTATATCTGACATAATTTTGCGTAACAAAAAATAAGGGGACCCGATTAAAGTCCCCTTTTATTTTTATTTCTCCAGCAAATGTTTATTTCACTGTGTCCATGTGAGCAATAAGATCGAGAAGCTTGCAGGAGTAACCCCATTCGTTGTCATACCAGGCTACAATCTTGACAAAATTATCATTGAGGGAGATACCTGCTTCTGCATCAAAGATTGATGTACGAGGGTCACCCATAAAGTCGCTGGAAACAACTGCATCTTCAGTGTATCCGAGAATTCCTTTAAGCGGGCCTTCTGAAGCTGCCTTCATGGCTTTTTTGATATCCTCATAGCTTGCAGCTTTCTCAAGACGGCAGGTCAGGTCAACAACCGAAACATTGATAGTCGGTACCCTGAATGACATACCTGTAAGCTTGCCTTTCAGTTCGGGGATAACTTTGGTAACGGCTTTTGCAGCGCCTGTCGAAGAAGGAATAATGTTAGCTGAAGCAGCACGCCCGCCTCTCCAGTCCTTATTTGACGGACCATCTACAGTTTTTTGTGTTGCAGTAGTTGAATGAATGGTTGTCATGAGACCTTCAACAATTCCGAAGTTGTCGTGCAGAACTTTAGCAACAGGGGCAAGGCAGTTAGTTGTGCAGGAAGCATTTGAAACAAACTGCATATCGGCCTTGTATTTATTCTCGTTAACACCCATTACAAACATTGGGGTATCATCTTTCGAAGGGCCTGACATTACAACATGCTTTGCACCTGCTTTGATATGACCCATTGCGGTTTCCTTGGAAAGGAAAAATCCTGTGCATTCAAGTACATATTCAGCGCCAACCTCGTTCCATTTCAGGTTTGCGGGATCCTTCTCTGCAGTTACACGTATACTCCGTCCGTTTACAATAAGTTTCCCGTCCTTTACTTCCACTTTCCCATCGAACTTACCATGCACGGTGTCGTAAAGGAGCATGTAAGCAATATAATTTACTTCGAGGAGGTCGTTGATTCCTACTATCTCCATATCGTTCCTCTTCATGGCAGCCCTGAATGCCAACCGGCCAATCCTGCCAAAACCGTTGATACCTACTTTAATTTTTGACATACCTATATAATATTATGGTTAATAAATCGAACGACAAAATTAATAAATTCTATGATTTAAGCAATATCAAGGGATGCTCTGTGCTTCTTTTTTCTTTTTGAAGAGGTTTGCAAACTTAGTATCCTCGGGATGCAGCGGATCAACGATAACTCCGAATCTGTAACTAACAAATAATGAGAAAAATATTGCCTTATTGTCGGAACTATACATTATCGGGACTTTCTTTGGAAATGCATTAATCTGGGCGCCGATTTCTATAGCATGTATCACCTTGTCTTCCTTGCTGTATTCGAAATTAAATCCTCCTTTCGCATATAATCCGGGGAAGACTTTGATTTCGCTCAAGCCCTTGGTAAATGAGGCCCTGTCATAGATATCAGTTGGCAGGTCCTTTATATCAAATTTTTCTTCCTTGAGGATTACATCACCGCTGACTACGTAGATGATCCTGTAATATATTGGTTTGGCCAGTGCAATCACAGGGCCTGCTGAATAAAAATACCTAATGGCTACACCACCCAGGTCCTCTTTTTTGAATATTTCATGCTGGTGACCAATACCTCCCCTAAGAAAGAATACGGAATTAAGCTTCCCATAGATAAATGACCCTGTACCTGTGGTATAAGGATTATACATCTTGTATTCCTTTGGATGCTTCAGCGTCCCGATATCAAACTCGAGGATGCTTTTATTGAGGAAATTAATTCGCTTAGCCTCGCGATAACTTAGACCGAGCCCGTCTGAATTAAGGAGTAAGCCTAATGATTTTTCGTTACGGAAGAATACTTTTTGCTGCTCATTCAAATCTCCCTGAGCCCTGAGCCAAACACCCCCGCACAAAAGAAAAACCGCCATTACAAGCAGCTTTTTCATATTGAGCAACTTATAATTGTGAGATTAAATATGCCGCAATCAGCCGCGATGGCTGTTCTGAGTTGTCTCAGCATTTGATCTATATGCAGGACATGTCTTGTTGTTGCATGAACTTACTGCCAAGGCAAGAATAAAAGTAATAACCAGTAATACAGCAATTTTTTTCATAGAAAAAATTTATAATTATACTACAAAAATAAACTTTTCGTCATAAAAACAATCTTTATGCCGTAAATAATATTTCTGAACATTTTTTTCCGGCAAGTACCTGCCTTGCCAAAAGCCAAAAACATAAGCTTAAACAAGTAAACGTCGGAAAGGGTTCAAAAATTACATCTGACGGAATAACTTTTTTGATCTATTTTTGTTTGTGATAATAATAGCAGTAGTTTTAAACATGAACAAAAAGATTCTTAACATTATAATATTTGCTTTTCTCATGACTACCGGATCGTTTTCACAGGAATCACTCCCTTTAAACTCTCTGAATAAGGCAGAATCAGAAGTGATCAAGAATAGGGGAACAGAAACACCCTTTACGGGCAAGTTCACCAACACCGTTGATAAGGGAACATATATCTGCAGGCAATGTGGGGCAGCACTTTATTATTCTTCATCAAAATTTGAATCCGGTTGCGGCTGGCCAAGTTTTGATGAGGAGATAAAAGGCGCCGTGAACAGATTCCCTGATCCCGACGGGCTCAGGACAGAAATAACATGCGCCTCTTGCGGTGCTCATCTTGGACATGTTTTCACGGGTGAAAAGCTGACTTCCAAGAATGCACGCCATTGCGTTAATTCAGTATCTCTCGACTTTGTTCCGGCAATCTTAGAAAAAGGAAGATACGGAACTGCAATTTTTGCAGGAGGATGTTTCTGGGGAGTTGAATACTATCTTCAGAAATCTCCGGGCGTAATTTCAGTTACATCCGGATATACAGGAGGACATGTGAAAAATCCTTCATACAAGGAAGTATGCACCGGCACCACTGGTCATGCTGAGGCTGTAAAGGTGATCTATGACCCGACTAAAACATCTTATGAAAAGCTGCTCAGGCTTTTCATGGAAATACACGACCCGACGCAAACCGGTGGTCAGGGTCCGGATATCGGGGATCAGTACCGGTCTGTGATATTTTATCTTAACGATGAACAAAAAGCAATTGCTGAAAAGGATATAAGCCTGCTTAAATCAAAAGGTTATAAAGTAGTTACCGAAGTAGTCAAAGCATCTGAATTCTATGATGCTGAGAAATATCACCAGGATTACTATTTCAATAACGGCAAAGTACCCTACTGCCATGGGTATGTGAAAAGGTTCTGACAGATTCTTAAAAAGTCTTAAAAAATCGTTGATTTATTGCTTCCGGGAATTACAATCAATTAACTTTAACGGGTATAAGTTGATTTCTTTCCGGTACTGATGAACTATAATAACTATCACAGAAAATCTCCTGTCAGCCGCAGGATAAAGGTCTGGTTTTTTATTCTGGGGATGCTCTGCTGCATTCTAATTGTTTATTCCGGCAAAAAGGCACTTAATTCTTCATCCACAGACAAATATTGCATCTCATGCCATGTTCATCCCGATGCTGATCAGAGCTGGAAATTATCAACACATTATAATAATAGAACAGGAAATATTGTGCATTGCACTGAATGTCACTTACCTCCTAAAGGTCATGGTTACTTCATGGCTAAAGCAAAGCATGGATTAAAGGATGCATATGGTTACTATTTCAAGCATAGAACTGATATTGACTGGCAGAAGAAGAAGCTTCTCGAAAATGCAAGGGGATACGTTTATGAGAATTCATGCGTTGAATGTCATCAGAACCTCTTCCCCGTAACCTTATCGGTAAACGGGGGGAATGCCCACCTTCTTTATACTACCAGCAAAGAGCCGGTGAGCTGCCTGAACTGCCATATAAATGTTGGCCATTATGACAAGAATGCTGCACTTCATGCCCATGATACGAATTTCGGAGTCACTGTCACTTCCACGGAACCTCCCTTTGCTGAACCCGCAAAACCTGAGGGATTCGAGAGCTTTACTGAGATGATACCTGGCACAAGGGTCTCCTTTGAAATGATTGCACTGCCGGGAGGAACTTTTAAAATGGGAAGCCCCAAGGATGAACCCTTTCGAAAGGCTGATGAGGGACCGGTAAGAAATGTTGCTCTTTCAAAATTCTGGATCGCGAAGAATGAGGTCACATGGGATGAATATATGGCATTCTTCAGAGCTACAGCTTCTCAGGGGAGAACCGAAGGACAGATTGTTACCAACAAAAAAACCGATGCTATCAGCGGTGCAACACCTCCATGGGGGGCGCCTGACCAGGGATGGGGTAAAGCTTCTCGGCCGGCCATAACAATGTCGTGGTACGCAGCCAATGTATATTGCCAATGGCTCTCCAAAGTTACGGGAAAGAGGTACCGTCTTCCTACTGAAGCTGAGTGGGAATACGCTTGCAGGGCAGGTTCCGAAACACCATACTTCTTTGCCGGTAACCCGAAAAAATTTACAACAAAGGGATTTTTCAGGAAGCTTTTTGGCCCTGACACAACAGGAATTGCTTCAATGGCTGTATATTCCGTTAACAGCCCCTCAAAAACTGAGGAACCTTCATTTGTCAGAGCTAATCCATTCGGACTTAAGAACATGGCTGGTAATGTCGCGGAATTTTGCTCTGACTTTTATTCAGCCGACTACTATAAATCTGATTCTTTACAGGTCAATCCAAAAGGTCCTTTAAATGGACAGGAGCATGTTATAAGGGGAGGATCATTCAAGAGCGATGCAAGTGACCTCCGAAGTGCTGCCCGCGACTTTACGAAGACAAAAGCGTGGCTGGTGACCGACCCGCAGATGCCTAAAAGCAAATGGTGGTATTCCGATTGTATCGATGTGGGATTCAGAGTAGTATGTGAACCCGATACTACCGTCGTAAAATAGATCAAATTGAAATTTGAATAAAAATGAAAAACATAGACAGAAGAAAATTCATCAGCAATGCTGCCCTGGCAGGGGTTGGAATAGCCGGTGCAGGTGCCCTGCTGTCATCATGTAAAAGGAAAATTGAAAACAAGGATCTTGGCCTGCCTCCCATTCTGAAGGGTGCTCCCAAAGGTAAAAAGCTGAGGGCAGGACTAATTGGAGCCGGAAACAGGGGAACCGGTGCAGCAATAAATTTTATAAGCGCCGGACCCGATCTTGAAATAGCAGCCCTGGCTGATGTATTCCAGGATAAGATTGATGCCTGCAGAGCAAGGTTCGACTCTTTTCACCTGCCAATACCGGCCGGAAACTGCTTTACCGGTTTTGATGGTTACAAGAAGCTCATGGCTCTTCCCGACATTGATGTTGTGATCCTTGCCACACCTCCCCAGTTCAGACCGGAACATTTTCTTGAAGCCGTTTCAACCAACAAGCACGTCTTCATGGAAAAACCTGTTGCTGTGGACCCGGTCGGAATAAGATCAATAATCACTTCAGCAAAAAAAGCCGAAGCAATCGGACTTAATGTTGTAACCGGAACACAGAGACGCCACGAGGGAGATTATATCGAGACCTATAAGCAGGTAATGGACGGTGCCATTGGAACGATAACCTCCGCAAAGGCCTTCTGGAACCAGGAGCATGTATGGTTCCGCGAACGCGAACCGGGATGGAACGATATGGAATACATGATCCGAAACTGGAATAATTTCTGCTGGTTGTGCGGTGATCATATTCTCGATACTCATGTCCATAATATTGATGTTATTAACTGGTTCCTTGGAAAACACCCTGAAAAAGCTATCGGTTACGGGGGAAGGGCCAGACGCGTTACTGGCGATCAGTACGACTTCTTCAGTGTGGATTTTGATTATGGCGACGGTGTAAGTTCTCACAGCATGTGCCGCCAGATCGATAGTTGCGTTACCGCAACCGGTGAATTCATTATGGGGACCGAAGGATATACAAACTGCAAGGATACAATCTGGGATCTGAAAGGTAATATAAAGTGGCAGTTCAATTACCCGCTGGACGAAAATGGGAAAAAGATGGATCATGTTCTTATCCCTGAGTACGTGCAGGAACATATGCACCTCGTATATGCCATCAGAACTGGCAATTATGTAAATGAGGCTGAACAGACTGCAATCTCCACTCTTACGGCTATCATGGGACGAACAGCTGCCTATACCGGAAGGGTTATTACTTGGGACGAGATATTCAAATCGGATATGGACCTTGGCCCTTCAAAGGTTGAAATGGGTCCTGTTAATATGACTTTCGAAGTCCCTGTTCCAGGAACACCGGTTATAAGTACGGTAACACCTGCATTCAAAGGTCAGATAATTTAAACTGATTGTTAAATATGCTATTGATCATGCACCATCCGGAATAGAAAAAATACAATAATTATGTTTTCACTGGTAATCCCGATATTCAATGAGGAAAAGCTAATCGATGATCTGCTCAGGCGGACAATCCCTTCAATTGAATCATTCGCAGCAGATTATGAAGTAATCTTCGTTGATGACGGCAGCACCGACAAGAGTGCAGAAAAAATTCTCGCATGGAGGAAAGGGAATGAAAAGATAAAACTTCTTTCCCTCTCAAAGAATTTCGGACATCAGGCTGCATATACTGCTGGACTTGAAAATGCAAGCGGTGACATTGTTGCGATGATGGACGGCGATCTCCAGGATCCTCCTGAACTTCTTTCACTGATGTACCGGAAGATTACTGAAGAGGATTATGATATCATTAGCGGGAGGAGAACCGGAAGAAAAGGTAGTCGCGGACGCATCCTCTATTCGATCCTCTTCCATTCGATCTTTACGAACATTGGGGAACTCAGGGACATGGATAATTATGGCAACTATTCCATGATGAATAGAATTGCCCTTAATGCACTGCTTTCAATGAAGGAAAAAGTCAGGTATCTTCCTGGGCTGAGATCATTTATCGGATTCAGGCACGGCGATGTGGAGTTTGTAAGAGATGACCGGTTCAGGGGCAAGTCCAAGATGAACCTTCGCAAACTTTTTGTCCTTGCTGCCGATGCTATTTTTTCTTTTTCCAGGTTCCCTATACGTATATGCCTTTTACTTGGAACCCTGGGAACCATCGTCTTCATGGGAGCCGGAATTTATGTTCTTATTTCCAAGATTACAGGCAGCGCTGTACCCGGATGGTCATCAACTATGCTAAGCATATATTTCCTGGGGTCAATACAGCTTGTCTTTCTGGGGATACTTGGGGAATATATTTTCAGAAGTTATAAGGAATCACAGAATCGTCCTGTCTATTTTGTAAGGAAATATTTTGGCGTGAGCCGGGAAAAATGATGAAAGAGACAAGATTGAAATATATCTTCCTTGCAAGTTCAGCGTTTCTCCTAATCGTCATGCTCCTTATGAGCAGGAATGCCGGTATATCTTGCGATGATGTACTTCATTACCATCAATCTGAAGCCGTTTATAACTATTTCGCAACACATGGAGCCGATCAGGCTGCATTGCAGACGCCTGTAAACCACCTTAAGTATTACGGACAATCGTTTGATAATTTTGTTACAGTACTCATCAGGTGGCTGAGGATTGATGACGTGTTCGGCTTTCGTCACTTGATGAGCTCCCTGGCAGGATGGCTGACAATTTTTATTACAGCTCTTCTTGCTATCTGGTTATCAGGTTACAGGACTGGCATTCTGGTAATTCTCCTCTTTGCTGTTTCTCCGACATTTCTTGGACACACCCAGAATAATCTTAAAGATATCCCTTTTGCACTTGGCTATATATTAAGTGTATATTTTACACTTAAAATTCTTTTACCGGAGAAAAGAGTGCGCTTTTATGAAATCCTGTTGTTAATTCTCAGCATTTCATTTACTTTAAGTATAAGGGCAGGAGGGCTTCTGATGATTTGTTACCTGTTCCTGTTTTTTTTCATATGCCTGGTTTACAGGTATTTTATCAACGGCAGGATTGACTGGTCAGATATCTTGAAGAAATTAATGATTTTAATACTGGTTGCCGGTGCCTCTTTCTTTCTTTCTATCCTTCTGTGGCCATTCGGGTTGCAGGCTCCGGTTAAGAATGTGTTTGCATCCCTTAATTTTATGTCGCATTTTCCAGGGACATTCAGGGAGATATTTGAAGGAAGAACAGAATGGACGGATTACATGCCCTGGTACTACCTTTTGAAATATATGGCAATTACTATCCCAGTTATTGTGCTTGCCGGAACCCTGGTTTTTATCCCGTTTATTAAAAGAATAGTTTCAGATGGAAAAACCCTTTCCTGGTTGTTTCTATTATTCACCATCCTTTTTCCAATCTTGTTTGTGATAATTGAGAGACCAAATATTTATAGCGGGTGGCGCCAGTTCCTGTTCGTTTATCCTCCCATGATAGTAGTTTCGGCAGCAGGATTCAACTATCTTTTTGATTTTCTGAAGAACAGATATGCAAAATGGATTCTTTTTGCTGTACTGTTAGTTCTTGCTATTCATCCTGTACGATACATGGTGAATAATAAAGCCTATTTTTACCTCTATTACAACCAGTTTACGGGAGGACTGAAGGGTGCTTATGGCAATTATGAAACCGATTATTATTATACCGGACAGACTGAAGCATCCGGGTGGCTCATTAACTACTTAAAAACTAATAATATTGATTCCTCCAGGGTTATTGCCACTTTCCCTGTTGACTGGCAGTTCAGAAATACTCCTTCTGTAAAAACATCCTGCTGCAGATATGAGGAGAGAAGCGAGTCAGACTGGGACTACGCAATAATTACAAACCGGTATATACCGCCCTTTATGCTAAAAGCCGGATCATGGCCCCCTGCTAACGCAATTCATGTTGTTTATGCCGACAGTATTCCGGTCTGCGCTGTTCTGAAACGCAAATCAAAAGAAGATTTCCTAGGATTTAATTCACTTGAAGAACATCGTAGCAGTGATGCCGTAAACCATTTTACCAAGGCCCTGAAAACTGATAATAGCGATGAAATGATTTTTTATAATTTTGCACGGGCTTTATACAATGAAGGGGAGTTTCTGAAAGCTGATTCGGCAC
>Ga0182019_10000715_pt1 | contig 16449 bp, 16 predicted proteins | sample 812E2MmetaG_FD_120483 | JGI IMG/M metagenome (GOLD analysis project Ga0182019, IMG submission 120483) | Permafrost microbial communities from Stordalen Mire, Sweden - 812E2M metaG | ecosystem: Environmental > Terrestrial > Soil > Wetlands > Permafrost | place: Sweden: Stordalen | collected...
CATGCGGCTGATGGCTGAGTGCCATTGGTCGCCGGGATAATCAGGATTCAAACCGCCGATATTGGTTGTTCGTGCACGATTACTTGCCGCATAGTCCGCAACGCCAAAATGCAAGGCTTCTAGACGGCCGGATGCGCCGTTTCGCGCTATATCTTCAACATTAGCCATGCCCAATGCAGTTTCAATTAGCGCTTCAATCCCAATTTTATTTTTCAGTCCCTGCTGCATTTCCAATTGGTTAAGCATGGCTTCAACCATATAGACATCCGCATAAACGCCCACTTTGGGAATCAAAATAGTGTCCAGTTTTGCGCCGCACTGCTCGACCAGATCCACCACGTCACGCACCATGTACTGGGTATCCAGGCCATTGATACGCACGGAAATAGTGACGCCGTGACCTTTCCAGTCCATATCATTAATGGCTTCTATGATGTTTTTTCGGGCGCGCAATTTGTCATCGGGCGCCACCGCATCTTCAAGATCCAGGAAAATGAAATCCGCCCCACTTTTCATCGCCTTTTCAAACATCTCCGGGCTTGAGCCCGGAACCGCTAACTCACAACGTTGAACGCGTTGAACTGACGCTGCATATAAAGTGTGGCTCATTTGTACATTCCTAATGTCATTAGTGCAAGGTATTGAGTTTGTTTCTTATCGCCAGAGACCCGATCAGGAAACAAATAAATCGTCCATTCTACTTTTAGCGCAAACAAAGTCAATTTTTAACGCGCACTATCGACTTAAAGTAGTAATCAAATCTTGCTGATTATGAGCGGCTATGTCATGATTGTCGGTTTTTTGGGCATAGTCTTTTTATCCCCAATCCCTGATTTAATCAATCCCAACTACCTATAAAGAGGCAAAACCATGGCTGGTCGTAACCACCTATATATTCCAGGCCCTACCAACGTGCCTAATGAAATCCTGAATGCGATGCACATCCCTATGGAAGACCATCGTTCCCCGGTTTTCCCCAAGCTGCTCACGCCTCTATTGCAAGACCTAAAGAAAATATTCAAAACCGAAAAAGGACAAGCTTTTGTGTTTCCTGCTACCGGAACTGCGGGCTGGGAAATCGCCTTTACCAACACGTTGAATCCGGGCGATAAAGTATTGATCTATCGTTTTGGACAATTCAGCCATTTATGGGCGGAAATGGGCAAACGCTTGGGTTTCGACGTTGAAATTCACCAGGAAACCTGGGGCAAAGGCATACCGCTGGACAAACTGGAAGCGCGCTTAAAAGAAGATACAGGCCACGAAATCAAGGCTGTTTTGGCAACACATAACGAAACCGCTACCGGCGTTACCAGCGATATAGGTGGCGTCCGTAAGGCCATGAATGCAGCCAACCACCCTGCCCTGTTATTCGTGGACGGCGTCAGCTCCATTGCCAGCCTGGATTTTCGCATGGACGAGTGGGAAGTTGACGGCGCTATCAGCGGCTCTCAAAAAGGCTTCATGATGCCGGCAGGCGGCGCATTTTTGGCATTCAGCCAAAAAGCCTTAAAAGCCACTGAAACCTCGACTTATCCGCGTTGTTTTCTGGACTTAAAAGACCAGATGAACACCAACAAAGACGGTTACACCCCGTACACACCGGCATTGCCTATCCTGTACGGCTTGCGCAAGGCATTGGATATGTTGCTGGAAGAAGGCCTGGAAAACGTCTACGCCCGTCACCACCGCCTAGCGGAAGGCACGCGTAAAGCCGTTGCCGCCTGGGGTTTGGCTATCTGCGCCCAACCCGGCTTCGAATCCGACACCGTGACGGCGATTATTGTCCCCGAAGACAAAGATGCCCGCACCGTCATCAGCACGGCGTTCAGTAAATACAATATTTCCCTGGGCGCAGGCCTTTCCGAACTGGCGGGCAAAGCCTTCCGTATCGGTCACGTCGGCGATATGAATGACGTGTCCATGCTGGGCGCTATCGCAGGCGTTGAGATGGCATTATTGGACAACGGTTTTGACATTAAACCCGGCAGCGGCGTTGCGGCAGCGATTGAGTATTATCGGGCGACTGCGTAATAGTTTCTTGACTGTCTTGAACAATTCAAAAACTATTTTTGTAATGTCGACATGATAATCTAAGCTATACGACAGCGTTTTAGGTGGAACAGGCAAGTGCTAAGAAGCTTAACACTTGCTTGTTCGTATAACGACAAAACTTTAATGGCGAGATTTTTCATGACAGTTCAAGCTTTGCCAAAAACAAACGAATTAAATGGCGAAATTAATTCTTACTTTGCTAAAAACCGCAAACCCACTGATGGGCAAGTTACGTTACTAAACAGGAAAGCCGATACTTTAAGAGGCAAAATACCGGAAAATATTTACTATGATTTACTTGGTAGAATCGCTTGCTTAGAAAATGATATTGCGGCATTAAACAGACATTACCAAACCGCCTTAAAACTGGCTCCTACAGATTTTCAAATACACTACGATTACCTTTTAGCCTTACATAATAAAGGTCTCCATTCAGAAGCATTAGCACACGGAAAAACAGTGCTGGCAGACTTCCCTGAGCATTCAGAAACAATACTATCATTGATTACTGAATACGCTATTTTGGCTTGTCGAACGTACGAGGCATCCGGCTTTTTAACACAGACAAATAACCCGGATAATCACAAGTATTACCAACTCATTAAAGAAGGCAGAGCTATTTTTGAAACGGCAGGATTAGCTGACGATGAAGTAGAGCGTTTGCAAAACTTGGCACACGCATTGATAGAAAAAAACAATCTTTACTTTTCAGGAGTCAACCAGATAAATATCACTAGAGGCTGTATACACTACCAAATTTACATCGACCTGCCGATTGAAGACATATTCGAGATTAACTGGCAATTAGCCGATGTATTAGTTGAAAATACCGAAAATACGCGTAGCGATATCATCCTGTTTGAGTATGAATCCATCGATGTCTTCGAAGAGAGCCAAACCTCATGAGCGTATCATTCAAGGATTTCTACACCTCCGCCGAAGTTTTGTTAAACAACCCGGACAGCACGGAAATAGATTTCAGGAATTTAATCAGCCGTTCTTACTATGCTGTATTTCACTTAAGCAAAGAAATTGCCGCTAATCTTCCTGTGCCTATAGCTGAAGCTGCTTATCAAAAACTGGGTAGTCACGAAAAAGTCATTATCAAATTTGAAAAACATGCCGACAAACGTTTTCAAAGCCTAAATATCTTAATCAAGCAACGTAAATCCAATCGCGCCAACGCAGACTACGATATTAATCTGGATATTAAGCGTTTAGATACAGCTCAACATTTTCATGCTGTTAAAGGCTTGCTTGCCAAACTTGAAGCACTCAAATCCGTGGAGAATCACCCATGAACAAACCCAAAGTCGTCGTCACCCGCCGCTGGCCTGCCGAAGTCGAAGCCCAGCTAAAAGAACTATACGATGTTCAGTTGAACGAATCCGACATCCCGATGACCGTAGACGAGCTTAAACTCGCGCTGCAAACAGCGGACGCCCTGTTGCCCACCGTGACCGATGCGCTGACCGCCGACGTACTCGGCGTTGAAAACAAACGCGCTAAAATTATCGGCAATTTCGGCGTCGGCTATAACAATATCGACATCCATGCCGCCAAGGCCCAGGGACTGGTAGTCACCAACACGCCGCACGTTTTGACCGACTGCACCGCCGATATTGCCATGTTGCTGCTGTTAATGTCGGCGCGGCGCGCGGCTGAAGGCGAGCGCCTGATTCGTAACCGGCAATGGGCGGGCTGGAACCCCACACAGTTGCTCGGACAAAAAGTCACGGGTAAAACCTTAGGACTCATCGGTTTTGGCCGCATAGCGCAAGCGATGGCCAAAAAAGCGCATCACGGATTCGGCATGAAAATTCTGTTTTATGTACCGTCACAACCGGCACAGAACATTATTGATGATTTGCAAGCCACGCGTTGCGCAACCGTTGAAGAATTACTGTCAGAAGCCAACTTCGTCTCGTTGCACTGCCCCGGCGGCGAGGCAACCCGGCATTTAATCAACGAACAGCGGCTGAAACTGATGCGCCCGTCGGCGCATTTAATCAATACCGCGCGCGGCGATGTGGTGGACAGCAAGGCCTTGATTAAGGCGTTAAAAGAAGGTTGGATTGCCGGTGCCGGTTTGGATGTATTCGAAGGCGAACCGAATATCGACCCCGGCTTTTTGGAACTGGATAACGTTGCCCTGTTGCCGCATTTGGGCAGTGGCTCGGAAGAAACGCGTGTCGCCATGGGTAATCGCGTATTGGCCAATATCGCAGCCTTTTTTGCCGGTGTAGAACCGGGCGACAGAGTGGCTTGAAGCCCTAAGTTATACTCCGAGCGGGCTGGTTACTTAATAACCAGCTCCACTAATTTAACGAATGCTGGGTTAAATATCGTCAAGCCGAAAACGGCAATCCCGATCAAGATTTTTAACAACAAGGTTGTTTGTTTAAGATCAGATCGGACTCCGCTAATCTCCCCGCGAACCGCACTAATCTCCGCGCGAACCTCACTAATCTCGGCATGTACCCCATTGATTTCCGCGCGAACGAATTCCTTGGTCGCTAATTCCGCCCGCAATTCATTGTACAACTCGGCTTTGAGCGACTCTTTTTTATGTGTGATACGCTCGTCCGCCTGATTTTCAATCGCTTGGATAGAGCCTTCTATGGCTTTGGCGAACACTTCCGCCTTTTCCCTATCCTGATTAAACGCCGTTTCCAATAAAAGAAACACATCGCGTGGTATTGAATAAGCCATTTGCTTGCCCTGCCTTATTTTTGATTACAAAACTATAACGCTATCATGCCACGCGACACATCCTCAAAACAAATACTTAACTGCGTCCCGCTCTTCTTTTAACTCAGTCTCAGTCAATTTCATCTTTTGCTTACTAAATTCATTGATAGGCAAGCCCTTGACGATGCTCGCCTTGCCGTCAGCAACCGTAACCGGAAATGAATAAATCAAGCCCTTGGCGATGCTGTAACTGCCGTCAGAAATCACCCCCATGCTCACCCAATCGCCTTCTTCGGTACCCAGCACCCAATCCCGCATTTGGTCGATAGCGGCATTAGCCGCAGACGCCGCGCTGGACTGGCCTCTGGCCTTGATAACGACGGCGCCGCGCTGCTGGACGGTGGGGATAAATTCATCGGCAAACCAGCGTTTATCCACCAATGACAAGGCGTCCTGCCCTTTCACCTTGGCATGATGCAAGTCGGGATATTGTGTATTGGAATGATTGCCCCAGATAATCATATTTTTTATATCGGTGGTCAGGACACCGCATTTTTCAGCCAACTGACTGATCGCACGGTTATGATCTAAACGGGTCATGGCGGAAAAGTTTTCAGGGCTCAAATCGGGCGCGTTTTTCAACGCAATCAAGGCATTGGTATTTGCGGGATTGCCCGTCACCAAAACCTTTACGTCCCGGCTGGCAACTGCATTTAAAGCCTTGCCTTGCACCGAAAAAATGGCCGCATTCGCTTCCAGTAAATCCTTGCGCTCCATTCCAGGGCCTCTTGGACGCGCGCCCACCAGAAAAGCGTAGTCCACATTCTTGAACGCCACCATCGGATCGTCGGTTATTTCAATTCTATGCAATAAGGGGCTGGCACAATCCTTTAACTCCATCACGACGCCCTGCAAGGCAGTCATTGCCGGTGTGATTTCCAGCAAATGCAAGATGATGGGCTGGTCGGGGCCCAGCAATGAACCAGCCGTCAAACGAAAAAGCAAAGAATAACTGATTTGCCCTGCCGCACCGGTAACCGCTATATGAACGGGTGTTTTCATTTGTTTTCCTTTTATGTTTATCACACTACGGAACTTGTTTTGATCAAGCCCCCCAAAAATCGGCAACTTTTATTCCCGACCACACGTTTAATAACTGAGCCGCCCTGAGACTTCATAGATTTACTTAGGGACATGCACGACACACTTATGTATTAAATCCCTCACCCCAACCCTCTCCCGAAAGGAGAGGAAGTAAGATGTCGAGGTTATTTCATGCACGTTCCTTACCTGTGAACGAACAGCTGACAATCTGCACAATCCTATCACTCCTGCCGCTGTAAAAACACCCCCCTGTGCGTGTAGCTTATTCACGGCACAGTTTTTTTTATCGGGTATAATATGGCACAAAATGATCACATTAACGCATGGTCACAGGTAAGTTAATGAAAAAACTGCTATTCCAATTCGACACAGACAGCCATCCCTCCGCTTTCGATACCGTAGTCGGTTATGATGGCGGCGCCGATCATGTGATCGGACATGGAAAATTGTCACCGGAAAACGTCACCGGTCTGGTGGAAGGCGCTATTTTTACCCGCGCGCCTAAAGATAAGAAAAATACCGCCATTTTTATCGGCGGCAGCGACATGCTTGCCGGTCAGCAATTATTGGCCGCCGTACAACGCTGTTTTTTCCCCGGCTTTCAGGTCTCTGTCATGCTGGACAGTAACGGCAGCAATACCACCGCAGCGGCAGCCGTCGCCAAACTGGCAACTAGCGGCACACTCGTCGGCAAAAAAGCCGTGGTATTAGCAGGAACCGGCCCTGTCGGACAGCGTGCAGCGGCGATGCTGGCTCTGGAAGGCGCTGACGTATCGCTGACTGCGCGTAAAATGGCCCGTGCCGTAGACGCCTGCAACAACATGAAGCACCGTTTTGGCGTAGACCTAACACCTGTCGAAGCATACGATAATGAGGCCAGAACCCAGGCCATAGCAGACGCCCATATTGTTTTGGCAACCGGCGCGGCAGGCGTTGAGCTGCTCACGGTCGAGCAATGGCAAAATAACAGCACTCTAAAAATGATAGCCGACGCCAATGCCACGCCGCCTTTGGGCATAGGCGGCACGGATATGATGGATAAAGGCGAATTGCGTCACGGCAAGATCATCTGGGGCGCAATCGGCTTCGGCTCGTTAAAGCTGGCGTTGCACCGCGCCTGTATCGCCCGGTTATTTGAAGACAATAAGCAGGTTTTGGATGCCGAAAACATCTTCGCCTTAGCCAAAGAAATGGCTTAACGATCTCTGTCACCATGCGCGACACGGAAAATTCAACAACCCTATCTTCAAGAAAAGACGCCTTAAGTATTTTTCAGGCGGGCATCGTTGCGGCCGACCCTTATCTGTCCGTAAAAAACTGCTTGTTTGCCGACGACCAGCTGCTAGAAGTCTTGTTAAATCGGGATGACCTTACTCAAAAACGCACAGATTCATGGTCTAAAGTCCATGTTATCGCCGTGGGTAAAGCCGCCTGCGCGATGGCTAAAGCCGCCCAGGAAATCATCCCCGCCCATCTGCTGGCCGATTCCGCCATTGCCGTTACCAATTATGAAAATGTAACCGCCATTCCGGCTGTTGAGGTCATCGGCGCCGGGCATCCGCTGCCCGATGCGGCCGGTCTTGAAGCGGCTCAAAAGTGCGCCGAACGCATCAGCTGCGCACAAAAGGGTGAACTGGTTTTGGTGCTGGTGAGCGGCGGCGGTTCAGCGCTGATCCCCTGCCCAGCCGATGCTATTACGCTGCAAGAAAAGATCGCCGCCACCGATTTGCTGCTGGCTTGCGGTGCGACCATCAACCAGATTAACTGTGTCCGCAAACATTTATCCCGGTTAAAAGGCGGCGGCATGGCCAAACTGGCCGCGCCTGCGGACTTGCACGCTTTTATTTTATCAGATGTATTAGGCGATGACTTAAGCGCCATCGCCAGCGGCCCTACCGTTCCCGACCCCAACACCTACAGCGATGCCATCGCCGTTTTTACCCGCTACGGAATTTGGGATCAAGTGCCTGTCCAGGTGCAACAGCATTTGCAACAGGGCCAACTCGGCAAAATCCCGGAAACACCCAAGCCCGGCGATCCGATTTTTAACAACACCACGCACACCTTGATCGGCAGCAATGCCATCAGCGTCGACGCCACGCTCAAAGCCGCCGTCTCACTGGGCTACCAAGCGCAGCTGTACGATGCGCATCTGTGCGGCGAGGCCAGGGAGACGGCTGAACAATGGGTGCGTAATGCAAAATGCTTAATCGACAACGGTATAGCTCAACCGCTGGCTCTGTTAGCGGGCGGCGAAACTACCGTCACGCTGACAGGCACGGGGCGCGGCGGTCGCAATCAGGAAATGGCACTGGCTTTTGCCATTGCCGCTGAGCGATACGGCTTATCCGCCGACTGGACTTTTCTTTCCGGCGGCACTGACGGCCGCGACGGCCCGACGGATGCGGCTGGCGGCATCGTCGATCAAGACAGCTTAAAACGCATGCGCCGCGCGGGTATAGAGCCGCAGGCTATGCTGGACAATAACGATTCCTACACAGCCTTACAGAATTCACAGGACTTACTGAATACCGGCGCGACCGGGACTAATGTAGCCGATCTGCAAGTATTACTTATTCATCCTACCGTTACCCAAACAACTTAAATAATCAGGAAACACTATGTTTAAAAAATCCATGTCCATAGCCGGTTTTGATGATGCCCTGTTCCAGGCGATGGAAGAAGAGCGTCTGCGTCAGGAAGACCACATCGAACTGATCGCCTCGGAAAATTACGCCAGCCCGCGCGTCATGGAAGCGCAAGGTTCGCAATTGACCAACAAATATGCCGAAGGCTATCCCGGCAAACGTTATTATGGCGGCTGTGAATATGTCGATAAAGTCGAGCAACTCGCCATAGACCGCGCCAAAGCATTATTCGAAGCCGATTACGCCAACGTGCAGGCGCACTCCGGTTCGCAGGCCAACATGGCGGTGTTCATGGCCTTGATACAACCGGGCGACACCATTTTAGGCTTAAGCTTGGCCGACGGCGGCCACTTGACGCACGGCGCAAAACCCAATTTTTCCGGAAAGATCTACAAGGCCGTTCAATACGGTTTAAACCCTGAGACCGGCGAAATTGATTATGCACAGGTTGAAGCCTTGGCCCTGGAACACAAACCAAAACTGATCGTTGCGGGTTTTTCCGCCTACTCGCGTGTATGGGATTGGCAACGCTTCCGCGACATCGCCGATAAAGTGGGCGCTTACTTTGTCGTCGATATGGCGCACGTCGCAGGCCTGATCGCAGCGGGTTTGTACCCGAATCCCGTGCCCTTTGCCGACGTAGTGACCAGCACCACGCACAAATCGCTGCGCGGCCCGCGCGGCGGCCTAATCCTGTGCAAAAGCAATCCTGAAATCGAGAAAAAAATCGACTCCAGCATATTTCCGGGCATACAAGGCGGCCCGTCCATGCACATCATCGCCGCCAAAGCAGTGGCCTTTAAAGAAGCGATGGAGCCTGAATTTCGCGTTTACCAGCAACAGGTGATTAAAAACGCCCAGGCCATGGCGCAGGTTTTTATCGAGCGCGGCTTCGATGTGGTATCAGGCGGCACCGACAACCATTTGATGCTGGTTTCGCTGATTCCCAAAGGCATCACCGGCAAAGCGGCCGATGCGGCGCTAAGCAAAGCGCACATCACCGTCAATAAAAACGCCGTGCCTAACGACCCGCAATCGCCGTTCGTCACCAGCGGCATCCGCGTCGGCACGCCTGCGCCGACCACGCGCGGCTTTAAGGAAACGGAAATGATCGAAGTCGCCCACTGGATGTGCGACGTCATGGAAAACATCGACGACGAAGACGTCATTGCCATCGTGCGCGAAAAAGTCGGCAATCTTTGTGCAAGGTTTCCGGTTTATAGTTAACTGTAATTTGGGACGACGTAAGGAATCACATATCAAAACTTAAGCATCAAAGTGTTGGGGGCCGTACATCACCCCAACACTTTGATGCTCCAACGACTCCCGAGCTAAACATGACAGAGCATCAAATCAAGAAGCCTACCCTTTTCATCAGTCATGCCACATCAGACGGTGAATTCGCCAATGCCGTTAAGCAAGAGGTTGAAAAGGTTTTCGCTAATGGCATCAATGTGTTCTGCACAAGTTCACCAGGGACAATTCCGGTAGGTATCGATTGGCTTTCCGATATCGAACAAAAGCTTGGAGTTGCGCAAGCTGTGATTGTAATTATTACGCCAGTATCAATTGAACGACCTTGGTTGTGGTTTGAAATCGGAGCCACATGGTCAAAAGGGAGAAGTGGCGACTGCAAAATTTACCCGGTTTGTGCGCCCGAAATTAAGTTATCCGATCTTCCGTCGCCACTTGATCGTTTACAGGCTCTTTCGATGGGAAAAGCTGCTGATCTCAAGCTTCTTTTCGATGCCCTGATTTCTCAATTTGGCTTTGGGAAGATATCTTCCTTCCGTGCAGCCAACATAACAAGCAGGATTCCAAAGTACAAAGACGTTAAGATTATGGAAACAGATTTGAATGAGAAAAATTTCTACTCGGGCCGTTACACCGGCTATGGCGATGAAGAACTTAGTGAGGTTATTGATACACGTTTTTTCAAACCAGATGATGAAAATTACCATAAATACAACAATATATATCAAGGCCGTGAGGAACTCATACACAACGGCAAGCTTTTACATTTTCGAGAGATTGATAGAAAACTCGACCTGCCGCCAGGCACGGCCAAGCGGTTGTTGAATGGAGTTGCAGCGCGATATAACTTAAAGCCCGAGGTCGAAATGGACAACCTCGTTAGATACAAGGCAGCAAGGTAGGGTGCTTTCCATGCACCCATAGTTTTGCTACCGGATGCGTATAACACAGCCTTTCACATCCAATAAATTTGAACGGAGGTAAATGATGACACATTCTATCCAGTGCGTAGGTTGGGTTAGCGATAGCGTAACCCAACACATCGAAGCACCAAATTTTGGGTTACGCTATCGCTAACCCAACCTACGGTCTACGAAAGAATAGTCATTAAAAATAACAAAATGTTATTAGCATCCAACACTCAATTTTGTTATATTCTTACGTTATTAGTAACGATAAATAAGGAGTATGAAGTGCCTGCTACTGCAACGCTTTCCAGCAAATTTCAAATCTCTATCCCCAAATCCGTGCGTGAAGAACAGCATTGGCAATCTGGCCAACAATTTGTTTTTATTCCTAAAGGCAAAGGTATATTGATAATGCCTGTACTCAGCTTTGAGCAGTTAAAAGGTATTGCAGCCGGCGCTGACCCGACAAATTTTAGAGACCGTAACGATAGATTTTAATGCGTGTTGTTGACACATCAATTTGGATAGAATGGCTGATTAATAGCCCTCTAAAACAAGCGATTGCCGAAGCGTTTCCTGAAACTGCGCAGTGCATTGTGCCAACAATAGTGCAGTTGGAGCTTGCCAAATGGCTGACCCGCGAAGTTGACGAGTCAGTGGCAGACCAAGTGATTGCGTATACGCAAAACTGCGTAGTGGCGGTACTTGATACAAACATTGCGCTACAAGCGGCGGATTTGCATCGTCAATACAAACTTGCCACCGCAGATGCCATTGTTTATGCAACAACATTGGCTTATGGTGCGGACTTGCTCACCTGTGACGCCCATTTTGAAGGCCTGCCTGATGTGGTATTTTTTAGAAAAGCCTGAATTAAAAAACACTGTGTTTTAGAACCCGTTAGGCTGAATAAAATGAAGCCCACCGGAGAAAATCATTTAAGGTGTTGAGCCCCTGAGCAGGATGTTTGGGCACACTATCGCTAACCAAATTTTACATATTCCAAAATTTGAACAGGGAACACTAATGACACATTCTATCCAGGAAATAACTGCAAAAATCAGTGCTCTTCCTGAGCCTATGCAGCAAGAAGTGTTCGATTTTGTTGAGTTCATGCACACCAAGGTAACTCGCCAGACATTATCATCCAAACATGAACCGGCTTTGTTAAGCGAGCAGGCATTAGCAGTCGATTGGAATCGGCCTGAAGAGGATGAGGTATGGGCGAGTTATCAGTAGCCGATATTGTTTTTGTCTCATTTCCGTTTTCGGATTTAAGCCACGCAAAGTTAAGACCCGCGTTAGTGCTAGCCTATGCTCAACGAAATGATTGGATATTGTGTCAAATCACCAGCAAATCTTATAACGACAACAAAGCAATACGCATTGATGAGTCTGATTATAAAAACGGTGGCCTGAACGTAACCAGTTTTGTTCGACCCAGCAAACTATTCACAGCCAATGTAGCGCTAATCAATAAAAACATAGCTACACTGACAGATGAGGCACATGAAAAAGTCATAACTGCCATTCTACAAATACTGAGAAATGGCCAATAAAGCTAGTCCATATACCGTTAATTAACACCTGAATTACCCTTTTTTGGAAAAAAAATGTCCGACATAGAAATCGCCCAAAACGCCACGATGCGACCGATCATCGCATTGACTAAAGAACAGTACGGCATAGAGGCCGAGCACCTCGACCCTTTCGGCCATTACAAAGCCAAGATCTCGCTGGAATATATCAACAGCCTGACCGATCAAGAAGACGGCAAGCTGATATTGGTAACGGCGATCAGCCCTACACCTGCCGGTGAAGGTAAGACCACCACCACCGTCGGTTTGGGCGACGCCATGAACCGCCTGGGCAAAAAAACCATTATGTGCCTGCGCGAGCCGTCGTTAGGCCCCTGCTTTGGCGTAAAAGGCGGCGCGGCAGGCGGCGGTTACGCCCAGGTTGTGCCTATGGAAGACATCAATCTGCACTTTACCGGCGACTTTCATGCCATCGGCGTGGCGCATAACCTGTTATCGGCGTTAATAGACAACCACATCAACCACGGCAATGCGCTGGACATAGACCCTCGGCGCATCCAATGGAAACGCGTGGTGGATATGAACGACCGCGCCCTGCGCAACATCGTGATCGGCATGGGCGGCCCCGCCAACGGCTATCTGCGCGAAGACGGTTACGACATCGTGGTCGCCTCCGAAGTCATGGCGATACTGTGTCTGGCCACGGGCCGCGCCGATCTTAAAGAACGCTTGGGACGCATCGTCATCGGCTATAAATCCGATAGAATCACGCCCGTTTATGCGCGTGATTTGAACGCCCACGGCGCAATGGCAGCCTTGCTAAAGGACGCCATCAAACCCAACCTGGTTCAAACGCTGGAAAACAACATCGCCATCATTCATGGCGGCCCCTTCGCCAACATAGCCCACGGTTGCAACACCGTCACCGCCACCAAAACGGCGTTAAAACTGGCCGATTATGTCGTCACCGAAGCGGGTTTCGGGGCTGATTTGGGCGCTGAAAAATTTATCGACATCAAATGCCGCATGTCCGGCTTAAAACCTTCGGCCGTGGTGTTGGTCGCCACCATCCGGGCACTTAAATTCCACGGCGGCATCGCCAAAGAAAATTTGAACAGCGAAAACCTGGCGGCGCTAGCACATGGTTTTGTCAATCTTGAGCGCCATTACCGCAACATTACCGAACATTACGGCCTGCCGTGCATCGTCTGCATCAACCATTTCACCTTCGACACCGAGGCGGAAATCGCCTTGCTGCAACAAAAGTGTAGCGACTTAGGCGCGACCTGCATCACCTCCAAACATTGGGCGACGGGCGGTGCAGGTGCAGAAACCCTGGCGCAAACGGTCATTGACATCGTAGACCGCCGCGAACCCGGCTTTACCTACGTCTACGATGAAGCCCTCAGCTTGTGGGAAAAGATCGAAACCATCGCCACCAAGCTGTACGGCGCGGCGGGCGTTACCGCCAACGCCAAGGTAAAAGCCCAGCTTGCCGCCTGGGACGCCGATTACGGCAGATTCCCGATTTGCATGGCAAAAACGCAAATGTCGTTTTCCACCAATCCCGGCGCTAAAGGCGCACCTTCCGGGCACACGGTGGAAATTCGCGAGGTCAAACTGGCCAACGGCGCCGGCTTTATCGTCGCCATCGCCGGCGACATCATGACCATGCCGGGCCTACCCAAAGTCCCTGCGGCGGAACGGATCGATATAGACGATGACGGCAGAATAACGGGCTTGTTTTAGGTCTGCCGTTTCGCGTTTGATACTGTAAAAAATAACCACGGAGACACAGAGGCACAGAGTTTTCAATATACATTTTTCTCTGTGCCTCTGTGTCTCTGTGGTGAAAACTATTACAGCAGGTTAAAACACCCGAACCGCAACAGCGGCTTAAGGATTATCCGCATCAGATGTCGGGCGGACAACGGCAACAGGTGATAATCGCCATTGCCCTGGCGGGCCAGCCGGATTTATTAATCGCCGACGAACCCACCACCTCGCTGGATGTCACCCTACAGGCGCAAATATTGGCGCTGCTGAAAACCCTACAGCAACAAACCGGCATGGCCTTGTGGCTGATCAGCCATGATCTGGCTCTGGTCTCGACGATGGCCGACCGCAGGGGAAAATTGTCGAATACAGCAACGTAGCGCAAGTGCTCACGCAACCCCAACACGAATACACCCGAAAGCTGCTGGCTGCGGTGCCGGTTTTGGCTTAAGCAAATATGATTTCGTTAGAAATTGATCGTTACCGTTGCCCGCACCATTCTGGGCTCGACTGGATGTTTCATAATGCCCGTCTGCGGCGTAGCGCCGACAGGATAGGCATATTGATAAGCGTAGGCAATATCGTTGGAGGCTGAATCAAAAATATTGAAGAGATCGACTTCCAGTTTATATTTTTTGTATTTGTACCCAGCTCCCAAATTGACAATACTGGTGTTGCCCGCCCAGTACGTACCCGATGGATCCAGCGGCATGTCGCCAAAATGACGCAGCCGTATCGTGCCAAATAAGCCATTAGGCGCGACAGCGGTAGCCCCTGCTCCAATAACTCTGCCCGCTGAGTTGGGTACATAAGTATTGCTTTCCCCGACAGGCATCGCCGTATAACGTGAAGAAGTCAAAGCTAAACTGGCATCCAGTGTCAACCACTCGGTCGGCTTATAGCTATTGTTCAATTCAATACCGTACCGATCAGACATGCCGTTCACGCTGGTGGTGCCGTCATCGCCGGAAAACACCAGCTCCTGACTGCTTTGCAGCCACCACAAGGCAAGGGTGCTGTTTAGTTTGGGGATAAAATTGCTGCGTATCCCGAATTCAGCGCCGCGAGACCAGGCCATCAGCGTAACCGGGTTGATCATGCTTCCGTCACCGGCGATATGTGTGCCGTTTGCCGGATTAAGTTGCAGCATGGTGCCGCGCGCATCGTTGGAGTGATAGCCTTCGCCGACATTAAAAAAATATTCGGTGTCGTGCCAGGGGCCGATAATCAAACTTAGCTTCGGGCTCAGCATTGCCTTGGAACGATTGCCGGAATTCGCCGCATTAATGTCGACTGCGGTAACGGCGTTGGTGTTGCTAAAGCCGTTAGCGAGCTGTGTGACATCGTTATTGAGAAAATCACCCCGCAAACCCGCAATAGTGCGTACCTTTTCAAGCCAGTAAATTTGGTTCTTGAAATAAATGCCAGCCGATGTCTCGCCAACATTGTTAAGGCTGGTTGTGCTGAGATATTGCCTGTTAACCGTATTATCCAGCCCCAAGCCCATAATTTGATCATTACGAATCTGCAAACCCACGGCATTATCCATGTCAAAACCGAACAGCTTGTTGTAGCGGGTGTATTCGATATTGCCGCCGGTCTGTATCCGATGTTCAAATTGATGGATTTGGTCGCCCTGAGGGCCGTTCAAATAACCGGTAAAATTGGAAAACAAGTTTACGTCATAGTACAGCGCGTAGATATTGGCGTCATTTTTCCAGTTATCGCCTTTGTTCCAAAGATTGGTTGAAAAACTGTAACGGCTGGTGTTGCCGCCGTCGCTCGGACTCATCGTGCCGTACAGCCCCAACGCGCCGTTATTAACCGATGCTTGCGGGATCTGATTGGTCGCCGTCCAGCTGTTGCTATAACCTTTGGCGTTGACCGCCAAGCCCCAGCCACCCTTATTCAGGCTATAGCGCACCATGCCGTTAAATTTGCCGGAGCCTTCCGGTTGCTGCCAGACGCCGTTATAGGCATTGAATTCACCCGCATAGAGCAAATCGCCGTTACCCACCTTGTTGGAATTGGCCAGCAGTCCACGGTAATAACCGAATTCGCCGCCGGTAAACTTTACAATGCCTAGCGGCAAGCTGTCCATGGTATACATCTTGGCGTAACCGGCCGACGAAAAATCGCCCACCTCCGCATAATACGGCCCCTTGCCGTACTCAATATTTTTCACCAGTTCGGGAATGACGCTATTGATATCCATATAGCCCTGCCCGTGGGCATGCGTGGGCATATTCATGGGAATGCCATCGACGTAAGTCGTAAAGTCGGTGCCGTGGTCGAGATTGTAACCGCGCAGAAAATACTGATTGGCTTTGCCGGAACCGCTATGCTGGGTAGCTACGGCGCCGGGTACCACTTCCACCAGTTCGCCGTTACGCGAAAGCGGACGGTATTCAAGTTGCGCTTGGCTGACTTCACCCTGAGATGCGGAATCGGCAACACCAATACTGTTTTTTGTCG